>Ga0181533_1000795_pt1 | contig 42647 bp, 33 predicted proteins | sample PEATcosm2014_Bin_45_FD_119772 | JGI IMG/M metagenome (GOLD analysis project Ga0181533, IMG submission 119772) | Peatland microbial communities from MTU Mesocosm Facility, Houghton, MI, USA - PEATcosm2014_Bin11_60_metaG | ecosystem: Environmental > Terrestrial > Soil > Wetlands > Peat | place...
AGGCAAATTTGACTCCAGTCCTCACTCAGTGTAAGAGTTAATCCCGGGGCATGTCAGCTCCGTAAAGTTACGGGACGAAATACTCGGTCATGAAAAAACGATGCTGGTGTTTAGTTCTGTGAGAAAGCAATATCGGGAATCTATCCGCGAAGACGAGTGTTTGTGGGGGCCGTAATTGAGCCGCGCCTCAGAATGTCGATACTGTTTATTGCTTTCGGGGGGGAGATGAGGCAAGGCATGGCTCCACTATTTCTCTTCTTTGATTGGCGTAAGAGAATCGTCAGTTACCCAGTAGAAAGTTTTCCTGTTCTGAAATTTTATTTTGAGCATCTTAAATTCAAATGACCTTTCCACAGCCTCAACTTTGGCGTTTTCTTGCAGCCTGATGATCTGGCCGTCCAGGATGAGTGCATCGAGTTTTTCCTTATTTCCAGCTATCTCGTATTCAATCCCCTTTTTCAGAGCATCTGGGCTTGAACCTGCCAGGAACCCGTTCCTGGTGATATAGCACTTGGCGACCTGTCAAGCCGAAGCACTATGCCAGACGCCAGCCATAAGCGATAAGGCCAGAATAAAAATAAAAAGGTTTTTTATTGCCATTTGAAAATATTATATTCATTTATTCCAGATATAATCAATGCAAACCATATTTCTGTTATTACTGCATTTTTCGGACAGTGCTATTCCACTACGCCAACTCTCTGCTTTATAGCAAAGCGCTTGGAACACAAGCGCGTTTTCATTCTGAATCCTTATACAGATTGATGCCATATAAATAATCGATTGATATTCAGCGGTGGCGCCGATATAATTTACTAAAGAAGTAGATCGCTTTTTGATTGTCAAATAAGGCGATAGAGCAGACCATGCACCGAAGGCTAACTGGTGTCGAATGAGGGAACGCTTTCTCTGGTTTCCGGCAGCACCGCTGGGATTGGCTATGCTCATTAAGCGATCCGACGTCAAAGGAGGGCGCTCCTTCAAATTGCCATGATGAATACAGATAAGATAATTAGAGAGCAATTATACGCACTTTTACAGGGCGGCAACGCCCATATGCGCTTTGATGACGCCGTTTCCGGGTTTCCCATGAAGGAAATCAACCGCAGACTGCCGAATGCAAGCTATACCGTATGGCACCTGCTTGAACATATGCGCATCGCTCAATGGGACATCCTGGAGTTCGTCAGAAACCCTGAGCACATCTCTCCGGATTTCCCTGACGGGTATTGGCCAAAGGTGGATGCAATGACGACACCTGCCGGGTGGCGAAAGACGATCGAAAAATTCGGCGCCGATCTCGAGGAGTTCGAAGATCTTGTGAAAAATCCGAAGACCGATTTCTTCAGCCCTATTCCCCATGCCGGGGACTATACCATCTTTCGGGAGGTCCTGCTTGCCGCAGACCACAACGCCTATCATATAGCGGAGATAGCCGCGATCAGGCGCTTGCTCGGCCTCAAGCCCATCAGGGAATATTGATGGAAGACCGTACGTTATTACTTATATGAAAGTTCATCAAAAAGAAAAGAGAGGCATCTGCGGCATCTGCCCGTCCGGCTGCTGGGTTGTGGCAGAGTTCGACAGCCTGGGTCGCATAAGCCGCCTGAGGCCCGACGAGGGTTCGCCCATGGGCATACTCTGCCGGTTGGGTGAACACGCCCCGGAGATTGTATATTCTGAAAATCGCCTTCTCGACCCCTTAAGAAGGAAAGGCCCCAAGGGGACATACGAGTTTGAACCCATCAGCTGGGATGAGGCATACACCGACATTACTGAGAGACTGAACTCAATAAAGCACGAGCACGGCCCCGAAGCCACGGCAATATATACGGGGGTGGGCACGTTTGAGCTTTCCCTGTGCGACATATTTCAACCCAGGGGCGTGGCCGTATCCTCGGCCTCAAGTGTGCTTTTTCCCTTTGGCTCCCCCAACACTATGGGAGTCGGCGCACTCTGCTACGTGTCCTACGGCATGATTGCCCCTCACCTTACCATGGGGAAGATGCTCATTGATATGTTCAACGACATTGAAAGCTCGGACCTGATTGTGGTCTGGGGGACGAACCCGGCCACAGACCAGCCGCCAATAGATATGATACGCATCGCCGGCGCCCACGCACGCGGCGCGTCGATCGTTGTGATTGACCCTCGTAAGACGCCGGCTGCGATGTTGTCCCGCTCGGAATGGGTCCCTATCAGACCCGGCACGGATGGAGCACTGGCACTGGGGTTGTGCAACGTACTTATAGAAGAGGAGCTTTATGACGAAAAGTTCGTCCGGGACTGGACACACGGTTTCGACGACTTCTCTGACTACGTGCAACACTATGGGCCGGAGGTTGTCGAGCGCATCACAAGCGTGCCTGCTGAAAAAGTGGTCTCGCTTGCAAGGAGACTTGCCGGCGCCAAAGGCGCGTCCCAGCTCATGTACACGGGACTTGAGTTCAGTCCCAGCGGTGTCCAGTCCATAAGGGCGTCCCTGGTGCTCTGGGCCCTGGCAGGGCAGCTTGATGTTCCGGGAGGAAGGTGCTTTGCCATGCCCGGAAACGCCTTCCCCATAAACCGGGGTGGCCATCTGGCCAACCCGGACACCGGACCACGTCTCGGCAGGGATCGCTTTCCCCTATACGTAAAGTACCGCGACGAGGCCCACGCCATTGCGCTTCCGCAATCAGTGCTTGAGGGGAAGCCCTACAAAATCCGCTCGCTAATAATACAGGGCGCATCCATCATCACTTCCTGGCCCCAGTCCGAGATATGGCAAAAGACGCTTGCAGGGCTTGAGTTCCTTGTGACCATAGACAGGCAGTTTACGGCTGACGCGGCCTTTGCGGACATCGTGCTGCCGGCCTCGACGTTCTTTGAAGGGAGGAGCTATATGGTGTACGGTCCTCTCTTTAGAATTCGCGAGCAGCTCATAGAGCCGCTTGGCCGGTCCAGGCCGGATTACCGCATCATGACCGAGCTTGCCCGGAGGCTTGGCTACGGTCACCTCTACCCTCAGGGGGACGAGGCCCTTATAAGGCATGTTATTGACGGTTCAGGCTTCACCTATGAGCAGGTTCTGGAGGCTGGGGGCATGATCAGCGTGCCAACAAGGATGATGGAATACAGAAAATGGGAGAAGGGCCTCCTCAGGGCCGACGGAACGCCGGGCTTCGACACACCAACCGGGAAGTTCGAAATTCACTCAAGCGTGCTCGAGGAATACGGCTATGATCCCCTTCCCGTTTATGCCGAGCCGGCCGAAGGTCCTCTCAGCAGGCCCGATCTCTCTGAAAAATTTCCGCTTGTCTTCAATTCCGGGAGCCGTTCGCAAAACAGCTTTCACACCCAGCAGATCGGCACAAGGGTCTTAAACGAAGAAAGGCCCGAACCTGGCGTGCTTATGAATACTCAGGATGCGGAGGTGCGCGGCATAAAGGATGGCGACAGGGTGAGGATAAGGAGTCCGAGGGGAAGCGTGCTGATGAGGGCCAGGGTGACTGAAAATATAATGCGCGGCGCGGTGGACGCAAACCACGCGGGCGGCGGCCCCCTCGGCCCGCGGGAGTGGCGGGAGGCAAACATAAACCGCCTAACGGATCTTGAGCAGTTCGACCCCATTTCAGGCTTTCCGGTTTACAAATGCCTTCTTTGCGAAATCGAGCCAATCCGCGATGGAAGCGTTCCCCTGAGCGTAAAGGAAAACGAAGAAGCCCCGCGTGGTGACTATGAAACCGATGCTTTCATCCGCGAAGTATACCTGGACAACAACGCCACAACTGCTCTTGCCCCCGAGGTGGGGGCCTTCATCCATGAAATCATTGCCGAATACGGAAACCCGTCAAGCCTTCATAAAACCGGCAACCAGGCAAAAGAGATACTGGAGGGAGCTCGCCGCAAGGTGGCCGCTGCCCTCGGCGTTACCGCGAGGAGGGTAATCTTCACGGGCGGCGGCTCGGAGGCCAACAACCTGGCAGTAAAGGGAGTGGTCTTTAATAAGGGACCGAAGAGGGCGCACGTCATCACCTCGGCTATAGAGCACCCCTCGGTGCTTGAGCCCCTCAAGTGGCTTGAACGTCTGGGGGCAAAGGTCACCTATCTGCCGGTGGATTCTACCGGCATGGTGGATCCGGACGATGCCAGAAAAGCGCTTACGCCGGACACGGTCCTCCTAAGCGTAATGCTTGCCAATAACGAAACCGGCACAGTCGAGCCCATTGCAGAGCTTGCCCGGGTGGCGCATGAGGCCGGCGCCCTCATGCACACTGATGCCGTACAGGCGTTTGGCAAGGTCCCTGTTAATGTTGCCGGGCTCGGCGTTGACATGCTGAGTGTATCGGCTCACAAACTCCACGGGCCGAAGGGTGTCGGCGCGCTATATATTGCGAAAGGGGTGGGGGTGGAAAGCCTCGTGCACGGCGGTGGGCAGGAGTTCGGCATCCGTTCGGGCACAGAAAACGTTCTTGGCATTGCGGGTTTTGGCAGGGCCGCTGAGCTTATGTCCGGGTCGCTTTCAAATGGGGCACCGGTCCGAGCCCTCAGAGATTCTTTTGAGTCCGCCCTTAAGGAGTTTGTGCCGGGCATGAAGGTAAACGGCCACCCGACGGAGAGGCTTCCAAACACCCTGAATGCCGTGCTTCCAGGCTTCCGGGGAGAGTCCGTAGTCCTCGCCCTCGACCGCTATGGAGTGCGAATTTCCTCTGGCTCTGCCTGCAAGAGCGGCTCCCCGAAGCCGTCGCATGTGCTCCTGGCGATAGGGTTGTCTGAAGAAGAGGCGCACTGCTCGATACGAATATCCTTCGGAGCGGGCAACACTGTTGATGAGGTAGAAAGGGCGATATCTGCCCTTGGCGAAGTGATCAGAAGTTCAAGAAATATCGTGAGATTTGTACCGTGCAGATAAAGGAGGGTGGTATTCATGCATAGCGCGCTTGTTTCGGAGCGGATTGAAATCAGAAACTACATGAAAGATACGTTCCACAGCGACATCGAGACAGACGTCTTGCGTGGTCTTACTTCCGCTCAAAAGGCTGTCCCGAGTAAATACTTCTATGACGCCTACGGCTCCAGGCTCTTCGAAGAAATTTGCGGGCTGCAGGAGTATTACCAGACACGAGCGGAATTGTCCATACTGAAGAATTTTGCGACCCATATTGTGCGGAATCTTCGTGAGGCCGATATCGTCGAGCTTGGATCGGGGTCCAATCTGAAGATTCGGACGCTGCTCGATGCATGCCTCAGGTCGTGCAGGGCCGACATCTGTTATATGCCGGTCGATGTGAGTGAATCGGCGTTGTTGGAGTCGTCGGTTGAATTGCTCGACTCTTATCCGAGTCTGAGAATAGTAGGCATCGTCGCCGATTTCACAAAGCATCTTGAAAAAATACGTCTGGAACGGGAGAGGCTGTTTGTATTTTTCGGAAGCACGATCGGGAATTTTGGAGATGAAACGAGGGTTGACCTTCTGAAACGTGTGGCCGGAATGATGGGTCCTGGTGACCGGTTTCTCCTGGGTATTGACATGATAAAGCCGGCCGGGATACTCGAAAGGGCATATAGCGACAGCAAGGGGCTTACAGCGGAGTTCAACAAGAACATCCTGAATGTAGTGAACAGGGAATTGAACGGAGATTTCGATCTCTCCCATTTCGATCATGTCGCGTTTTACAATCCCGATAAGGACAGGATCGAGATGCATCTCCGGGCAAACCGTGGCTTATCGGTCGAAATCAACGGGCTTCGCATGCGCGTCTCGATGAAACAAGGTGAGACCATACACACCGAGATCTGCGGAAAGTTCAGCAGGGAATCGGCAGAGGCCATGGCAGAAGAAGCCGGGCTGAGAATTGACGGGTGGTATTCGGATCCGCGATGCTGGTTTTCTCTTATTGAACTTGCCCGTACTTCATATTTTTTGTAACAACAGATACAGTCTGCTATAATCTTTATAGTTATACTATTGAAGATTCCCCGTGGCAAGATCACGGTGAATATGCTTACTATCCGTAATTATATGCAATCAAGGAAAGGGGGCCATGCAATTTGTTGCGTGCAGATATTTGCGTATACTGCACTTTTATGCACATTCCATTGTAAGCCTTGGCAAGGCCAAACCCGCCGGCTCTAATGTTCCGTCTTGAAAAAATGAAGACAAGCCGGCCTATTGTAAAGCTGGCATAAGACTTGAATATGTCCACTTGATTATTCAATAATAATAGCCGAACCTGTGGCGAAACATAAATTCTCTCAGGAGGCCTTATATTATGATAACACCTTTCTCGCCAGGCGCACGTTTGAGGGCAGCAATGAAGGAAGAAAAGCCGTTGCAGGTGATAGGCGCTATTAATGCTTACTCAGCCCGGCTTGCAGAACGCGTGGGCTTCAAGGCACTTTATATTTCCGGCGGGGGGGTTGCCGCCAGTTCTCTTGGCGTGCCCGACCTTGGCATCAGTACGCTGGATGATGTCCTGACAGATGTCAGGCGCATCACCGATATCACCGGATTGCCGGTCCTGGTGGACATCGATACAGGTTGGGGCAGCGCTTTCAATATAGGGCGAGCTGTCAGGTCTATGATTAAGTTCGGCGCCGCCGCGGTCCATATAGAGGACCAGGTCCAGGCCAAACGCTGCGGACATCGCCCTGGGAAAGCTATTGTAAGCAAGGATGAGATGGCAGACCGCATCAAGGCCGCGGTGGATGCAAAGAGCGATCCGGAATTTGTTGTTATAGCCAGGACCGACGCCCTTGCGGTGGAGGGTCTTCAGGCAGCCATTGACCGGGCCTGCGCCTGTGTCGAGGCAGGGGCCGACATGATATTCCCCGAGGCCGTGACAGAGCTTGCAATGTATAAGGAATTCTCGCGTGTGGTGAAGGCGCCGATCCTCGCGAATATAACTGAGTTCGGATCTACCCCTCTTTATACTGTTGATGAGCTTCGCGGAGCGGAAGTCTCCCTGGTGCTATATCCCCTTACTGCCTTCCGTGCCATGAGCAAGGCGGCCCTTACCGTGTATAACACCGTCCGTAAGGAAGGGACCCAAAAGAATGTAATCGATATCATGCAGACCAGGGCCGAGCTCTACGATTATCTTGATTATCATGCATTCGAAGAAAAGCTGGATAAAATCTTTTCCAGGGAGGAAAAATCATGAGTAAAGATACATCCGACGCGGCTGCGACAGAAGCCGCAGCTCCAAAAGCAAAAAAGTCCGTTGTCCTGTCCGGGGTGACAGCAGGAAACTCGTCGATATGCACCGTGGGACGCACCGGAAATGATCTGCACTATCGCGGTTATGATATTGTGGAGCTTGCCGGACAGTCCACCTTTGAAGAAGTGGCTTATCTCCTCGTTTACGGTGAATTGCCTGGCCAGTCGGGACTGAAGGATTATATTAAAAAACTCAAGTCTCTTCGTGGTCTGCCTGCACAAGTCAAGACAGTGCTGGAACATATTCCTGCTGCGGCCCATCCTATGGACGTGCTCCGCACCGGCTGCTCATATCTAGGGACCGTACTGCCTGAAAAAGATATTCAAACCCAGCTGGGAGCGGCAGACATAATAGACCGCCTGATTGCATCCTTCGGTTCCATGCTCCTTTATTGGTGGCATTACAGCCAGAACGGCAACAGGATCGAGGTCGAAACAGACGATGACACCGTTGCCGGCCACTTCCTGCATCTTCTCCATGGCAAAAAACCGTCGCAACTGCATGAACGGTCCCTGGACCAGTCTCTCATTCTTTATGCTGAACACGAATTCACCGCATCCACCTTTGCAGCCAGAGTTGTCACTGGCACTCTCTCAGATGTTTACTCAGCCATTACTGGAGCAATCGGGGCCCTTCGGGGGCCAAAGCATGGCGGCGCCAACGAGGCAGCCCACGAAATCCAGAGACGTTACAACACGCCTGATGAAGCTGAAGCCGACATCGTAGCCCGGGTGGCCCGCAAAGAGATTATCATTGGATTCGGACACCCGGTGTACACAGTCAGCGATCCGAGAAATGAGACGATCAAGGCGATCGCAAAGAACCTCTGCAAAGACGGCGACAATATGCATCTCTTTAATGTGGCCGATCGTATTGAAGCGGTCATGAAAAGAGAGAAGAACATGTTTCCGAACCTTGACTGGTATTCATCTGTTACCTATCATATGTTGGGCATACCAACTTCCCTGTTCACCCCTATCTTCGTTATTTCACGCACCACGGGGTGGGGAGCGCATATTATTGAGCAGCGGATGGACAACAAGCTCATCCGGCCTTCAGCCAATTACCTCGGCCCGGAAGACCGTGTGTACGTGCCTATTAAAGACAGGCAATAGGCAAGAGGCTATGGGCAATAGGTAAAAGAAAATACAATAAAGAAAGGTCGAAAAAAATTATGGGTTCACCTGTATCTAATGTGCGTCCCGACCCGGATAAGGTGCTGGTCGACATCGCCGATTATGTTTGTGACTACGAGATCAAGTCTGATGAAGCCTTTGAGACCGCCCGCAACTGTCTCATGGATACGCTGGGCTGCGGCTTTGAGGCCTTAGGGTATCCTGCTTGTACGAAACTTCTGGGGCCGATCGTTCCGGGGACGATAGTCCCAAACGGCTCAAAAGTCCCGGGCACCCAATTTCAGCTCGATCCTGTCCAGGCAGCTTTCAATATCGGCGCCATGGTCCGCTGGCTGGACTTCAACGACACATGGCTCGCTGCAGAATGGGGGCATCCCTCAGACAATCTTGGCGGCATTCTCGCTGCTGCGGATCACATATCCCGAAAGGCCGTGGCAGAGGGCAAAAAGCCGTTGATAATGAAGGATGTGTTAACTGCCATGATCAAGGCCCATGAGATTCAGGGGGTCATCGCCATTGAGAACTCATTCAACCGTGTGGGTCTCGACCATGTCGTCCTGGTCAAAGTGGCTACCACTGCGGTTGTGAGTAAAATGTTAGGCTGCACAAAAGAAGAGGTGATCAACGCCCTTTCAAATGCCTGGATTGACGGCCAGTCCCTCAGGACCTACCGCCATGCCCCGAACACAGGATCGCGTAAATCCTGGGCTGCGGGTGATGCCACATCCCGCGGCGTGAGATTGGCGCTAATGGCTCTGAAAGGTGAAATGGGGTACCCCTCTGCCTTGACCGCGAAAACATGGGGTTTCTACGACGTCCTCTTCAAGGGCAATGAATTCAAATTCCAGAGGCCTTACGGGTCTTACGTAATGGAACATGTGCTCTTTAAAATATCCTTCCCTGCAGAGTTCCACGCGCAAACCGCTGTGGAGTGCGCAATGCAGCTCCACCCGGTTGTGAAGGACAGGATAGACCAGATAGATAAAATCGAGATCACCACCCACGAGTCTGCTATCCGCATCATCGACAAGAAGGGGCCGCTGCACAACCCGGCAGACCGTGACCACTGCATACAGTACATGGTAGCTATAGGTCTCATCTTCGGCCAGTTGACCTCTGCTCATTACGAAGACAGCGTGGCGGGAGATCCGCGGATCGATGCATTGAGGGAGAAGATGATCTGCCGCGAGAGCGCGCAATACACGAAGGATTATCTCGATCCTGAGAAACGCTCCATCGCCAATGCGATCCAGATCTTTTTCAAGGACGGCTCTAAAACCGGCAAAATTGAAGTGGAATACCCTATAGGCCACCGTCGCCGCCGCAAAGAAGGTCTACCTGTTCTCGTGGATAAGTTCAAGACAAATCTTGCCCGTCGTTTTCCTTTAAGGCAGCAAAAGGCTATCCTCGGAGTCTGCCTGAATCAAAATAAATTGGAGGGGACACTGGTAAATGAATTCGTTGACATGTTCGTTATTTGATAATACACTTCGGGAATTCGACGCGGGCAGCGGGAGGAAAGGGAAATTATATTCACTCCCTGCTCTGGAAAAGTCGGGAATCGCCAAAATTTCCCGCCTGCCCATATCCATCCGCATAGTACTGGAATCGGTACTGCGCAATTGTGACGGTAAAAAGATTACTGAAGAGCATGTGAAGCAGCTTGCCAAGTGGGCCCCTGTTGCGTCCCGCACCGAAGAGGTCCCCTTTGTAGTAGCACGCATCTTGCTACAGGACTTCACAGGCGTTCCTCTTCTTTGCGATCTGGCGGCGATGCGCGGCGCTGCCGCCAGGATGGGGAAGGACCCTCAAATCATAGAGCCGCTGGTCCCTGTTGATCTGGTTGTGGACCATTCGGTCCAGATCGACTACTATGGCGAACCCGACGCCCTCCGGAAAAACATGGAAATGGAGTTTAGGCGCAACAGGGAACGTTACCAGTTCCTGAAATGGGGCATGAATGCATTTCAGACATTTAAGGTGGTGCCTCCCGGCATCGGGATTGTGCATCAGGTAAACCTGGAATATCTTGCAAGGGGTGTGCATAGCAAACAAGGAGTGTATTATCCTGATACCCTGGTAGGCACCGACAGCCATACCACAATGATAAATGGTATCGGCGTTGTGGGGTGGGGGGTAGGCGGGATAGAGGCAGAGGCAGGTATGCTGGGCCAGCCGGTTTATTTCCTCACGCCCGATGTCGTGGGTGTGGCCCTGAAAGGCAAACTCAAAGAAGGTGTGACTGCTACCGACCTTGTTTTGACCATCACCGAAACTCTCCGCAGGGAAAAAGTAGTGGGCAAGTTTGTTGAGTTCTTTGGCGAAGGCGCTTCTTCCCTTACTTTGCCTGACAGGGCTACGGTTGCCAATATGGCGCCTGAATACGGCGCCACCATGGGTTTCTTCCCGGTAGACGAAGTCACCATCGATTTTTTCCGCGGTACCGGCCGTACTGCCGATGAAATTTCAGCGTTCCGGGAATACTTTAAAAATCAGGAAATGTTCGGAATGCCAAAGGCTGGTGAACTGGATTACTCCAGGGTCATAGAAATGGATATTTCAGACGTAAAACCGTCCGTTGCAGGACCAAAGCGTCCCCAGGACCGCATAAAGCTTCAATCTCTCAAAGAGAGGTTCTTCGACTTGCTAATAAAGCCTGTGGCTGATAACGGCTTTGCCATAAAGGCAGAGGACATGCATCGTCGCTTCACGACAAAAGGACAAGTCGACATAGGTTCCGGCGACATTATTATCGCCGCAATCACTTCATGCACGAACACGTCAAATCCTGGAGTGCTCCTGGCCGCGGGGCTGCTTGCGAAGAAGGCGGTGGAAAAAGGTCTTACGGTAAAGAAACACATAAAGACCTCCCTGGCGCCGGGCTCGCGAGTGGTTGCCGAATACCTTGATAAAGCCGGGCTCATGCCTTATCTCGAAAAGCTCGGGTTTTATCTCGCGGCCTACGGTTGCACCACCTGCATCGGCAATGCAGGTCCACTGGATGAAGGGGTGGAAGAGACCATTGTGCGGAACAACCTGGTTTGTGCCGCGGTGCTTTCGGGCAACCGCAACTTTGAGGCGCGCATCCATGCCAATCTGCGCGCCAATTTTCTCATGAGTCCTCCCCTGGTCGTAGCCTTTGCCATAGCCGGGACCGTGCTTAAAAACCTTGAAGTGGAGCCGTTGGGCACGGGCAATGGCGGGCAGGAAATCTATCTCAGGGACATATGGCCGGGAGCCGATGAAGTGGCGGCTGTCATGAAGTATGCCACTGACCCCGAAACCTTCCAGCGACTTTATTCGGACTTGACCAAAGATAATGTCCTGTGGAACAGCGTGTCCTCAGTTTCAGGAAATATCTATGACTGGCCCAAATCAACATATATTGCGGAGCCTCCTTTCTTCCGGAACTTCGATATGCTGCCAGGCAGCGTAAGCGATATCACCGGCGCCAGGGCCCTCGGCATTTTCGGCGACTCCGTAACTACCGACCATATCAGTCCTGCCGGTTCCATCAAAAAGACCTCACCTGCAGGAATCTATCTTATGAAAAACGGCGTTGCCGAGACTGATTTCCAGAGCTACGGGACCCGCAGGGGAAATCATGAGGTGATGATTCGGGGGACCTTTGCCAACGTTCGCATCAGGAATCTCATGCTGCCTCCGAAAGATGGCGGGGCCTGTACAGAAGGAGGCTTCACGCTGCTGCAGCCCTCAGGGGAACAGATGTCCATCTATGAAGCTGCAATGGAATACATTTCGAGGGGCATTCCTACTGTAGTGTTCGGGGGCGAAGAATACGGCACCGGGTCGTCGAGGGACTGGGCTGCCAAAGGCACTCAGCTTCTGGGTGTCAGGGCAGTGATAGCGAAGAGCTTCGAACGCATCCACCGCTCAAATCTGGTCGGCATGGGTGTGCTGCCTCTACAGTTCGAGGGCGGAGATTCTGTCCGGTCTCTCAAGATACTGGGACACGAGGAGTTCGATATCCTGGGATTGGACCGGATCAGGCCGCAGCAATACGTCACCCTTGTGGTCAGATGCAGTGATGGCTCCAGGCGGGAAGTGAAGCTCCTCTGCCGCATAGACACTGCTATTGAAGCAGACTATTTCAGGCACGGAGGAATTCTTCCCTTCGTGCTCAGGGGCTTATTGCGGGTGAATAGATGATGTCGCATATCAGACTTCCAAACCATCGAAGAAAATAAAAATTCTCAAAGGGAGAGTTAACAATGGGAAAGTACGCCGAGATCTTTCAAAAAAGCATAACTGACCCTGAGGTCTTCTGGGGAGAGGCTGCAGAAGCTATCGACTGGTATAAAAGATGGGACAAGGTCCTGGACGATTCAACTAAACCTTTTTACCGCTGGTTCACAGGCGGAGAACTCAACACATGCTACAATGCGCTTGACAGGCATGTGAAGGGAGGAAGGGCCAACCAGCTCGCCCTCATTTATGATAGCCCGGTAACCGATACTGTACAGAAATTCACCTATGCCGAACTGCTCGACAAAGTTGCCCGGTTTGCGGGCGGCCTTAGGATGCTCGGCGTGGGCAAGGGTGATACAGTCATTATTTATATGCCGATGGTCCCACAGGCCGTAATTGCCATGCTTGCCTGCGCCCGGCTGGGCGCCATCCATTCAGTGGTGTTCGGAGGTTTCGCTCCGCATGAACTGGCGATACGCATTGATGATGCTAAACCGAAGGCGGTAATCTCTGCCTCGGGTTCAAAGGAGGGGACCAAGATCCTCGAGTACAAACCAATGCTCGACAAAGCCATTGAATTGGCCAGGCATAAACCTGAAAAATGCATAATATTCCAGAGGCAGTTTGTTACATCTCCTCTTATAGAGGGCCGCGATATCGATTGGGAAAAGTTGGTTTCAAAGGCAGAGCCTGCGGACTGCGTGCCGGTAAAAGCGACCGACCCTCTCTATATCCTCTACACCTCAGGCACCACCGGTGTCCCAAAGGGAATTGTCCGTGACAACGGAGGTCATGCGGTTGCGCTGAGATGGAGCGTCGAGAATATATATGATACCAAGCCGGGTGAAGTTTACTGGGCGGCCTCCGATGTTGGATGGGTAGTCGGACATTCATATATAGTATATGCTCCGCTGTTTACCGGCTGCACAACGATATTATACGAAGGCAAGCCTGTTGGTACCCCGAATCCCGGGGCCTTCTGGAGGGTGATCTCCGAGCATGGCGTCAAGACCCTGTTCACCGCTCCCACCGCTTTCAGGGCAATCAAGAGGGATGACCCGCTCGGTGAATATATAAAGAAGTACGACCTGTCGGGATTCAAGTACCTCTTTCTCGCTGGTGAACGGCTTGATCCTGACACTTACCACTGGGCCCACAACCTCCTTAACAAGCACGTGATAGATCACTGGTGGCAGACGGAGACAGGTTGGCCGATCACGGCAAACTGCATGGGCATAGAAGAGTTCCCCATTAAACCCGGCTCTTCTACGAAGCCTGTTCCGGGATATAATATCCAAATCCTCGACACCGAGGGGAAAACCCTTGGGCCGAATGAAACAGGGATCATCACGGCAAAACTTCCCCTCCCACCGGGAACGCTGCCGACGCTCTGGAATGCAGATGACAGATTTCTTGAGTCATATTGTAAAATGTACGATGGATATTATTTTACGGCTGATGGAGGATACAAGGACGAAGACGGCTACATCTTCGTTATGGGCCGTGTCGATGACGTGATTAATGTCGCCGGACACAGGCTCTCTACAGGCGAGATGGAGGGACTCATCGCAACCCATCCTGATGTTGCCGAATGTGCCGTAATAGGCGCCAATGACTCTCTTAAAGGGCAGCTGCCGCTCGGTTTTGTGGTACTCAAGGCAGGGGTCAGGAAGGAGCCGGAAGAGATAAGGGAAGAATTATCAAAACTCATCAGGTCCGAGATCGGCCCCATCGCCTGCTATAAGGAAACAGCAGTTGTCAAAAGACTGCCAAAGACGCGTTCCGGAAAAATACTGCGGGGCATAATGAGGAAGATTGCCGATGGCGAGGCTTATAAAGTCCCGTCCACAATCGATGATCCGGCAATCCTGGGTGAGATATCCGACGCTCTCAAGAATATCGGCTACGCGAAAGATGACGAGTGTGTTTCTCTGTAGTAAGTAGTGAGTGGTGAGTAGTGAAGGCTGCCTTTATATTTTTTCTACTCACTAATCACCACTTACTACTTACTACTCACTGTTAGATACCCGACAACGGGGGAGGGCGAGAGGCAAAATATGTATTTGCTGAAAAATAGTGTTGGAAAAAAATTAATAATGTCTGCTACGGGCTTTTTGATGATCGCCTTTATGGTGGTGCATCTGTTAGGGAATACTACACTCTATCACGGCCCTGACGGGATTAATGCTTACGCAAAGGCGCTTCACCGATTCGGTTCTCTTGTCTGGACCTTTCGTCTGACCTTGCTCGCCATGTTTTCACTGCATGTCTTTTACGGAATACAACTGACCCTCGAAAACCGGGCCGCAAAACCGCAGGGCTATGCCTTGAACGGGAACCTCCAAACCACCTTCGCCGCAAGGAACATGATCTGGACAGGCCTCTTGATCGGGGCGTTCGTTGTCTACCACCTGCTTCATTTCACCTTTCAGGTGACAAACCCGGATATTTCGGCAAGGGGCCATCTGGATGCAATGGGTCGCCCCGATGTGTTCACAATGGTGGTGCTCAGCTTCCGGAATTTTTTTATCTCCCTTGTGTATATATGCGCCATGTGTGCACTCGGCCTCCATCTGTCTCACAGCATCCAGAGTTTATTTCAAACAATAGGACTTAATAGTGAAAAGACTTTTCCTGCAATCAGGAAGGGCGGAACGCTTGCCGCCATAATCATTTTTATCGGCTTTGCGTCATTTCCGGTGGTTATTCTGGCAGGACTGTTAAAATAAGGGCTATAGGCAATGGGCTATAGGAAAATTCAAAGACAAAGACAGGACAAAGGTAAGGCAACAGGTAATGACTCACAGTTTTTTTCCCTATCGCCTATAGCCTGTCTTATGGAGAGACAATTATGATCCTAGACGGAAAATGTCCATCCGGCCCTCTTGTTGAAAAATGGGACATGCATCGCCGCGAAATGAAGCTGGTGAATCCTTCAAACAAACGGAAATTCAGGATCATCGTCGTGGGCACTGGTCTTGCCGGCTCGTCCGCTGCTGCGACACTGGGGGAACTCGGCTATAACGTAGATGCCTTCTGTTGCCAGGACAGCGCCCGCCGTGCTCACAGTATTGCCGCCCAGGGAGGCATAAACGCGGCCAAAAACTATCCTAATGACGGCGACAGCATCTTCAGGCTCTTCTATGACACGGTCAAGGGAGGGGATTTCAGGTCACGCGAAGCGAATGTGTACAGGCTGGCGATGGTAAGCAACAACATCATCGACCAGTGTGTGGCCCAGGGGGTCCCCTTTGCGCGCGACTATGCCGGATATCTCGACAACCGTTCCTTCGGCGGGGCCCAGGTCTCCCGGACGTTTTATGCTCGTGGTCAGACTGGCCAGCAATTGTTGTTGGGCGCATATTCGGCCCTTTCACGTCAGATAAAGGCCGGCACGGTAAGTCTCCATCCCCGCACGGAAATGCTGGACCTTGTAATTGTTGACGGCGAGGCAAAAGGGATCACGGTGCGCGACCTTGTGACAGGAGCTATTAAAGCTTATGCAGCCGATGCGGTCTGCCTCTGCACAGGCGGGTATTCTAATGTCTTCTATCTTTCGACCAATGCGATGGGAAGCAATGTGACCGCAGCGTACCGTGCTTACAAGAAAGGGGCTTTTTTTGCGAACCCCTGTTACACGCAGATACATCCGACCTGCATCCCGGTAACCGGCGACCACCAGTCCAAGCTGACCCTGATGTCCGAGTCCCTCAGGAACGACGGCAGGGTTTGGGTGTCAAAGACCAGGGGAGACAGGCGCGATCCGCATGAGATAGCCGAAGATGAAAGAGACTACTTCCTGGAGCGCAAGTACCCGAGCTTTGGCAACCTTGCTCCGCGCGATATTTCATCGCGTGCAGCCAAGGAGGTCTGCGATGAAGGCCGCGGGGCAGGAGTGAGCGGTCGCGGTGTTTATCTCGATTTTGCCGACGCTGCCTGCCGCATTGGCGAAGACAAGATACGCGAGCGCTATGGTAACCTCTTTGAGATGTACGAGAAGATAACCGGAGAAAATGCCTATAAACAGCCGATGCGTATCTATCCGGCGCCTCATTATTCCATGGGAGGCCTTTGGGTTGACTATGAGCTGCAAAGCAATATCCCGGGACTCTTTGTGTTAGGCGAGGCCAACTTTTCGGACCATGGCGCCAACAGGCTTGGCGCGAGCGCGCTCATGCAGGGACTCGCTGACGGGTATTTCGTAATACCTTACACGATAGCAAACTATCTCGCCGGGACAAAACCGGGCAAGATGAGTACCGGCAGTCCCGAATTCATAAAGTCGATGGAAGAGAGTGAAACGGTCATTAAAAGGCTCCTTTCCATAAACGGGCACAGGACTGTGAACGAGTTCCACCGCGAACTCGGCAGTATTATGTGGGAGAATGCAGGGATGGCGCGCAGCCGGGAGGGCCTGGCAAAAGCCCTCAAACTGATTCCTGAACTCCGCTCAGAATTCTGGGAAAACGTCAGGGTCCCCGGAAACAAAGATCAACTGAACCAGGAACTCGAAAAAGCCGGTCGTGTGGCTGACTTTCTTGAGTTCGGAGAACTCCTGGCGCGGGATGCCCTTAACCGCAATGAATCCTGCGGATGCCATTTACGCACAGAGTACCAGTCGCCGGAAGGCGAGGCAATGCGTGACGACCAGAATTTCAGTTATGTCGCTGCCTGGGAGTTCAGAGGCATTGGCAAGGAACCTGAGATGCATAAAGAGCCTCTTTTATTCGAGAACGTTCAACTCGCTGTGAGGAATTATAAATAATGGATTTGACACTCTATGTATGGAGGCAGAAAGGCCCGGATTCACCGGGGAAGCTTGAGGAATACCAGGCAAAGGAAATAAGCCCTGACATGTCCTTCCTTGAGATGCTCGATATTGTCAACGAAGGACTTATTAAGAGCGGCAAAGAGCCGATAGCCTTTGACCACGACTGCCGCGAAGGGATCTGCGGCATGTGCTCGCAGGTAGTCAACGGTGTTCCCCATGGACCTCAGGAGAAGACCACAGTATGCCAGCTCCACATGAGACACTTCAGGGACGGAGATACCATTTATATAGAACCCTGGCGCGCGAAGGCCTTTCCGGTGATAAAGGATTTGATTGTAGACCGCAGCGCCCTAGACCTGATCGTGCAGTCAGGTGGTTACATATCGGTCCATACGGGGGGTGTTCCGGATGCAAACGCGATTCCGGTCCCGAAGTCCGATGCCGATGCAGCGATGGATGCAGCGGAGTGCATCGGGTGCGGGGCCTGTGTGGCAGCATGTCCGAACGGTTCCGCTATGCTCTTTACTGCAGCAAAAGTGGCGCATCTTGCGGACCTGCCTCAGGGAAGGGCCGAGGCGGCGCGGCGTGTCTGCATGATGACCGATGCAATGCTCAAGGAAGGTTTCGGCAATTGCAGCAATCACTACGAATGCCAGGCAGCATGCCCGAAAGGGATTAAAGTACAGTTTATTGCGAAACTGAACAGGGAATTCATAAAAACACAGGTCACAGGTCATAGGTCATAGGTCATAGGTCATAGGTCAAGTGCACGTCCTCCATCCTTCACTTTAAAGATGATTACAGGCACGGTACGCCTTCTTCCCGGATGACCGCCAAGGAGTTGACTAACACCAACTAACTAGGGATCTCTATATCCTGAACTGTGAAACAAGTGTTCTTAGGGACGCGGCGAGTCTGTCGAGGTCTTCGGTCGCCTGAGCGCTCTGAGTCATGGCTGCTGAGAATTCGTTGTTAGTTCCTGCGATGCTGTTGACGGTGGAGTTTATCACGTCTACTGTCGTCGACTGTTCATTGGAAGCCGCCGCTATATGATTGGTCATGTCTGTGATTTTTTCGATTCCTCCGGATATGTCAGCCAGCGCCTCACGCGCCTTGTTTGACAGCGCCACACCGCTGTTTATAGAGGTTATCCCTTTATCCATCGATTGCACGGCCTTTCCGGTCTCGGACTGGATCGTTTGTATCATGCCTCTTATTTCCGATGTTGATTTCCCAGTCTTCTCCGCAAGCTTTCTCACTTCGTCTGCTACTACGGCAAAGCCTTTGCCGTGCTCTCCGGCCCTTGCTGCTTCTATGGCCGCATTCAGCGCAAGAAGATTGGTCTGATCTGCAATCTCACTTATTGTGGACGTTATTTGCCCGATCTTCTCTGAACTTACAGAGAGACTCTGCATCGTGGAGGCGATTTCTTCTATGGATGCGGCTACCGCCCTGGTCCCGTCAATGGTCTGCATCACCACTGCACCCCCGTTTTCAGCAATTGCTTTCAATTCCCTCGCATAATCTGCCGTGCTCTGTGCGTTTTTTGCTACGTCCAGAACCGTGGCCGCCATCTCTTCGGCTGCCGTAGCGATGCCCGTGGTTTCCTCAGCTTGTGCGCTTGCCCTTCCAGCCATCGCGGTCGAGGTCGCCGATAATTCAGCAGAGGACGACGCTAGAGTGTTTGTATGTTCCGATATGCGCTGTATAGTTTCGTGCAGCTTTGCTGCAAACCGGTTATAACTTGCACACATATCGCCGATCTCGTCCTTGTGAGCGATGTCGAGACGGACAGTGAGGTTGCTTGAAGCCTCGGCAGTCTCAAGCGCGTCCTTTGTTTTCTTAACTGGACTTACGATGGCACGATACAACGCTATACCCATGAGGCAGGCCAGCAGACCAACTGCGGAACCTACCATAATATTAACCAGGATGCTCCACCTTACTATTTTTGTCACGGCACCAGCAGAGTTCTCCTGCTCTTCGTGGGCCGTTAGTACCGCTTTCCTTCCTTGCTCCGTATAACCGGCGACTACATTGCGCATGTGTTCTGCAGCGCTTGCCGCCTTTTCATTCATTAGAACATGCAGGCGCACTTTATCAATAACTCCATCTTTTGCTAAAACCAACCCCTTGACCGACCCAAGAGCCGCGACAGCACTTCTCAGTAGCCTTATTTCATCTTTCGCATCCATACGCACAAGCCCCTGTTCCAGGTTTTTCTGGAACATAGATACCTTGTCAAAAACCCCTCTTAAGTCAGCACTTAGGTGGTCGATCTCAAAAGTTGACCGGGCATTAAAAAGCCTGGAGGTAAGCCCTTCTATTGAAAGCCCCGAAGCCAGCAATGCAGCGTTGTTTGAAAGGGCATAGGAAGCGCCGCCTGATTGTTGAAAGGCTGTATCCTGCCTTTTATTCAGCGAGGAGCTTTCCATCAGGGTCACATCTATGTTTTGTGTGAGGCGTACAACGGCCGGGCTTATAATGTTGTCTCTCAGATCGGCAATAAGAGCCTCCAGCTTCTGGCGTGTCTCGTCATCCTGCTGTTTCAGGGAAAGCGCGTGGGCCTCGAGGATCTCAGGCATTTTTTGCTTGACGGCTTTAACCAGGGCCAATGTTTCCTCTGACTCCTTTAAAAAGGGATTTTCGAGCATCGAGTCAGCAAGCCCGTTCATCTTGCTCTTCAGTATTACAATATGTTTTTTGTCCCTCGTACTATGCAGTGTCAAAACCATGGTCTGGAGCTGTTCAAATGAGGATTTGAGATTTTCCATGTTTCTCAGACGCGCGGATGCGGCCCTGGAACTGTCAAAAGCTGACGAAAGCGTTTTGGACGAAGACGACTGCAGGGTCGTTACCTTTGCCTCCAGCTCAGACAGCCTGGACGACATCTCGTGGATGCGCTGATTGATAACCTGATTAGACTGTATGACATCTCTTTCAGAACCGAGCCGTTTTTCGGTCACTCCATATACCTCGGTGGAGATACGCACCAATTCGTCGTAAACTCCACCGTTTTTGCCTGAGATACTGTCAAGCGCGGCTTCCGCTTCTTTAACCTCGCCCATAGACTTCTCAAAACCCGCGCGCTGCCGCTTATATTCCGTATCATCCGCTGAAACGCTTACCTTTGTCAGGTCTGACACAGCACCCTGTAAACATCTCTGCAAATCGGTAGTACGCACTTGGAAAGGGGTGCTTGAGGTCAGCAAGTACGAAAGCCTTGACTGAATAAACGTGAGGCTTGCGATGCTGAGCCCAGCCAGCAATAAAACGACACTGACCGCCAATGTGGCATTGAACGTGAGCTTGGTTTTGATGGTCATGTACTTATTTTATCCGACTATTTATAATAGTTAGGGCCTTCGGTCCTGATGAAATCGATCAGCTTTTTTACTGCCGGCGTCGGTTCACCCTTAGTCACAAAGATCAGGGGCCGGCCTATTGCCGGGGAGTCCACGGCCTTCACAGTATCATTAACAAATGAGCTGCTGACCGCGCCTATTGCCTCTTTCATAGTTGCCACCTGTTTTACTTCATCGATCGTTGAAGCGGCTTCGACCACATCGGTGACATAGGGCTCTCCGTCCATTATCTGTTTTTCGAAAGTTGACCTCGTGCCTGATCCCTTGACCGAAGTTACAGGAATTACATCGGCATCCATTCCGCCCACTTCTTTCCAATTTTTGATTTTGCCGGTGTTAAGCCCCTTGAGCTGGTCCTTTGTCAATTTCGAGATTGGATTCTGTTTGTTGACGATGACGGTTATGCTGTCATTAGCCAGCAGATGTTCCCTCAAGTCCTGAACGCTGTTAAGTTCCGGCACTGCTTTTTTAAGGTCGGTAAGACTCTCTGATGCCATACTCGCATCGCACTGACCCGCAACGAGATCCTTTGCACCAGCACCCGAGCCGTTTGCAAGAAGCGAAAGCTGAATGCCGGTCGCTTTCTCAAACGGCTCCTTAATTTTTGACATGATTTTACCCATAGTCGTTGAACTCCCGTGGATTGTGCAGGTCTCAGCAGTCGCAGTCCCGGTGATGGCGAAAAAAGTTGCTAAGATAATGATGCTGATGAACTGTTTGGACATAACTAGCTACCTCCTGTAAAACAATAAATAGTGTCGGCATGGCTTCAACCAGCCGTTTGTAAGTTTTAAATCTGACATTATAGAGCAGCTCTTTCAGCCTATTACCTTATCGCGATCCTACTACTATTCTTGAGCCAGTTGTCCTCTCAGTGGCGAAAGTTCCGCACCAAATATTGTCACTTAAGGGTTCGATTTGTCAACAGAAAGAAGGTCTTTTTAATGGGTTGCCTTGCTGAACGGAAAAAACATACGTTAATCGGGCCTTAATTGGGTCGCCACAGAAAGTCGGAATTGAGCATAACATAGCAGTCTGTCGTTGCGAACGAAGTCACGCAATCTTGTTGATAAAGGGTGAGATTGCCACGCCCGACAAGACCTGGGTCGCAATGACTGCACGCTTTTCTTTGACAAAGAATCCCGACCGCGTGATGGGCGGCTTGTAAGAAAATCATGTATGCAAAGATAAACACATTCCTACAATCAATTCAGACATCCTCCGATTTTAAAGGGAACTTTTCCATCCTATACTAGGACATAATCTTTTGGGAAGAAATGTTCCGCTAATATTTTATCTGTTGGTAATTTAGTGGGCGGAATTTACGGTATTCAGTAAATTATGCCGCTTCATGAGTTAAGGGGAAAAAACACTTATGAGCGAAAGAGCGGAGCATTGCCCTCATTATATCTATTAACGTCTCGCTGCTTCGTTAGCTTTTATGGACTTTCCAAGCCCATAACTCATTGAAAATAACGGTGTTTTGGAGGTAAGAATGGACACAAATACTAGTCTGAGAATTAATACCCCGAAGATCGTTCATGAAACTATTGACGGCGAAACTGTAATACTGAATCTCGATAGCGGTAATTATTACAGTTTAGATGGAATAGGCGCTAACATATGGGCTCTTGTCGAGAAAAATGTAGCTATGAATGGTATCATCGAATGTATTAGTCATGGGTATGATGGCGTTCGGGAAGAAATGGAAGCTGCCATAAATACCTTTATAGCCCAGTTAATGCAGGAAGATCTCATTATGCCTGATCGGACAAATGTTTCCGGCAATCCTGACTGGTCTAATACTCAACTCAACACAGCGCCAGGGGAAAACGTGCCCGGGTTTGTTGCGCCGGCTTTGAACAAATACACTGATATGCAAGACCTGCTCTTATTGGACCCGATACATGAAGTCGATGACGCAGGGTGGCCTGAACGAAAGTCCCTGGAAGAAGGGTAAGTCGCCACGCGTCAAAACAGAAGTGACGGGAGGCCGAATGAATCTTCGCGAAGAAAGCCCGTTTGCTACGAAAGAGCAGGAATTACTGCTGCAGGCGGCACATTTGAAAGGCGCCGACGCGATGACCGCCTTGAGGGAATGGAAACTCAGAGTCGATTTCGAAAGTGATCTTGACCTCTCATCATATAGGCTACTGCCGCTCCTGTATACGAACTTATTACGAAACAATATAGATGATCAATATATGAATAGACTCAAGGGGATCTACCGAAGGAACTGGTACGAGAACCAAAAATTATTTCACCACATAAGCAGAATTGTGCGCTACCTTCAGGACGCCGGAATGCGGATCATATTGCTGAAGGGGGCAGCCCTGACGTTGCTTTACTATAAGAACTACGGCGTTCGTCCCATGGCGGATATTGACGTTCTCGTTCCCTTTTCCCAGGCCCCGGCAACTATTAATTTACTCAAGGATGCAGGCTGGCAGACTGTATCAGGGTCAATGGGGGATGCATTGCGCTACAGCCATTCAAGGCCTTTTTATGATCACACCGGGATGGTACTAGATCTGCATTGGCATCTCCTTGTAGAAACCTGCTGTGCAGGTCCCGCCGCGAACTTTGAGGATAGTGCGGTACCGGTAAGGCTGAATGACGTGGGCACCTATGCTTTGAATCCCACCGATACACTGTTACATGTTATTGTTCACGGCGTGCGAGGGGAGGACAATATCCGTTGGATCCCTGATGCCTTGTCGATTATACACTCTGCCGGTCCGGGAATCGATTGGCCGAGGATTACTGCCGTGGCAAAAGAGTACCGTGTAGTCCTCAGAGTAAAGAAGGCATTGAATTACTTATATGACAAGTTTCAGGCAGGTATTCCGGAACCGGTCATGACAAGCATTAACCAACTCCCCGTGTCCCGATTAGAGCATATGGAATACCGGTATATGATGGGCGATGACGAAGATCACACCGGGACGCTCTTAGGCGGTTTCCCTCTCTACCTTTCTGAATACCTCCGGCTGAGCTATAGAGAAGGATGGTTTGCAAAGATCGGCGGTTTGCCGGGATATCTGGAATATAAAATGCACCATAATAGCTTCCCTCAACTCATCTTTTATCTTATTCAGAGAAGTCTGAGAATAATGAAAAAGAAACTGCCGCCTCACCCGGTTGACTTCTCCAGGCCATGAACAAATCCTGCGGGCGTTCACTGCGTGTGCCGTTTCTCGACGTCGCTGCCTGGCGTTATTTTCTCAATTTCTATAAAGGACAGCATAGGCGTCTCGCAATAACAGCTTTAGTTTCTGCAGCCCAGTCTCTTTTTATTGTTCCAACGTTGCTTCTCGTCCGTTACGCCTTTGACAAGGCAATACCACAGAAAAATATTCAGTTTATCATTCTTATCGGGATCGGTATATTTGTGTTTCGACTCGCAAATTCCGGGATTGCTCTCTGGACAAGCGGCGTGAGCATCAGGGTAATCACAACCTCAATTTCCGATTTGCGCGAAGATCTCCTGAAAAGGATGTACCGGTTCTCGAGAAATGTTCATACGCGGCTTGATCAGAAAACCACACACGCCAGAATAGTGCAGGACACTGAACGGCTCAGCAATTTAAGTAATGCACTCGTGTCGCGGTTTTTACCGTCACTTCTGTCTAGCTTAGCACTCTGTATCATACTTTTAGTGCTCAATTGGAAACTCTTCCTTATCATGATGTCACTCTTTCCTTTCCTTTTCCTTTCGAACCGGTATATGGGCAAGCTCGTCAAGGAGAAGGTTTACATCTTTCAGCGCGCTTTTGAACGTTTCAGCAAGGGTACGGCATTTGTTCTGCGATATATGGATCTGACAAAGATTCAGACAGCGCATGTGCAGGAGATTGACCGTCAGGCCAAAATCCTGGAGGAGTTGAGAAAGGGATGGGGGACCATGGCCTTTATTTACGCTATTAACGGCCAAACGCAGGCATTGTTGACTGGAATGTCCGGCGTTATCATTTTAATAGTCGGCGGTATATTGGCGGCGACACAATCGATAACGATCGGGGAGTTCATATCTTTTTATGTGGCAGCCGGATATCTGAACGGCCATGTGAATGCCGTAACCGCCTCGGTCGCCGACATTATTGCGGGTAATGAATCGATCGTCACGTTGCAGCGCCTCGCTATGGCACATGATGTTCAACCGTATCTTGGCAAAAGGCGCATACAGTTCGGAGGTTTTCTCTCCTTTGAGTCTGTCGCCTTCCGGTACGACGAGCAACCTGTTTTAGAGAACATCACATTCAGTATGCGCCCCGGTTCCAAAGTGGCGATAATCGGAAGCAATGGCGCCGGCAAGAGCACCATAATCCAGTTGATATTGGGTTTTTATCGACCGAAAGAAGGGCGCCTCTATGCTGATACCGTCCCTTATGAGGAACTGGATATCAGCCATTTGCGGCGGTCCATGGGCGTTGTTACGCAAAGTCCCCAACTCTTCTCCGGAACGATACTCGAAAATATCAGTTACGGGACTCCTGTTCGCGACATAAAGGAAATCATAGTCGCGGCGCAACATGCCTCTGCGGATGAATTTATTCGGCAATTACCCGATGCATATGAAACGCAAATCGGGGAAGACGGAATTCTCCTGTCGGGAGGTGAGTGTCAACGCATCGCTATCGCCCGTGCACTTCTTCGCCGTCCCAAACTGCTTATCCTCGATGAGCCGACAAATCATCTGGATAGGACTGCTGTCGAAAACTTAATGGACCGTCTCGACCAGTTGGACAGTCGACCGGCAATTTTAATAATCAGTCATGACGTAAGCTGTGTTGACCACGCCGGAGAAGTCTACCACCTGGAAAACGGTATGCTCATCCCGTGTGCTCCGGTTTCAATAAGGACATAAGGAGAATACCCATGGAAACAGGACCGACCTCTCCCGATATCCCTCCTTTCTCAGACAGTCATGATGAGGCTGATCGCCTGGCCTACTTCCAGATGGTCTATGAGGGTTTTTTGAGGGCCGAGGGAAAAGCAGGTACTTTCCGTCGCTATTTTGACCTGGCCGGACAGACCATATGTCTGCGATTTGCCGGTCCAGCCCTGATTCCCCAGGTCACACCTGCCCTGGACCACATTACAACCGGGCCGACTCCAACACCGTCTTTGACTATTTGCCTGTGGGACTGCGTTTCAACACGCACAAAAATGCCGCTCCTGGTTTCGAGCCTGATCCATACCCTTCAATCAGGATGGCTGGATGTTCTCAGCCCACGGAGAGAGATTAAGGGTTACCATAGTGATCGTATACGTACCATCTTTCATTACGGACCGAGTATTCTTACATTGATGGATACCAGGCAGAACCTGGCAATCTATTGGTTGCATGATGCCGAAGCACTGCCATACTATGAGAAAGGGTATCCATTTACGACCATTCTTAATTGGTGGATGGAAAATCAGGAACTTCAGTGCGTTCATGCCGCAGCCGTAGGAACTAACGAAGCAGGTGTATTATTGCCCGGCAAATCAGGTTCCGGCAAATCGACGACTGCCCTCACCTGCCTTAATTCAGCATTGTCCTTTATCAGCGACGATACCTGTGTTGTGACCTGTTGTCCCCAACCATATGCCTATAGTCTTTACAACACCGCGAAACTGGTCAGCGAAGAAGATATTGCAAGGCTTCCGCATCTCGCCGCCAAGGTGATCAATCCCAACCGTATTGATGGAGAGAAGGCAATGATACTGGTCAACAGGCATTACCCGGAAAAGATTGTAAAGGGCTTTCCCATTAAAGCAGTTCTCACTCTGCGGATTACAGGAAAGCCTGAGACGAAATTGCAGACGGCAACGGCGGGAGCTGCACTGAAGGCGCTTGCGCCCAGTACTATTCTGCAATTACCCGGCGCCGGACAAAAAGCCTTGAGGTCAATAGCAAAGTTGCTCAAGCAGGTCCCCTGCTATGTCCTCGAACTCGGTATCGACCAGGAAAGAATCCCGGGAGTGATATTAGATTTGCTCTCGAGGCTATGACCGGTTTAAAGGTAAACTAACAGCTCACGGTGACATAATGAAGGACTTGGTCAACCATAACCATCCAGTCGATGTTGCGTTCGCCCTGGCGAATGTTTGGCAAAAGAAAGGAAAACCGGGCCGCGCAGTCATCGCCTATAAAGAAATCCTAAGCTCCAGGCCTGATTATGCGCCGGCGTATACTCAACTTGGCAATATACTGCTGCAACAAGGACGCTTTTCAGAGGCAGTGGATATTTTTTGCCGGGCCCTTGACAGATGTCCTAACGAGGCAGAGCTTCACAAAAGTCTGGTGAATGCTTTGGTCGCCAGGACAGGTTTAGATGCCGCCTTTGAGTATTACGCATTGGAACGAAAGGATGCGAATACGATTAACATAAAGGCCGAAGATATCCTGTGTTGCGTCGTATTGAGAAACGAGGCCCCCCGGCTTCCCTACTTTTTTTCCTATTACCGACAAAGAGGTATTTCCCGATTTCTCGTTGTCGACAACGACTCGACCGACGAAGGCTTGTCATATTTGCTCGAGCAGCCGGATGTATACACCTGGCATTCTGCGCGCTCCTTTAACAGAGCGAATTTTGGCGCGGGCTGGTTTGAGGTGCTCTTGAGAAGATACGGGATAGACCACTGGTGTCTCATCGTTGATGCTGACGAACTTCTCTGCTATCCGGAGTGCGAACGTAAGAGCATCGGCCGGCTCTGTGGAGAACTGGACCGAAAACATAAGAAAGCCTTCAGCGCTGTGCTTCTGGATATGTATTCTGATAGAGCAATCAAAGATACTCACTACATACCCGGGCAAGACTTTCTGGAGGCATGCCCCTACTTTGACCGGGAGTTCTTCCACAAAAAATATGAGAAAGCGGGACCCTACAAGAATCAAACAGGTTATTTCGGAGGTGTACGTCAACGCATATTCGACGAAGACGGAGGATATTATCTCAGCAAGGTGCCCCTGATCAAATATAATCCGGACTTCATCCTGTCCGGAGGTCAGCATTGGACGAATCGGACGGAAACTGAGATCGCTGCAGAAAGAGGGTGCCTCCTTCATTTCAAATTTTTTTCGAGCTTCTACGACTATGCCGCTCAAGAGGTCAAACGGCAAGAGCATTACGGAAACGCTCTTCAGTATAAAAAGTATGCTGAGGGGCTTGCTCAGCATGGAGGACTTTCCCTTTACGACAAGAACTTGTCTGTAAAGTTTGAGAATAGTAAACAGTTGGTGAAGCTGGGAATCATGAGCATTGATGAAGCGCGGGAGGACCGGCCGCGCAGCGTGGCCGCCGTTGAATTCCCCGCTATTGCTCCGGGTCCTGTAGGCGTACACAGACCCTTGTGGTCTGTTATGATTACGGTTTACAACCGCACGAAATACATAGCCCATGCCCTCAGGAGTGTTCTTGCCCAGGCTCCGGATTCTGGAGAAATGCAGATTGAGGTCGTGAACGATTCGACTGACAAGCCTGTCCATGATGAAATAGAAGCGATAGTCAGGGCTGTTGGCGGCGACAGGGTCGCCTTTCACCGCCTCCCGAGTCATGCCGGGCACCCCCTGATTTTTAATATTTGCATCGAAAGGGCACTTGGACGCTGGGTGCACCTGTTACACGATGATGATTGGGTTAAACCGGGCTTTTATCGCTCTTTGAAGAAGGGCATCGAAGAGGCGCCCGGGATCGGCGCCGCCTTCTGCCGGCACATTTATGTCGATGGGTCCGATCGCGTACTGTCGGAATCCTGGCTTGAGAGAGAAACTCCCGGCATTATTCATGACTGGCTTGATCGGATAGCAATAATGTGCAGGCTACAGCCACCGGCTATCGTGGTTGGACGGCATGTTTACGATGACCTGGGAGGGTATTGTGTCGAAGCGAAATCCGCCTTTGACTGGGAGATGTGGAAGCGTATTGCGGTGCGTTACCCGGTTTGGTACGAACCAGAGCCATTGGCAGTGTTCCGTGGACATACCGCTTCGGAGAGCGCTGACCTCATTCGATCTGGTGAACAGGTTGCCGACACTCTGAAAGCCATCGAAATCTCAGAGCTGTACCTGCCGGAGGCCAGGGCCGGTTTATTGACCGCCAGGGCCAGAGAACATTATGCGGGCTACGCACTTGATCTGGCAAAGGAACAACTGAAGACCGGAGGTTATCAGGCGGCACTCGCAAATATTCGACAGGCGCTGACGTGCAGTCGGTCCGAGCGCACTAAGGAGACCTTGGTTGCTCTTTTGTTGCAATACGAAAGAGATTGTACGGATAATCGATCTCGATGATAGAGCCGACATGAATGGTCAATCAGGATTAAAGACGGACCGGGCTAAAGTGCAGTGCTGTCTGGGGAATGCCTGGGAACGTAAAAGCAAAATTGAAGCTGCAATTGCGGCTTATAAGAAAGCCTTGCATATAGACCCGGGCTATGTTCCGGCTTATCTCTATCTGGCGGGTCTCCTGCGGCAACAGAAAAGACTGAGAGAGGCATTTGAATATTGTGAGAAGGCACTGGCGTTAAATCCTCATGATGCCGATGTCAGGTTCCATAGAAACAACCTTAAAGACTTGCTGGAGAAAAAAACCGGAGAGGGCGCCGCAATGATGAATCGCGGCAACCTCCCGTTAACAGACAATCCTGAAGGAAAATTGAATCTGCTCAATCAGAGGACATTCAAGTGCCACAGAAGCGGATGGAATTATGTTCTCAATGCGCTGGCGCCACTCCATAACAGCAAAGGGATTCAGTTTGACGGGTTCATCGAAAATAACTTTGCGTGGCTGCACACGCATGAAGGTGTGAGGACCGCACACGAACTGGAGCAGTTGAGACATGAACACAGGTTTGAACAATGCGCCACGTCAGAGGAAAAAGGCCTAACACCTTACAGGAGACCATGGGCCGGGTTCCTTCACAATCCCCAGGGGATGCCGGATTGGCTTCACTGCCAGGAATCGCCGCAAGCCATATTTCAGAAAGATATCTGGAAACGGAGCCTTCCTTTTTGCAAGGGACTTTTCACCTTTTCCGAGTATCACGGACATTGGTTAAGGGAAAGAACAGGTAAACCTGTGTCAACGTTGATTCATCCGACAGAAATTCCTGAATTACAATTTGATTTCGTTAAGTTCATGGCTAATCCCTGCAAAAAAATTATTCAGATTGGGTGGTGGTTAAGAAAACTCAATGCAATTTATCAGTTGCCTGTGACGCGTGACAATCCGCTTCAGTATGAAAAGATCAGATTGGTCCCAGTCTTCTCTGACAATGCTGATCACTATCTGAAGACGTTGATGGACCGGGACAGAGAAATCAACCCCATTTCATTAGGTCCCGAGTTTTCTCAAAATACCAGGGAAATACTGCACGTATCAAATGACGATTATGATCAACTGCTTTCAGAGAATATAGCGTTTGTCTCCCTTTATGATGCAAACGCCAATAATGCAGTTGTAGAGTGCATAGCCAGGGCAACACCCCTGCTGGTCAATCCCCTGCCGGCAGTGCAGGAGTATCTCGGCGCGGCGTATCCTATGTACTTTAGCAGTCTGCCGGAAGCGGCGGAGAAGGCCCTCGACACCGGCTTGATTTCGGAGACCCACGAATATCTGAAGAACTGTGAAGTCAGAAGCAAACTCGGCGCTGCGTATTTTCTTAAAAGCTTTACGGAGAGCGAAGTGTATCAATTGATATAGAAAAACAGCAGCACAACCAGGAGAGAATCGATCGCAATGGATGGACCTTTTATAGACGACATCGAAACAGCCTTTGTTCAGTTTAACCTGGCAAGTCTTTGGCAAAATAAGGGCAAATTTGATCGTGCGATAGCCGGTTTCCAGGAGGCCCTGCGGATTCAGCCTGGATATCTGCCTGCGCACCTCGAACTGAGCAACCTGTTTCTGCTGCAGGGAAAGATCGATATGGCTATTGACGCCTGTCGCCGGGCCATCGAACTAAACCCCGGCGAGGCCTGCCTCAGGAGCAATCTGACTGATCTTCTGGCTCAAAAGAGTGAACAACAATCCGGCAAAATCGATGGATCCTCAGAATTGTTGCCGGAGACAGGGGAAGCGGCAGGACTCGCGCCCGGCCACGTTCTGCTCTATACGGATTGTTCAGGGGTTTATGGGGCGGAACAATGCAGCCATTCACTCATGGTCGCACTTTCGGCGTCCGGGTATAGAGTCACTTGTGCGCAGGAAAAAAATTCCAACCATCTGGTTGTTCAAAGGAAGCAGGCTGGTATTAGGCACGTTTGGCTGCGGAAAGATGATATTTATGCGGTATCGGGTACACCCCGGGCCCTGACGGTTTTTTCCGAGGCCCAGACAATTTTCGCGGCTGTTAGACCCGATCTGATCGTCTTTGCCGACGGGTGCCCGGTTTCCAACCTCACCGCTAAACAGGTCGCCGGGCAGCTCGGAATACCTTATATAATTATCATACACGGTGTTTTGTCGGAGTGGGCAAAGCAGTTTGCCCCGCACCTGAATAAACTCCCGGCTATTTTCCACAAGGCAAAGGCCGTCATTACCATTTCCCGGGAAAGCCTGAGATTATTGCGCCAGGCGTTCGGGCTGCCGAAAACTTCGGGACAGGTCATTCATAACGGTCGGCCCGATTGTTTTTTCACCGCTTCGGACCCTTCCGCCCGGCGCCGCATCCGCGAGTCACTTGAAATACCCCTGGATGCGGTCGTCTGCACTACCGTGGCCCGAATCAGCACATCCAAAGGATTTCAGTACCTGTTGAAATCCTTTGGGCAGCTCAGCAAAAGTGCCGCTTGGGAGAAGCTTTTTTTTATATGGGCCGGCTCCGGCGCAATAGAACCTCAGTTACGCGCCCTTTCAATGCAGTTGGGCGCTGCCGGCCGTATCAGGTTTGCGGGGGTACGCCAGGATATTCCGGAGCTGCTCGATGCCAGTGACATATTTATCCTCCCATCTGAGTTTGAAGGGATGCCGTTATCCGTCATGGAAGCAATGGCTAAGGGTGTGCCGGTTATCGCCACTTCTGTAGGCGGCATGCCTGAAGAGTTGGGCGAAACAGGAAAATTGCTGCCCGATCCCAGGATATCTCCCGAAGAGACTGTCAGGGATCTGGCAGCTACGATTGAAGCATGGACAAGCGAGCCTAAATTGCGATCAGACGCAGGGAATGAATGCAGGAAACGGGCGGAAAAGATGTTTCGTGAAGGAAGAATGGTCCGGGAATATATGGACATCATTGCACGTATGTTGCCATCAGAAATGAAAGCAGCCGGACCCCGCGTATGCCTGTGAGACGCTCAGGGTGAATATGAATCGGGAATCTCTTTTCGTCACTGTGATCATCCCCGTGTATAACGGAGAAAACTTCATAGCGGGGGCGATTAAAAATATCCTGGAGCAAAATTACGCCTCCCTGGAGATCATCATCATCGACGACGGCTCCACAGATGGCGCCGCAGAGGTGATTACCGGATTCAACAAGCATGTCCGTTATGTCTATCAACCTAATCGCGGGCCTGCAGTTGCCCGCAACAGAGGCATACGTATCGCGTCGGGAGATGTCATCGCCTTCCTTGATGTTGACGATCGCTGGTCTCGAAATTCGTTACATCGGCAGGCACGTTATCTGGCGTCAAATCCATCTGTTGATATCGTGCAAGGTTTGATTCAGAAGATGAGGTTCGATGCGCCTGCAGAGGATGGAGAGTTGATATTTAAGCCTTCATCCTCTCCTTACAGGTTTATCAATCTGGGCAGTGCGCTCTATCGCAAATCAGTCTTTGATAAAGTCGGTTTGTTTGACGAGACACTACGTTACAATGAAGATACCGATTGGTTTTTCAGGGCATGGGAACATAATATTTCCAAGGCAGTACTTGATGAAGTGACGCTTTTTTACAGAATTCATGATGGCAACATGACACATGGCGTCAATCTGCCTCATTCCGGCCTTATTCCATTATTCAAAAAGCATCTTGAGCGTTGCAGGCTAAGAGGCGGCTTACAGACTACGCCACGGAGCGGGCTGCGCAGTCTTTCCGAGTATATCGGCTGGTCTGGGATGGAAGAAGGCAAAGGCCGGTACTATGATTAAGCAACCTGAGAAGGCGCCAGTATCGAGGCGCGAGGACATGATCAGGAATTTACTCATTAAGCGCTATTTTGCACAGGGCAAAATCCCCTGGTCTCAAGGCTACCTTATATACCGCGATCAATTCATTTCCAAAACCTTGGAGGACCCTGACTTGATGTCCCAATTTCAGCACTGCCGGCCCCTTCCGCCACGCTATGGGCACGCTCTCGATGAACGCTGTGTGGAGTACCCATGGCTTTTTGCCCAACTGGAAGGAGCCCCGGCCCGCGTCCTCGATGCTGGTTCCGCAATGAATCATTCATTTCTGCTTGACCAGCCGATCTTACGTAATAAAGAAATGCATATCTTGACCCTGGCCCCTGAGAAGGATTGCTTCTGGGAGCGCGGCATTTCTTACTTTTTTGAGGACCTCCGGAATATTCCTGTCCGCGACAATTTTTATGACCTGGTAATCTGCATATCCACATTGGAACATGTCGGCTTCGATAACCGGACGTTCACGGGTGACGCTACTCTATGTGAAAACGATCCTGACGGTTTTGTAGCAGCCATGCATGAGATGCGGCGTGTTCTGAGATCCACGGGGCAATTGCTGCTTACTGTGCCGTTCGGACGATATCGGGACCTCGGGACGCAGCAGCTCTTTACCAGGGATTTACTGGAGAAAGCGATCGCAGCGGCTGGGCCGGCAGAGGTTTCGCGGACTTTCTTTGCTTACTCCGGAGAAGGATGGCAATTTGCCGATGAGAGTGAATGCGAAGAAAGCGAATATGTCGACTGGATTATGCTCCCGGAAAATCTCCGCCCTTCGGAATTTCCGGTCCAATCAGACGGAGCTGCTGCGGCGAGGGCCGTGGCATGCATCAAAATGGTAAAGCACTGAAGGCGCCTGCATAGAGGATGGAGAACGTAATGCCGCGAGATGATCGATATCCCATGAAGGTAATTATTGCCGGAGCCGGGATGGCGGGAAGCCAATTGCACCTGAACGCCTACCGTCAGGTATCCGGTATCGAAGTAATCGCCCTGTGCGACCCTGATCTGGATAAGGCCAAAGGGATTGCAAGGCAAAAGGGGGTCCGCTATGCATTCTCATCGCTGGACGAGGCACTGAGCGAGCTGTCAGCAGACATTGTCAGCATATGCACACCGCCTTCAAGCCACTATGAACTGTGCCGGCTGGCCCTTGAACGAGGCAGCAATGTGCTGGTGGAAAAACCGGCGTTTCAAACCCTGGAAGAGGCGGACCAAATTCAGGAGCTTGTCACCCGGACGGGCCGTAAATTCTCGGCCGTACATAACGTAAAGTACCAGCCCGGTATTCGGCAAGCCATAAAACTCGCAAGCGAGGGGGCAATCGGAGATATATTGCAGGTACATGTAGCGCGAATGATCGATGGCAATACTGACAGGCTTGCGGCCGATCCCGGCTCCTGGTGCCATAGACTACCTGGAGGGCGCTGGGAAGAATTGATAGCCCATCCGCTCTACAAAGCCTACCAATTCATGGGGCCGATGCGCTTTGTCAGTCTGAAAATGAAAAACGTATATGATCATCAGCCCTGGTTGCCTGGCGATGAGTTGGAAATTATGCTGGAGTCGGCCACCGGATATGTCAGCATTAAACTTTCAGCCAATGCCGCTGATTATAGCTTCATGGTAGTGTATGGCTCCAAAAAATGTCTCTTGGTAGATAGCGATGTGGCTATCGATGCCCTGTCAATGGCTAATCATCCGGGACACAAACCTTCTTTACGTAAATCGCTGCGTGACCTGCTGCACGCTGCACTAAATCCACAAACGATTGCATACCCGCAAGATACTCATACTGCGCTTATCAAAGAATTTATCGCCTACGTAAAGGGAGATCGAACAGCGCCGCCGGTCGATTGGCAAGAGATGCGGAACACTCTTGAACTCGGACTGCTGATCGGCAGGGAGATCCGGCAAGGAAAAGCTCATCTGCAGCCATCTTTCTGCAAATGAGAGGAGCTTGAGATGAACAAACCTTTAGTGAGCATAGTTGTGCCGGTTTTCAATGGGGCGCGATATTTGGGGGCCGCCCTTCAAAGCGCTTTTGAACAGGATTACAGACCAATTCAAGTTATAGTTGTGGACGACGGCTCGACCGATGCTACGGCAAAGGCCGTTCGGTCTTTTAAAGAAGTCATCTATATCTATCAGTCAAATCAGGGCGCCTATGCGGCTCGTAATCAGGGGATTTCCGTTGCCCTTGGCGAGTTTATTGCATTTCTCGATGCCGATGACCTATGGACCCGAAATAAACTTTCACTGCAGATCGATTGGCTAACGGAGCACATGGACATCGGTTATGTAGCCGCAAGGTTCCGCAATTTTCTGGAAAAAGGCGTCGAAAGACCTGGATGGATCAAAAAGGAGCAACTCTCCGAAGACCAGGTTGGGGGCGTGCCGAATCTGGTGGTCCGCAGATCGGTATTCAAAAAAATCGGCATATTCGAGACCGGCTGCGGGTCCGGCGCGGACCTGGACTGGGTTCTGCGCGCAAAGGACGCGGGAATAAAGTGTGCGATTCTGCCTCACACGTTGCTGTACCGGAGAATTCATGACTCAAATTTGTCATATCAGTGGCAGGAAGGCAGGACGCCACTGATGAAATTTTTGCGGGCTTCAGTAAACCGCCAACTCGCCAGGAACAAAAATTATTAAGTGCATGAAACAGCGTATATGCTTGCCATATTTAGGGAATATCTGCCGGTCCGATGCTTAAGGAAAATAAACCCGTCCATTTTCTTGTGAATAACCGTCTACCAAATAAAGAGAGGAAAAAAATTGTTCTGATTGGAGGTATGGGAACTATTGGAAAAATCCTTGAAAGAGCGTTTGCCCACAGTTATGAAGTATCCGTCATCGACATCATAGAGCAGCCAGTGGAAACAAAGAACAAAGATTATACTGTTGCAGATGTGACCAATGTGGATGATCTGATGACCGCGATCCCTGCTGATGCGGCTGCATTAGTAAACTTATGCGCGCTTCCCGCTCAGCCGCCCATGCCGGATAAGAAAGGCATACTCCTTTCCAGTAGTGTCTACGTTGTCGGCGCATACAACGTACTGCTGGCTGCCGCGAATAAAGGCATAAGAAAGGTTGTGTTTGCCAGCACGAACCATGTCACCGGCGCTTATGAAGCCGGAGGACAATCTTCTCTTGGCCGGCAGATAAGAGCAACCGACTATCCCTTGCCGGACAGCGCTTACGGCGCAATGAAATTATGTGCCGAATTATTCGGGTATCTTTTTTATAAGAATAACGATATCTCGGTTATTTGTTTGAGAATCGGGACAGTGGCGGAGAGCGAGGTGTCGCTGCTTCGGTCGGACGAAAGGGCGTGCAGGACACTTATGAGCAAAAGGGACACCGTGGAAATATTCAGAAAAGCCCTCGAGACACAGATCAAATACGGAGTATATTACGCCGTCTCAGACAATCCCGGCAACCCCTGGGACCTGTCAAAGGCCATACATGAATTGGGATTTCGCCCCCAAACTAACTCGCAGGAGCTTCTTAAAGAAAAAAACAAACGTAAATAAACAGGCGTGAAGAGAGACTTGTCGTTCTGAGAACAAAAGAATTCGAAAAAAGTTTGTGAGGCTTACAAAGAAGGAGAGGAAACCAAATGACCGCATCTCATATTTGGGAACATGCACTCATTATGAGCAAATGGCTGGCGGAACATCAAAATCAGGAACCCATGCCGGACATTTCCAAATAATGATGCTTAATCCCCTGGTTAGCGTGATTATACCCGTTTACAACGGGGAAAAATATGTCGCTGAAGCCCTTGAGAGCGTCTTCAGGCAGGATTACTGCCCGTATGAAGTCATCGTTGTTGACGATGGCTCAACTGACGGGACATTTCAGGCCATCAGCAGGTACGTCAACGTTAATTATATTTTCCAAACGAATCGGGGCGTCGCTTCGGCGCGGAATGCAGGGATTCTTGCATCATGCGGTGAATTTATAGCTTTTTTGGACAGTGATGACTTCTGGCCGCCCGGTCGTCTGACAGTAACGGTCGGATATTTTCAGCAGCATCAGGAAGTTGGATATGTTCTGGGCAAAGAGATGATGTTTGTTGAACCTGGGTGCGACGTGCCGGCGTGGGTGAAAGCCGAATGGCTGAAAGAGGCGCAGGACGGAACAAACACAGCAGTTCTAGTTGCCAGGAGATCGACCTATAAACGTGTCGGTCTATTCAATAAGGATTACAGCAGCTGCGAGGACACCGAATGGCTTGTCAGGGCGAGCGAGGCCGGGATTCCGATGGCCCGCCTTCGGGAGGTCGTTCTGCATAAGCGCATCCACAGTGAAAACCTTACCGATCAGGCGTCCCGGATGTGTAAAGCCAATCTGATGAAAATCGCCCGCGAATCGGTCCTCAGGCAGCGTAAAGAAGGCAAATAGTCCCATTCGGGCGTCATATAAATAGGAGGTGGCTAGAGTGAAAACACAGCATATTCAGGAGCACGCACAAATGGGAAGCCGATGGCTTGTGGAGAATCAGGCTATGGACGGGAATTGGCTGGGACTGCAAGATCCCAAGGTCGATGCCTTCTACAAAGCATCCTGGGCTTTCAGGGAGACCGGCCACCCGGCTGCAGCCCATCGCACGCTCAATTATGTGCAACGGCATTTTTTCACAGCGGAAGGCGATTTTACACCCCGGAACAAGCCCTCACTCAACACCGTCCATTATCTCTACGCAAATTCCTACCTGATCATAGGAAGCGTGTTAACTCATCGTTACGACCTTGCCCTGCCCGCAGTCCGCTTTCTGCTCACTCAGCAGGCGGGGGACCACGGGGGGTTCTATTCGTATTTGACCGCCCCCGGTGAGAAAAGTCTGTCTGACACTATGACTGCCGGCGCAACCGGTATCGCATGCCTTGCCGCCGGTCAGATAGATGCAGCCAGACGGGTTGCTGATTACCTTGCTCATATTATCTCTATGCAGCCTGCGCCAAAGGATTGCTTTTTCTCAACCGTCGAGGCCGACGGCCGCTTGCACACAGATATAAAAGAGGACGAAGCTTTTTTGCGGATTGTAGATGCCGGAAAGCCGGACCAGTGCTGGTACGCAGTGGGGCTCCCTTTTGCTTTTCTGGTCCAGCTTGCCATCGCCACAAATGAGACCCGGTATCATGACCTGGCCCAGTGGTACTTCGATTTTCAAATGCGCTGTGTTGATCCATGGGATGGCTACTCCAGTGGAAAAGCAGGCTGGGGCTGTGCACTGCTCTATCGTACCACCGGCGAAAAAATCTATAGAGATATTGCCCTTCACATAGCAGAAAACATTGTTTCCTGGCAAAAAGCGGATGGCAGTTGGCGCCCGACGGAAAAGGTGAATGGCGGGGATCCCGCGCTCAAAAGTGCCGATATGGACCTCGCCGCGGAATTCACCTTGTGGCTCTCTTTGATCTCTGCAAACATTTTAACCAGGGATTCTTGTAAAATCCCTGGCTCTCATGTGGGCCACAAGTGGTCCCGGTTATTCCAAAGGTGGCGAGGATAGCTCAAACTCAGCGAGAAAAGTACGCAGGTTAGGTCGTACAGGCTTTGAGGTCGCATTGAATTCGGCCCGGCAGAAGGTGGTAATACGTTAAAACCTGAAAAGATGATCCAGAAGATGCGTCCAATGGGACCCAAGTGGATACATATCCCCGTCAGCGAATATGAAAGACAGGCTGCCAAGTACCCTGGGCTTTGTCACATCGAGGGCACGCATTTTGAAAAAAAGCTGGCGCTTACATTTGATGATGGGCCGTCCAGCCATACCGAAGCCTTGCTGGACATTCTGGGACCCCTTGGAGTAAAGGCGACATTTTTTTGGCTTGGGCGGACCCTTAAAGACTTCGCCGCCTTGGCCAGACGGGCTCGCGCGGAAGGGCACACGCTTGGAAATCACTCATATGACCATGCTAATTTCACAAAAATCAGCACGGAAGAGGTCGTCCGTGACCAAATAATCAGGACGCAGAAGATCTACCGGGAAACGCTAGGGTTTGAACCGGCACTGGTACGGCCGCCTTACGGGGAGATTGCGGATATACAAATAGAAGCTTTGAACGGCATGGGAATGGACATAGTCTTTTGGTCGATCTGCGCCAATGATTGGAAATTACTTGACAACGACGCGGAAAAGATCGTGAAGAGAGTTGTGAATAATGTGCATGAAGAGGCAATAGTACTGATGCACGACGACGGACCCAACTGCTCCAATAGTATAGAAGCTGTCAGCTCAATCGTGAACATGTGCAGGATTCGAGGCTATGAGTTCGTTACGGTTGAAAACCTTATCGGCGCTGGAAAAGGAATTTAGGACTATGCGTAATCCTTTGGTGAGCACGATTATTCCAGCTTACAACAGTGAGCTATTCCTGGCCGATGCGGTTGAGAGCATCAGGCAGCAGGCTTATGATCCTATGGAAATCATTATCGTCGATGACGGGTCAACAGACAAAACGCGCGAAATAGCAAACTCCTTTAAAGGAACTGTCCGTTATATATACCAGGAAAACAGTGGTCCGGCATCCGCCCATAATGCCGGGTTGAGAATGGCGGATGGAGACTTGATTGCCTTTCTCGATGCGGATGACTTGTGGGCGCAAAATAGACTTGGACCCCAGATTGCCCGTCTGGAGAGCGACCGGTCGGTTGATATCGTTTTGGGACTTACGCAGCGCATGTATCTGAAGAGGCTCCTCGATTCCAAGTTTGTTTTTGAAGCATCGTCCATCCCCTGGGTTGCCCTGACATTTGGCAGCGCCATATTCAGAAGACATGTTTTCGAGAGAATCGGTTTTTTCGATGAAACGATGATGTTCGGTGAAGATGTGGATTGGTTCATGCGTGCCAGGGAGCAGGGCATCCGGATGATTTTTCTCAAACAGGTGACGCTGTTCTATCGTGTTCATCGCGACAATCTGACCAACGACTCCGTAACCCGTGATCGCTATTTCATGAAAGCAATCAAGAAATCACTCGATCGCCGCCGGCAGAGAGATGGGTCGGTATCGGCCTTTCCCAAAATCCATGAGCTCGATGATATTGCAAAGGAGTTGCATGATACCGGAAATTGATTATATTATTCCCATCTCAAATCCCGGCGGTATTGAATACGAAGAGCGTCTCGAAACGCTTCGCTATTTCTTTAATGTTTTTCTGCCGCGGCAGACCGGCGTTATGATCAACGTGTTGGTTGTCGAGCAGGCAGTTGATCCTGACAGGGAGTTGTTTTTCCAAAGGGCCACAGTCGGATCCGAGAGCAATATCAAATTCCTGCGGGTCTGCAATCCTGTTTTAAACAAGAACTGGCTGTACAATATCGGTCTCAGGCAAAGCAGAAACCCGCATGTATTTATCTCGGACATGGATTGCGTTTACCTGGAAGACAGGTTGAAAGAAGTGATCGAGTTTGCAGTTGCTGATCAAATGAAGTGGTGTATCGCATGGGATGCCATTCATTACGCGGGTCCGCGGTGCAAATCGGCGATAATAGCCGATGGTTCCGTTGATTGGTCTGACTGTGCAACGGTACCTAAGAAAACTATCGAATATGATGGCTACGAGGGCGGCATTGTTTATTTTCTGCGGAAGTTTCTCATCGGGGAGCTTGGCGGATGCAATGAGTTCTTTAAATATCTTGGCGGAGCGGATAATTCTTTGGCTCACAGAGCACGCATGACTTCCGGAAAGAATATCAGGTTTAAAAGCGACCTGTTTCATCTTCACCATAGTTTATCACCCATGAAGAGTTCACCTCTCCGTGTATTTAACAAGCAACTTTTGGCCTACGTGCGCAGAAATGTTGTCACCTGTAACCTGGTGATGAGAAAGATGTGGATCAATGGGGTTTCAGGCAGAGTTGATTCTCCAGCTTGTGACAGGACCTCATGGGATAAGGAGCTATCCGGAGCGCTATGATGTGCTTTGCGTTTATCAGGGAGAACGGTTGATGTTGAAGGAGAAGCCGGCATTGGTATCACAATATATCGGACTGTTGCATGAATCGTCAATCCGGATCAAAGACAGACCGGGCGCTGAAGTGCATTGCCGCCTGGGGAATGCCTGGCAACGTAATTGCATTGGAAAGGAGGCGAAATGTGGGATCGGACAATTTTTATGTCAGCGTTGTAATACCCGTCTACAACGGTGAGCGCTTTATGGGTGAGGCGGTCCAAAGTATTCAGCAACAGAACTATCAGCCTCTCGAAATTATTGTGGTGGATGACGGCTCCACGGATGGCAGTGCAGAGATTGCCGCTGGTTTGGACGTCCGCTATTTCTATCAGCCAAACAGCGGATTACCGGCCGCGCGAAACAAAGGCTTGCAGATGGCCCGTGGCGATATAATTACGTATCTGGACGTTGACGATCTCTGGAGCGACGATAAACTGCGCCTTCAGCTTGCGCATCTCAAACGCGATGCGGCTGCGGAGATCGTTCTTGGACACACACAACTGGTGCAGGTGGTCGGGTTCGAGGACGGGAAACACAAAGGCCGGGAATGGTCCACTCCCACACTTGCCATGAGCATGGGCTCTGCCTCTTTCAAGAAAGCTGTCTTTGATAAAGTAGGTACTTTTGATGAAAGGCAGCGTTATTGTGATGACCTGGACTGGTTTATGCGAGCCAGAGAACTGGGGATTCGCATACTGGTCCACCCGGAAGTGGTCCTCTATTATCGGCGGCACCAGGGCAACATGACGAACGAAATCGAATTGGGCAACTACCATATGTTAAGGATGTTGAAGAAATCTCTGGAACGGCGACGACAAAAGGGACTGACAGCAGCTTCTCTCCAAAAGCTGTCTGAATCTCACTTGAACGCAAGGGAGGGTCAGTCATATGAGTGAGCTACTGGTGAGCGTGATTATGCCAGTTTATAATGGTGAGCGGTATCTGGGTGAAGCGATAGAAAGCGTGCTGGCCCAAACGTATGGCCCTATCGAGCTGATTGTGATCGATGACGGCTCTCTTGATAGCAGCTCACGGATAGCTAAGGGGTTTCCATCCGTTCGATACGCGGTCCAGGCGAACCTCGGTGTAGGCGCCGCCCTTAACCACGGGATTCACCTGGCCCAGGGAGATTTCCTGGCGTTCCTGGATGCGGATGACCTGTGGGCAGAGAATAAGACTGCAAGGCAGATGTCCGCTTTTCAGGAAGATCCTGAACTCGACATGGTCTTCGGACATGTGGAGCAGTTCCTCAGCCCGGAGGTCAATGGGCATTATGCAATGACCGGGATATACCGTGGATATCTCAAGGGCGCCATGCTCATAAAGAAGAACAGTTTCTCCCGTGCGGGGCAATATGAAACAAAAGTTGTGATAGGTGATTTCATTGCCTGGTATGCCAGAGCAATTGATAGCGGACTCAAGAGCCTGATGCTTTCAGATATCGTGCTGAAGAGGCGGATACATAAACACAATATGGGTACACTTCAGCGAGAACACCAGGCTGATTATGTGCGTGTACTGAAAGAAACTCTTGATCGCCGGCGGATATTGAAAAAGCCCTGATATGAAAACGACACCTTGTGAAGATCATGCCGGGCAAATCAATACAGATCTTATCCAGAGTTGATAAAAATCTGAGTTTCCGGATAAAGGTGTTCCAGCCCGGCGTATTCTTCCGGAATAAAATGTTAGATAAATTATCCAAAATTGCGGCGCGATGTTTTCGGGAAAAATAAGCGAATCCTGCAAATTCTCGAATCCGTCCCTGATTCACCATCAAACCACAGAGGACACAGAGAAACTCATGGATTTAAGAAGACATAACATCAGATATGACTTTAATCTCTGTGCACTCTCTAGCTAACGTTCAGTTTTGTCTCTTTTC
>Ga0181533_1000797_pt1 | contig 42596 bp, 41 predicted proteins | sample PEATcosm2014_Bin_45_FD_119772 | JGI IMG/M metagenome (GOLD analysis project Ga0181533, IMG submission 119772) | Peatland microbial communities from MTU Mesocosm Facility, Houghton, MI, USA - PEATcosm2014_Bin11_60_metaG | ecosystem: Environmental > Terrestrial > Soil > Wetlands > Peat | place...
GCGCGGAATGGATGGGGCACAGCGTTTCAAAACTTCTGGGACGGAGCAATAGACAAACTGATCACTGACAACTGTTCACTGTTCACTGATAAAGAACCATGCGGACATGGAGAGGCCGATGCCGATGACCAGCCCGCGAAGGACGGGCTGCGGAATGCGGCGGGCCCAGCGGGCTGAAGTATATCCGCCGATGGCGCAGACGAGCATGGCCCACAGGCAGTAAGGCCAAGCCACCTTGCCGCTGACCGCGAAGATGACGACAGAGATGCCGTTGGCCAGAGTGGTGGAGACGACCTTGAGGGCGTTGATCTCGTGCAGATCCTCGTAGCCGAAGAGCGAGAGCAGCGTGATGAGCAGAAATCCGGCGCCGGCGCCGAAGTAACCAACATAGAAGCAGACCAAAGTGGTGGCCAGAAAAACCGGCAGACGGCGCGGCGGATGATGAGCGATTGCGAGATTGCCTTTACGGCGAGCCAGCCAGCGCGAGACCGGACCGGCAAGGGCGAAGATCGAGGAGGAGATCAACAGCAGCCAGGGGACCAGATGCAGAAAGGTCATCTGCGGCGTGTGGAGCAACACCAAAGCGCCGGCTGTGCCGCCGGCCAGTCCGGCCACGCCCATGGGCAGGACAAGGCGCAGGTTCTTGCGGAGGTCGTCGCGATAGGCGGCCACCGAGGTGAGCTGGCCGGGCCATATAGCCACCGCGCTGGTGGCATTGGCCTGGATGGGCAGAATCCCCATGCTCAGCATCGCCGGAAAGGAGAGAAACGAGCCTCCGCCCGCCACGGCATTCAGCACACCAGCCAGAAAGATCGCCACGGTGAACGATAGCCAGTGCCAGTCCAGAAATGCGGGAAGCGAGGAGAGATGCATTGTATGGCTTTATTGTATAAGGCAGGTGGTAGAGGCGAGAAAATCCTAAGAGAGGAGGCGGGAAGCCTGGATGGCCGCGTGCAAGTTGCTCTCAGGAGTAGACTTTTGAAGTTGAGGTGCTTATGAAGAGAGGCATTGCATTGTGTGCCACATTGGCCCTGCTGACCGCATGCGGCGTCTGTGCACAAACGCCTGCACAGCCTGCCGCGAAGCCTGCGGCACCGGCCTCCGCACAGTCTCCAGCACCAGCCAGCGCACAGCCTCCCGGTCCAGGCTCTGCGCAACCTGCTGCGCCCGCCAGCGCGCAGCCTAATGCGGTGGCCGGCGCACAACCTCCCGCGACGGCTCCTGCCAAACCTGACCCGTGGCATGGGATTCGCTTTCTGCTCGGGTCGTGGGAGGCGAAGACCACCGGCGGAGTGGCGCAGGCACACGTCTCCGCCAGCTACGTCTTCCGAATGGAGTTGCGCGACCATCTCATGGCGCGCCACGCCAGAAACGGCGCCTGCTCCGCCCCGGACGACTTCAACTGCCAGCACAGCGATCTGCTCTACATCTATCCGACCGGCAACGGAACTGCGCTCGAAGCCATTTACTTCGACAATGAGGGCCACATCATCCGCTATGCTGTTTCCTCACCCAAGCCCGGAACCGCGGTATTCCTCTCCGATCCCGCGCTACCTGGGCCGCAATACCGCTTGAGCTACACCTTCCTGAACGAAGTGATGAGCGGCCAATTTGAGATGAAAATGCCCGGCCAGGCAGATTTCACCAGCTACCTGGAGTGGAGCGGGAAGCGGGACTAGCTTTCCAGGCGGGCGGCGCTTGCGTGACGTGAAGTTCGTGGAATCCCATGTCCCAAAAACAGGACATCGGGCACCCAACCGTACTTCTCCGCAACCGGCATACATGCCAAAAAGCTTAATTCTCACATCCTGATACGAGGAGGCGATCGTAGTCGTGCCAGGCATTTCAGGGGTGTTCAGGTAAAGAATTTTGCGCCTTCAGCATTTTTTCAGCACAATCGGTCATTTAAAGTTATATTCTTTGTTTTCAGCAGGTATCTCTATGAAAGACATCTACATCTCCGATTTGGCCAACTTCGACGAAGGCAAGCTCTTCGACGGCTTCTTCATCGTGCTGGCCAAGCAGCAACGCATGACCAAGACCAACAAGCCCTATTTGAGTTTGATTTTGGGCGACAAAACCGGCCAACTCGAAGGCCGCGTATGGGAGCCCGGCGACCCACGCATCGCCAAGGACTTCGAGCGCGGCGACGTAGTCAAGGCTCGCGGCTCGGCCTCTCGCTTCGAAGACCGCCTGCAGATGAAGATCGACCAGATCCGCGTGGCGCTGCCCAACGAGGTGGACAAATCCGACCTGCTGCCCTCGACCGCCTGCGACGTGGCCGAGCTTTGGCAACAGCTTCTCGGCTGTGTGGAGAGCTTTACCAACCCCGACCTCAAGCGGTTGCTCACCGCCATGCTCGCCGACCCGGCTCTCGCCGACGCCTACCGCCAAGCCCCCGCCGCGCGACAGCTTCATCATGCCTGGCTGGGCGGATTGCTGGAACACGTCGTCAGCTTGTTGACGCTGGCCGACCGCGTCGCCACGCATTACCCGCTCCTCGACCGCGACCTGCTGATGACCGGCGTCATCCTGCACGACATCGGCAAGCTCCGCGAACTCTCGTGGGAAACAGGCTTCGACTATACCGTCGAAGGCGTGCTGCTGGGCCACATCCAGATCGGCACGGCGCTGGTTGAGCGCGCCATCGACAGCCTGCCCAACTTTCCGCCGCGCCTAAAAACGCTGGTCCTGCACATGATTTTGTCGCACCACGGCAAGCTGGAGTTCGGCTCTCCCAAGCTGCCCATGATTCCCGAAGCGCTGGCCTTGAGCTTCCTCGACGACCTCGACGCCAAGATGCAGGCCATGCAGGGCGAGTTCGACAAGTGCCTCCGCGAAGGCAAGCCCGCCGACGAGATGACCGGCAAGGTGTGGGCGCTGGATCAGCGGCAGTTGCTGAACACGAAGCGGTGGCTGGGAGAAGGCAGGGAATAGGGAGTAGGGAGTAGTGAATAGGGAATAGAATCGTGGCTGAGCGAGCGCAATGTGAGATACAATGTATCTCAGGAGCTTGACCAATGGCAACCACGATGGTTCATATCCGCGTAGATGAAAAAGTGAAGGCCGCCGCCGTCAAGACGCTGTCCGCAATGGGCATTTCCGTCTCCGATGCGGTGCGCATGCTGCTGGTGCGCGTGGCGGCAGAAAAAGCCTTGCCTTTCGAGGTGCGCATTCCCAGCGCGGCCACGGTCAAGGCGATGCAGGCGGCGGACAAGCGCCAGGGCAAGCGCTTCAAGACGGCCGATGCGCTTTTTAAGGATTTGGGAATCTGAAGATGCGCAATCCGATTCTCGGCGCAAAGTTCCGGCGCGATGTGAAACTGGCCGAGCGGCGCGGAAAAGACATGTCGAAGCTGCGCGAGGCAATTCTGCTGCTGATCGACGGAAACCCCTTGCCGCCACGCTACAAAGACCATCCACTGAGCGGCGATTGGCAACATCATCGCGATTGCCACCTCGATCCGGACTGGATTTTGCTCTATAAAATCGACGGAGACGACCTGTACCTTGTCCGCACCGGCTCGCACTCGGACTTATTCTGACATAGAGATTAGAAGAACGGCGATCTGCCTGTCACTCTCCGGCGACTCTCCGCCGATACTCTTCCGGCGTCTCGATCAAAAATGCCGTCTGCCGCGCCAGCGTCAGCAAATCATCGTCGCCGGTGACCAGCACGTCAGCCTTGCCGCTTTGGGCCAGATCGAGCAGAGGCTGATCCTTGGGGTCGCGGCAGGGGATGGGGAAGGCCTCATCGGTGACGACGCGCTCGCAGAAGGGAAGATAATCGGCAAGCAAGTGGATCTGTCGCTCCATTGTGAGCTTGAACCTTGGGTAGGCAAGGATTCGCAGCAATTCGTCTGTTGTGTACCTTGATACCAGCGGCACTGCCTCTTCCAATTGCCAGTGACGCCGAAGCCAATCAAGCCGTCCGCCCGTGAACACGAGCGCCGATAACACAACATTCGTATCGAAGACGACTCGCAGGCGCATGTGAGCTTACTCCTGTGCGCGCGCCCATACGATCGCGTCCTTCAGGTCCTGTTCCGTGATGCCGAGGTTGTGCAAGTGTTCGCGCACTTCGTCGGCACGGCTGCGACGGAAGGGCCTCAGGCGGATGGAGTCGCCTTCGACGAGTACATCGAACCGCTCGATGCCAGGAAACTGCGAGACGACCGCCTTGGGCAGGGTGAGTTGATTCTTCACGGTGAGTTTCGCCTGCATGGGCAGCTCCAGTAAGGAAGTAAGGAAATCTTACCACATTATTCTCTCACTCCACAAACCACTCCCACTGCTCCCTGGTCAGCGGCACCACCGAAAGCCGCCCAATCAGCACCAGCGGCGACGTGGCAAAGAGCGGCTCAGCCTTGATGGCCGCCAGTGTCTTTGGCTGCCTGAGCCGCTTGCCCACTTTGACCTTCACAACGGGAACCTTGGGATTGGCCGCACCCACACTGACCACGGTGCCGGTGCCAACGGCAGTGCGCTCGTCGACGGTGTGATAAAAAATCCACTTCGTCCCCGGCTTCATCTCGCGCAGGTACTTCACGGCAGTGGGATTGGTCACGCCATCCCAGACAGTCTCCTTATCGCGCAGAAAATCATCGAAGGAGTAGGCATCGGGTTCGCTCTTGAAGAGGAAGTAGCTCATATTCAGGGATCAGAGATCAGAGATCAGAGATCAGAGATCAGAGATCAACTAAATTCTCGCACGTGGCAAACGCTAGTCAAGGCTGATTCGATCCCTTCTTTTGAGTGAAAAATGGAGCGCCGCATCGAACGGGCTTTCCCTGACCCCTAATCCCTGAACCCTGACCCCTGCTTTGCCGTTACAATCAAGAAGATATGATCCGTTTCTCAACTGCCGGCGAATCTCATGGGGAGGCGCTGATTGCGCTCCTATCCGGGCTGCCCGCCGGCGTGCCCGTCGATCTCGAATTCGTCAACCGCGAGCTATGGCGGCGTCAGCAGGGCTACGGGCGCGGCGGGCGCATGAAGATCGAGACCGACAAGGCGCACGTGCTCTCGGGCGTCCGCCATGGCAAGACCATCGGGACTCCAATTTCGATAGAAATCGTCAACCGCGACTGGAAGAACTGGGAGGACAAGCTCCCCGTCGAGGCCGGCGACCCGGCGCTGCACCAGGCCGTCGCCTCGCCGCGTCCCGGCCACGCGGATCTGGCAGGCGCCCTCAAGTACAACTTTCCCGACGCACGTTACGTGCTGGAGCGCGCCTCTGCCCGCGAGTCTGCCGCACGCGTGGCCGCAGGAGCTTTTGCCAAGCTGATGCTGCGGATTCTTGACATCGAGGTAGCCAGCCATGCGATTCGCGTGGGCCGCGTGGCGCTCGACCGCTCCGCCGCATGGGAGGAGATCGCTGCCCTTGCCGCACGTGAGGAAGTTCTCCTCGGCTGCGTAGATCCCGCAACCGAGGCCCGCATGAAGGAAGAGGTCGAGGAGGCTGCCCGCACCGGCGACACCGTCGGCGGCGTCTTCGAGGTGGTGGCGCATGGCGTCCCGGCAGGCCTGGGCACCTACGCCAACTGGGACGAGCGCCTCGATGGACAGCTCGCCGAGGCGGTGATGAGCGTGCAGGCCGTCAAGGCGGTCGAGATTGGCCGCGGCGTGGTGGCTGCTGAATCCTTCGGCTCGCAGGTTCACGACCCCATCCACTACGCCGCCGAAAACACCGGCAAGCCCACCCGCTTTACCCGCCCTCAAAATAATGCCGGCGGCATCGAGGGCGGCGTCTCCAACGGTGAAGACATTATCGTTCGCGGCTACCTCAAGCCCATTTCCACCCTTCGCAAGCCTCTGGAATCCGTGCGCTTTGACTCGCGCCAACCCACCAGCGCAAGTTACGAGCGCAGCGACATTTGCGTCGTGCCCGCCGCCGGCGTGGTTGGAGAGGCCATGGTGGCGCTCACGCTGGCCCGCCTGGCCCAGGAAAAATTTGGCGGCGATTCGACTCTCGAATTGCGACGAAACTTTGACGGATACATCCAACAGATACGGAACTATTAAGCAGCAAGCAGATACGGAGCGATTCGCAGAAGCCGATGATTCTTAAGATTGTCAAATATCCCGACCCCGTGCTCGCGCGGCCCGCCGAGCCGGTCACCGAGTTCAACGCAGAGTTGCGCAAGCTGATCGCCGATATGTTCGAGTCCATGTACGCCGGTCAGGGCATCGGGCTGGCCGCGCCGCAGGTGGGCATCTCGAAGCGCTTTCTGGTGATTGACCTGAGCGTGGGCAAGGAGCCTAAAGATAAGCTGGTGCTCATCAATCCCGAAATCATCTTCAGCGAGGGCAAGGTCTACGAGGAGGAAGGCTGCCTGAGCTTTCCGGAAATACGCGAGAAGGTGACGCGCCACGCCAAGGTGCGCATCCGCGCCCAGGACGAAAAGGGCAAGTGGTTTGAGATGGACGGCGAGGACGTGCTCTCGCGCTGCTTTCAGCATGAGATCGATCACCTGGACGGCATGTTGTTCATCTACCGCATGAGCGCTCTCAAGCGCGACCTGGCTCTACGCAAGATTCGCAAGATGCAGCGCGAAGGCAAGTGGTAAACTCGCCCACAAGAGACGAAATATGACAACTCCCCTCAGACTGATTTTCTGCGGGACTCCACAATTCGCCGTGCCCACGCTGAAGGCATTGCATGTAGCGGACTATGAAGTTGCACTGGTGGTCTCGCAGCCCGACCGCCCCGCGGGCCGCAGCCGTCAGCTCACTGCTCCGCCCGTCAAGCTGGCTGCGCTCGCCGCCGGCCTTCCCGTCGCGCAGCCGGAATCGATTCGCGACAACCCTGAATTTCGCGCTCAGGTCGAAGCAATCGCACCCGATGCAATCGTAGTCGTCGCCTACGGGCGCCTCATTCCTCCCTGGATGCTCGCGCTGCCCCGGCTGGGCTGCATCAACCTGCACGCCAGCCTGCTTCCCCGCTACCGCGGCGCCGCGCCGATTCAGTGGGCGGTGGCCAAGGGCGAAACCGTCTCCGGCAACACCACCATGCTGCTCGAAGAAGGCCTCGACACCGGCCCCATTCTGCTGCAACAGGCCCTTGCCATCGCTCCCCAGCAGACCGCGGCGGATCTTCTCGATGTGTTAGCCGTAGGAGGCGCGCCGCTGGTGGTCAAGACGCTGGCCGGACTGGAGAATGGAACCATCATGCCCCGGCCGCAAAATCCAGCCGGAGTCTCCTTTGCGCCGCTGCTTACGCGCGATGACGGCCGCATGGATTTTGCCGCGCACACGGCCACGGAACTCAAGAATCGCTGGCGCGGCTTTCAGCCCTGGCCCGGCGCATTCACCGCGCTCGACGGCAAAAAGCTTATTGTTCACCGCATGGAGGTGGTGGACGCGCCCGGCGCTCAGGAATCAACTCTGGCCGAACCGGTTCCCGTACAAGCAGCCCCCATTCTTCCCGGCCAGATTCTCGTCGAGGATCATCGCCTGCTGGTGGCCTGCTCCGGAAACACTTGGCTGGAACTCGTTGAAGTGCAGCTCGAAGGAAAAAAACGCCTAGCCGCAGCCGAGTTTCTTCGCGGAATCGCTCTCGCCGCCAACGCGCGGCTCGGTTAGAAATTCATGGCGCAAATCTCACCAGCGCGCAAGGCAGCCTGCCAGATTCTCATGGCCGTCGAGCGCGGCCAATCCCACTCCGACGATCTTCTGCGCGACAAAGCCGTTAACGCACTCTCCGCGACCGACCGCAACCTGGCCACGGCGCTCGTTCTGGGCGTGTTGCGCTGGCAGATTCAACTTGACCGCCAGATTCGCGTGCTGCTCTCCCGCCCCAACGCCAAGCTCGACACAGAAGTTCTGATTGCACTCCGCATGGGCGCATTCCAATTGCTGCACATGGACCGCATTCCCGCCCGCGCATCAATCGACGAAAGCGTCGAACTTGCCAAGCAGGCCGGCCACCACTTCGCCTCCGGCATGGTCAACGCCGTCCTGCGCAAGCTGGGCGCGGCTCCGCGCGTTGACTTTTCGGAGGAGAGTATTGTTGATCTGGCATTAGCCCAGGCCCACCCCGCCTGGATGGTCGAGCGCTGGATAAACTTTTATGGACTCGACGCGGCGCAGGCCATCTGCCGCCATGGCCAGAGCCAGCCTGTGCCGACTATCCGCCTCGCCAGCCCTGCCGTTGAAGCCGAACTCCGCGCAGCCGACATTGCCCTCGAACCCGGCCAACTACTCACCGCCGCCCGCTCCGTTGTCTCCGGCGACGTTACTTCGACCGAAGCCTTCCGCGAAGGCCGCGTGCGCTTGCAGGACGAGGGCTCGCAACTGGTGGCCGAGCTGGCTGCATGTGCAAGTGAAAATCTCGACCAAAACGAGAAAAAAATCCTCGACGCCTGCGCTGCGCCCGGCGGAAAGACGCTTCTCCTGGCCGAGCGAAACCCCGAAGCACGCATTGTCGCCATGGAATCCAGCGAGCCGCGTCTGGAGCAATTGCAGAAGCGTCTAGCCCCTCACGCCGCGCGCATCGAGTGTCGCCTGGCCGATGCAACCGCGCTCACGGAGGACTCCGCCTTCGACCTCGTGCTGGCCGACGTGCCCTGCAGCGGAACCGGCACGCTGGGCCGCAACCCGGAGATTCGCCATCGCCTCCACCCGGACGACCTAAGCCGCCACGCCGAACGCCAGCGCGCGATCCTTGCTGCTGCACTGCGCGCCCTCCGCCCCGGCGGCCATGTCGTCTACTCCACCTGCTCGCTGGAGCCGGAAGAAAATGAGCAGGTCGTCGCCGCAGTTCTGACCGCAACTCCGAACGCCCGCGCGGTTCCGCTCGAAGCCAGAATCGATGCTCTCCTCGGTAAAGGCATAGTCACAGAGAATGGCGCACAGCGCCTGCGCGACTGCCTGACGCACGAAGGCGCGCTCCGTCTGCTTCCCAGTAGGTTTGGCACGGATGGATTTTTTATTGCTTTGATAGAAAGAACCGCCTGAATCGTCTAGGCATGGACAACCAAGCCTAAAAATCGCACCTATTTTTTCGTGACTGGTTCCTCTCCATTTGTGGCTCTGAGCTGGAAGCCTGCCTGGCTCACAGCTTAAACCACGGATAGCGCAGGGAGCCGGCCACTCTATGATGACTAAAGCCCAAAGCCTCTGTCCCACTCACCGCGCTCGCGCATCGCGGCAATCTCCTCGCGAGCCATCTGCTGGGCGCGCACGTAATCCGGCTTGGCCACGCGGTTCAGCGGCATCTGGCCAGCTTCGAGCAGGATCCAGTGCCGCGGCCGCATATACGAGGCCAAGCTACGCGCGTGCCGGTCCAGTTCCTTGCGGCTCACTTCCGCTCCGGGCCGCTTCTCCACCACGGCCACAACAGCTTCAGAAACCACGGCATGAGCCACGCCGACCACGACGCAGTTAGCCACCTTCTCCGCCAGCGTGCAGATATGCCGCTCCACATCGCCGGGGAAGATCTGGTAACCAAACGATTTGATCACCCACTTCTCGCGCCCGGTCATGTGCAGACCCGCGGCGTCCCTGAAGCCAAGATCGCCGGTATATAAGTAGCCGTCGCGCGAGATCGCCTGCGCGGTGGCCGCGGGATCGTTGACATAACCGAGAAAGGTCTGCGGCCCGCGAAAGCACAGATGGCCAATTTCGCCGGAGGGCAGCTCCTCGCCGGCGTTGCCATCCCCGCGCATGGGCTGGCGAATGGTGCACGGATAGACGGGCATGGCTTGACCCAGTCCGGCGCCAAGCCCGGTGAGAATCGTCTCCCGGTCGTCCGCATTCGCCTGGATGTAGGTGCAGAAACCGGCGGTTTCAGTAAGTCCCAGTCCGGTGCCGATCACCGGCGCCATTGCGGCCAACTGGTCGATGAAGGGCCGCGAGACCGAATGTCCGCCATAGGCAGCTAACTTCAGGCTGGAGAGATCGTGGCCGGCATAGTCCTTCAGCATCCACTCCAGGTTGTACATGGCCGGAATCTGGGCCATAATCTCCACCCGATGCCGGCTGATGGCGCGCAGCGAGCGACTGGCGTCAAAAATCTCCACCAGGACCGCCGTGCCGCCTCCGAAGAGCGTGCTCATCAGCGCCTCCGTCTGGCCGCCAACATGCGACCCAGGCAAATTAACCAGGGTGCGCGTGCCGCGGTCACCGCCAAAAAATGCGCCGCAGATGCACATGTTCTGCACGGTGATGTTGCGATGCGAGAGCAGGGCCGGCTTGGGCGAGCCGGTCGAGCCGGTAGTAAAGATGACCAGCGCGCCATCGTTCTCGGCCACGGAGATTTTTGCCAGGGAAGTTGAACCGGCATCCGTCACGGCGTGATTTGCCGCCTCGGCAATCGACGCATAGGATCGCGTGCCTTCGATCGCTTCTTCCGAATCCGCCACGATGAAATGCTGGATCCAGTTGCAACGCGCTTGCACAGCGCTCCACAGCGGGCGTAGATCGAGCGGCGCCTTCACTCCCAGCGAAACAAAGCCTCGCGGACGCAGGATTTCCAACGCGCGAAGCACCTCGGCAGGCGACAAACGCAGGTCCAGCGGGGCGACGATCACGCCGATTTTGAAGCAGCTGTATTCCAACAGAACGTGATCCACGGTGAGCGGCAGCAGGGTAACCAGGAAATCGCCCTTGGCGAAGCCCAGGCGCAGTAATTCTGCTGCCATCGCCGAGGTGATGCGGTCGAATTCGCCCCAGCTGACCGCGCGATCGCCCTCCGCGCTGAGAAGAGCGGGAGATTCCGGGTGGATTTTGGCCCACTTCGTCACGACTCCGTGCAGCAGATGGCGGTCAGCAAAGGTTGTTTCGTAATCTTCGAGGGTATATTGCGGCACGTCCATAGGTTCACCATGTCCTGTTACTGAATCAGTCGAACATTCGCGGCGGCGTGCGTCAAGGGTCTGGCCAAACGGCCTTGAAATCGCCAATTATCGGACAAAGCTGAACCCTGCCAGGTACTCGGAATCAAGGCCGAAACCGCCTACACTGGTGTTGCTCTGAATTCTCCGCGCACTCCTTGTGCGGCGGACCCTTCCCATCGTTTTCCTGCTGGCAGCGCTCTCAGCGAACGCGGCCTACGGCTCGACGAACCCTTCGGTTGGGCGCAGTGCTAGGTATAAATTCTAAAATCAAACGAATTTTTCATTGTGCCGGGTAGCCTGTTTGAGGTTACAATCGCGGCCAGAGCCAAAAATGGCTGAGCGAGGAGGAATATGAGCGAGACAGGAGTTCAATCAACGGCCCAGGCGACCGGCCTCACCCAGTGGCAGCGCGTTGCGAATACCTTCGCGGCGCCGGCGAAGACCTTTGAGGACATCAAGCGCGGCAATCTGAGCTGGTGGATGCCGTTGATCATTATGGCATTGGTTAGCTACATCTTTTTTGCTGCCGTTTATATCAATATCGGTATGCAGAAGGTCGTGGACAACCAAATCAAGCTGGATCCGAAGACGGCAGAGCGGATGGCGCAGGCCACGCCTGAACAGCGGGAGATGGGCACTAAGATCTCGTTGTACATTACCGAGGGCGTATTCATCGCCAATCCGGTCTTGGTGCTGGCGGGAGTGGCGCTTCTCTCGCTCGGGCTGCTGGGTACCATCAACTTTGTCTTTGGCGGCAAAGCAACATATGGAAACATCTTCGCTGTATGGATGTATGCCAGTCTGCCGGGAATCATCAAAGCAATACTGGGTACTGTGGTGATCTTTGCGGGAATCGAGCCGGACACCTTCAATATCAAGAACTTCGCGCCCACGAATGTCGCGGCCTTCGCCTTCCCCAATCCAGCAGAGGCCAACAAGGTGCTTTACACCTTGGCAAATTCGCTCGATGCGGTCACCATCTGGACGCTTGTGCTGCTGGGGATGGGGACGGCGATTGTGGCGGGAGTGAAACGCACGTCGGGCTATATTGCGGTCTTCGGATGGTGGGCGATCTTTGTGCTGATTGGCGTGGGCATTGCGGCAGCCACCAGTTGATCTATGGTTTCTGACCTCAAAGAAACAAACAGCGCGAATCCTCTTCGGATTCGCGCTGTTCGTTTTGAAAGCTAAAAGCTAATAGCTGCTTTACTCCGTCCAACGGCGCATGATAAGCGAGGCGTTGATGCCGCCAAAGCCAAAGGAATTTGACAGAGCAATGTCGAAGCTGTGGGCAATGGCCTTGTTGGGCACATAGTCCAGGCGGCACTCAGGGTCGACGTTTTCCAGGTTGATGGTGGGCGGCAGCATCTGGTTGACGAGCGCCAGCACGGTAATGCCGGCTTCCAATCCGCCGGCGCCGCCCAGCAGGTGGCCGTGCATGGACTTGGTGCCCGAGACCTTGAGCGTGTGGCTGAGTGCGTGCTCACCGAAGACCGCCTCGATGGCCTGCGATTCATTGCCGTCGCCGGCCGGGGTCGCGGTGGCGTGGGCGTTAATGTAGCCCACCTCATGCGGCTGGATGCCGGCGTCCTTGAGGGCGGCTCTCATGCTGCGCTGCGCGCCCTGGCCCTCGGGAGCGATGGCGGTGATGTGATGGGCGTCAGAACTCATGCCGTAGCCAATCACCTCGGCCAGAATCTTTGCTCCGCGCGCCTTAGCAAACTCCAACTCCTCAAGAATGAGGATGCCTGCGCCCTCGCCGATAACGAAGCCGTCGCGGTCCTTGTCGAAGGGGCGGCTGGCACGGGTGGGTTCGTCGTTGCGCTGAGAGAGCGCGCGCATGGAGGCGAATCCGCCCACCGAGAGCGCCGTGACCGCAGCCTCCGCGCCGCCGGCGATCATCACGTCGGCATCGCCGTGCTCGATGATGCGCACCGAGTCGCCGATGGCGTTGGCCGAGGTGGCGCAGGCTGTGGCCGTGGCCGAGATCGGCCCCTGGGCGCCATAGCGAATGCTCACCTGGCCGGCCGCCATGTTCACGATGGCCGCGGGAATGAAGAAGGGCGAGATCTTGCGCGGGCCGCCCTGCAATAGGTTGGTGTGCTCGCGCTCGATGATCTCGAAGCCGCCGATGCCGGAGCCGATGAAGACGCCCACCCGATCGGCAATCTCCGGGGTGATCTGGAGACCCGACTGAGCGATGGCCTCCTGTGTGGCGGCAAAGGCAAAATGGATAAAGCGCGCCATCTTGCGCGCTTCCTTCTTGTCCACGAAGTTGAGCGGGTCAAAATTCTTGACCTCGGCGGCGAAGGTGGTGGTGAAGCCAGTGGTATCGAAGGCCTGGATAGGCCCCATGCCGCTGGCTCCGTCCATCAGCTGCCGCCAAACCTCGGGCGCTGTGTTGCCCAGGCCGCAGACCAGCCCCAGGCCGGTGATTACGACTCGGCGGGTCACTGGCTATTTGCCGCCTTTCGAATTCTTCTCGATGTATTCGATCGCGTCCTTGACGGTCTTGATCTTTTCGGCGGCCTCGTCGGGAATCTCGATGTCGAAGGCCTCTTCGAACTGCATTACCAGCTCGACTACGTCCAGCGAATCCGCGCCCAGGTCTTCCTGGAAGCTGGCGCCGGGGGTGACTTCGGCCTCGTCCACCTGCAACTGCTCGACGATGATCTGTTTAACTTTTTCTTCAACGGCCATGCGTGTTTCTCCTCATGATTTTCTGAACCTGGGTATCTCTCCGGGGCTTGCCTGTTCAGCCTACCGGGTTACGGCAGGGGAACACAACCGCTACGCCAGAAAAAATGCGCATGGCCCCGAAATTCAAGTCTACCGGGCGGATGGAGGGGTGTAAAGGCAGGGAGTAGGGAATAGCCACCCCAGCGAGTAAAAATCACTCGCCGGGGACCCCGGCAGGAATAGGGAACAGAAAACGGGCTGATTTTTGACAGGAAAACCACAGGTAAAAGGCGTATATTAGGCGAAACAGGAAAAGGGGGAACCGATGCAGGCTCTAATTGTCGGGATAGCCGCTGTTTGTGTAGGTATTCTTGTAGGTTTTTTGTGGCAAAGAGCGCGTGTAAAAGAGCTGGAAACCGGGCTAAAGAACGAACGGCAGAACCTACAGGAGAAGCTGGCGCTTTTAGAGACGGCTAAAGTAACGCTGGCCAATCAGTTTAAGGCGCTGGCCGGAGACATTCTGGATGAGAAGAAGAAGAGTTTCTCCGAAGACAGCCAGAGGGAGATTGGCTCATTGCTAGAGCCGCTCAAAGGTCAGATCAAGGATTTCCGCGACAAAGTGGAGCAGGCACAGGCGGACTCGAAAACTGGCGTCACTAAGCTGGAGACTCTGATTGGTGCGCTGAGCGGGCTCAACCAGCAACTGTCTGAAGAGGCGCACAACTTGTCCACGGCACTGCGTGGTTCCTCGAAAGCGCAGGGCGACTGGGGCGAATTCATCTTGCGCGATCTTCTAGAAAAGGCCGGCCTGCATGAGGGAGAGCAATACAGCTTTCAGCAAGCCTTCTCTGGCGTGGAAAGCGAAAGTAGCGCAAAGACCAAGACGCCTAGAACGGATGTCATCGTTTTTCTACCAGGTGGTCGTCACCTAATTATCGATTCAAAAGTTTCATTGACCTCCTACACCAACTGGGTGAATGCAGAGACCGACGAGGAGCGCAAGGCTGCCGTCAAGCGACACTTGGCGAGTGTGCGCGCGCACGTAGATGAGCTGGCTGATCGGAAATATCAGAAGCTTCCGAAGTTGGAATCGCCGGATTTTGTGGTAATGTTCATTCCCATCGAGCCGGCCTTTTTGGAAGCTCTGCGGGAAGATGAGGATTTGTGGCGCTATGCCTATCAGAAAGAAGTTCTGCTGGTGGGGCCGACGACGTTGTTGTTTGTAATTCGCATCGTGGATAACCTCTGGCAGCAGGAGTTGCAGGCTCGCAGCGTGAAGGACGTGATGAATCGCGGGGCGGAGTTATACGATAAATTTGTGGGTTTTGTGAGCGATCTGGAGGCCATCGGCAAGAGTCTGCGAGGGGCCGACTTGAGCTATAACAATGCCGTAAAGAAGCTGAGTGAAGGACGCGGAAATCTTATCCGCCAGGTCGAATTACTCAAGGAGTTAGGTGTTCGACCGGGGAAGTCTATACCTAGGAATCTGCTGGATGCGTCAGGCTTCGAGGAGTCCGGGCTGGCGCTTGCGGCTGAGGCAGAGGAGGGTGGCGAAGATGGGGCGTCCAGCTAATTCCCCCAACCCCATGAAAACGCGCGAAGCGCGGCTAACTCGTTAACCCCCGAACGCTGCCCGCATCCGCTTCCAGGTTGTTTCCAGATCTTCGGGCAGGATGCGCGTTTCGGCAATCGTGGTCATGAAGTTGGTGTCGCCGGACCAGCGGGGCAGAGCGTGCAGATGGAGGTGTCCGGCGACGCCTGCGCCGGCGGCCCGGCCCAGGTTGACTCCAAAGTTGAAGCCCTGCGGGTGATAAAGCTTCTCCAGCACCTGCTCGGCGCGTTGCGCCAACTCGATCAGCTCATGAGCGGTTTTCGCCGGCAGGTCGGCCAGACGGTCCAGATGGGCGTAGGGCATCACCATCACGTGGCCGGAAGTGTAGGGAAAGGCGTTTAGGCAGACAAAGCAATGCTGGCCGCGATGGACAAGGCCGCCGGCGGCTTCGGCCTCATCCCGGCTCATTCCCCTGGCGATGGCGTAATCGATGGAGGCCATCAGGTTGCAGAAGACGCAGCGATGGTTGCCTGGCCAGGCCGCGAGGGGCGTAGGAACGCCGGGGCGAGCATCGCTGTCCGCCGTGGTGACGTAGGCAAAGCGCCAAGGTGTCCAGAGAAGGTCCATCGTTGGGTTCCGTCTGCATCAGTATAGAAGGTTGTTGCGCGGAAGAGCTGAAATCCGTAAGTCCAGTGTTTTGGTAACAGCGCACGTGAAAAACACGTTTTCCCTCCGGATCCTGCCAATCTGTTGCATTGACGGGTGAAAGCAGCGGTTGCTACACTGGGGAGCGTAGCTTCCTGCGCGGATTCCAGCAGTGAGTTGCGGCCGCCCTCCAGCAAGCCGTTGCCTGCCGTGTGTTTCCCAAGGAAACCAGGCGCCTTCCACGCCAGCTTCATGAGGCTGGAGGGAGTGACTGTTCCTTGTGAAGACGCCTCGGTCACAGGCGCGTGTTTGCGTGCAGGGATGGCCTACGGCGCCCCTCAAAACAATCGTGTTCGAGGGACCACCCCCCAGCGGCGGGCAAGTTTACGTCGCGGGAGCAAGGAATCCCGGAGCTGGCAGCAATGGCAAAAGTCGTCAATCCCAAACCCGAGAGCACAACCCTGAACACCGAAACGGAAGTCCCAACACTCGAACCTGCGACGGAGCAAGAGCAGCCGTTGCCAGAATCTACGTCCAACCAAGAAAGCTCAAAAGCAGTCGAAATTTCCGCGCTGGACGCCGATGCCCCATCCAAGCCTGTAGCTTCTGTAGCCGAGGCCGTGCCCGTGGTGGAAGCCGCCGCGGAACCTGCTCCCGTAGCCGAAGTTGCCACGGAAGTTCCCGCGCCACCCGCGCCCGCTGCCCAAGCCGAACCAATCATAGAAGCCGCAGCAGATGTCGAGGCGGCTCCGCAAGCCAAAACCGAACGTGAGGTGTCAGCGCCTCAACCGGATGCGGCTGTTGCCGCCGAGCCGGTAGCCGCCAAGCCGGCGCCCGTCAAGGCCGCCGCGCACCCGCCAGAGCATGGTCTCGAGTCCATGGACGACTTTTCCGCTGCGTTGGAAGCCTTTGAACGGGAGCAGGCCGCCGAGGCCGCCGCCGTTGAAGCCTATGGAGACAAGATTGTCTCCGGCACGGTAATCAAGCAGACGGATAAACACCTGGTCATTGATGTGGGTCTGAAGTCCGAGGGGCTGGTGCCGCTCGAACAGGTTCTGGACCACACCGGGGCCGTCAAGTTCCAGCCCGGCGAGCCCATTGACGTGGTGATTGAGCGCGAGGAGCCGGAAGGCGGCTACGTGGCGAGCTACGAGCGGGCGCAGCGCCTGCGCGTCTGGGACACGATTGAGAAGGCCGCCGCCGACAAGACCCCGATCATGGGCACGGTTGTGAGCCGCGTCAAGGGCGGCGTGACCGTGGACATCGGGCTGAAGGCGTTTTTACCCGGCTCACAGCTTGAGATTCGTCCGGTTCGCAATCTGGATGGTTATCTTGGCCAGCAGATTGAAGTCCGCGTCATCAAGCTCAATAAAAAGCGCGGCAACGTTGTGGTCAGCCGCAAGGAGATTTTGGAAGAAGAGCAGAACGCCAAGCGCGCCACCACGCTGGAACATCTAGGCGAGGGCGCGGTGCTGACCGGCACGGTGAAGAACATGACGGACTACGGCGCGTTCGTTGACCTGGGCGGCATTGACGGCCTGCTGCACATCACCGACATGAGCTGGGGACGCCTCACGCATCCCCGCGACCTGGTCAATGTGGGCGACGAAATCCAGGTGAAGGTGCTCAAGTTCGACAAGGACAAGCAGCGGGTATCGCTGGGCTTCAAGCAGTTGACGCCCGACCCCTGGCTGGACGCGATGGAGCGCTACCCGGTGAGCGCGCGCGTACATGGGCGCGTGCTTTCGGTCACCGATTATGGCGCGTTTGTCGAACTGGAGCAGGGCATCGAAGGCCTGGTTCATCTCTCCGAGATGACCTGGTCCAAGCGCCTCAAGCATCCCTCGAAGCTGGTCAAGCCGGGCGATGAAGTGGACACCGTTGTTCTGAGCGTGAATCCCGCCGACCGGCGCATCTCGCTGGGCATGAAGCAATTGATGGAAAACCCCTGGGAGAATCTGACGGAGAAGTATCCGGCCGGAACGGTGGTCGAGGGCCGGGTGCGCAACCTGACCGACTTCGGCGCGTTCATCGAGATCGAGGACGGCATCGACGGCTTGGTGCACGTTAGCAACCTGAGCTGGACCAAGCGCGTCAAGCACCCCTCTGAAATCGTGAAGAAGGGCGAGAAGGTGAAGGCTGTCGTTCTCGGCGTGGAGCCGCAGAATCGCCGCCTCTCGCTGGGCATCAAGCAGTTGCAGCCCGACGTCTGGGAGAGCTTCTTCGCGACTCATCGCATCGGCGACATGGTTCACGGCAAGGTGCTCAGGACGGCGCAGTTCGGCGCCTTTGTCGAGATCGCGGAGGGCGTGGAGGGTTTGTGCCACATCTCCGAGGCCGGCGAAGACGCAACCGCCAAGCTGGAAACCGGCCTGGAGCACGACTTCAAGATCATCAAGATCAATGTGGAAGAGAAGAAGGTAGGCTTGAGCCTGCGCGCTTCCGCCGGACACGAGGCCAGCCGCGCCCAGGTGGAGAACTACAAGAAAGAGAGCCACAAAGCTCCCGTCTCCAGCTCCACCACCACTCTTGGAGACCTCATCAACCTGCGGAAGAGCGAGAAGAGCGAAAAGAGCGAGCAGTAAGGCGCTTTTCTCAAGCAAGACAGCAGCGGCCACCCGAAAAGGGTGGCCGTTCTGCGTTGGGAACGAGTGGAACTAATCGGACTGAAAGTAGAGTGATCCGGCTAGAGCGGAACCAGAGTAACTGTGTCCTGTTGAGTTTTGTTCAGGGTCGCCGCTCCCTGATGGTCGCGTCGACTTGAATGCCGTGGTTTCGGGATACATCAACTCTGGTTCCGCTATAGTGGCCGGAGTCTATCAGTCGCCATCCCGAAGAGGGGCTATAGAACCCGCAAACTGCTGATTTCAGGGTAAATACACGCATGTCCGGCATATGAATCCTCCCCGTTTTCCTCAACATTTAAAAAGTCTTGTCAACGTGTATTCATGGGCGTAATCTGTAGAACATGATTTCTGCGAGCCAGAGGATTTTTGTCTGGCATGACCAGGCGCAATCTCATTCGCGGGAATGTGCTCACGGCTTAACAGCGTAGCCGGTATTTGTCTGGGCGGACGCGTGGTGTATGAGGAGGTATCGAACTATGAGGCGAAAATATTTTGGATTGGTTTTGATTGCGGGTTTGCTGCTGCCGGCTGCGGTCTGGGCGTCTAGTTATACCCCATTGCCGACTGCGCCTGCCTGGGAGTTCACCAGTTCCGGTGTCCCAGGCAACAACGGCCTAGGCTACACGTTTGGAACCGTGTTTGTGCCGAACCAGAATCTCTATGTAAACTTCCTGGGCTACTACAACAACACAGTGACTGGAATGGTGGAAAGCCACGCCGTAGGTTTATTCACCGCAGCAGGTGTTGAGATAGACTCAACCGTGATCACCAGCGCATCCTCCTATTGCTCACCCTCCGCGGCCGCTCCGATAGCCTGTCCCGGCGCACCTAACTCACCGCACTTTCTCTACAACTCGACCCCTACGGTTGAGCTGTTTGCCGGCCAGACATACGTGCTCGAAGGAACCAGTGGCGTTATTGATCCATACACCTACGATGATCCAGGGTTCAGCGTGCTTTGGCCGCTCACGATCACGGGCGGTAATTATGTTGCGAACGGCGGGTACACCCTGAACTTTAACGGCACCGGAGTGAATGACGGCACCGGCGCTCTCGATCCCAGCGGCAACACGATCGACGGCGATGGCTATTGGGGCCCGGACATGGGCTACTACACTCCTGAGCCTTCCAGCTTCCTGCTGCTGGGCAGTGGGCTGGCGGGGTTGGCCGGCCTCATCAAGCGCAAGCTGGCGGCCTGAAAACCGCACACGATTGATCAACCGGCTGTGAGGTCAAAATTTCGCGATTCTCCTCAAGCATAAGCTCCAGCGGCCACCCTTCAAGGGTGGCCGTTTTACGTATGCGGACGATTGCAGCGAATCGAGGCTGAAAAGGAAGATTTCCGGCATGAGGAAGATGGCCTTACGCCTCACTCCCGGAGTGGGACAAAGATTGCCTCCCGCGGGAGTTCTGAGGGGATAAATAAGCGAATATTCGCAGTTTTTTAACGCTTTGCCTGCTTAGGTTAAATTTTTCAAAATTAATCTTGTCAAGAGACAATCAAACCCCATATAGTAGTGACGTATTGTGTCGGTTGGGTTGTTTCCCAGGAATTTCTTTTTCAAGATTCAGAGACCTGCGAAAGCGTTCCCCTCGCTCTCCAAGGTACGGCCACAGATTGACGCTGTGAGAATAAAAGAGGAGCGAGCATGAAGAAATCGGTATTTTTCTCCATTTTGGTTCTTAGCCTGGCAGCCGCGCTGGCCGCGGTCCCCGCATTCGCCGGTCCGGATTATCTGTACAACAACACCAGCACAGGTTCCTTCTCAACTGATGGTTGGGGCATTAACCAGGGAATTACGGATTCGTTCACGCTGACACAGAATTCTACGATCACGGGCGCGATGGTTGGTCTTTGGCTTAGCTCCGGGGATACGCCGACGTCTGTGACCTGGGAGATTACAACTGTCCCGAATCCCGATATTGTAAACCAGACTTTTCACCCACCGCCGTTTCCTGCGGGATCGGTTACATCGCCTATCGCGTTCACCCTCGGCGCGGGCTCACTCTACGGATACGACATATATCAGGCATTTTTCTCCATTCCAGACCTGACGCTCACCGCAGGTACCTACTGGCTAGAGCTTGATTCTGGCACCACGACATTAGGCTATAACAACATCAGTTGGGATGAGAGCGACGGGCCATCGACTGCCTATGCGGGAGACATCGGCCTGATGTCGGGCTCCGAGACCTTTGGAATCGAGGGCTATGTAGGAGGACCGGTTGTGCCGGAGCCGACCAGCTTCCTGCTTCTGGGCAGCGGGCTGGCGGGCCTGGCCGGCGTGATCAAGCGCAAGCTGGCGGCCTGAAAACCGCACAAGATTGATTGACGGGAAGAGCGAGCGGTTCAGCGCGATTCCCAAGCGAAACAAGCAACGGCCACCCGAATAGGGTGGCCGTTCTACGTGTGGGGCCTCCAGGTAGTTTTTGGGCCGGTTTGCTCTCCTCCTGCTGGCTCACTTCGAGCACGGTAGAGGTAATCGACAAGGCTACGAGCTTCCATTGAGGAGTTCACGCAAGTGCGCATCCAACGCGCCGGCAAGCTCGCGCGTGGCCCTCTCAACTGCCGGACTGAGGCCATGGCGCAGTTCCTCGGGCAGGAGGATCGTGATGCCCCAAAGCGCCCATCGCGGAAACGGTTCCACCAGTTTCAACGCTTCCAGGCTTTGCATGACAAGAGCGATGTCGGTCTGATGGAATGAGGGAGCATAAGCCCGCTGGACCTTTGCGCCGTGAATCAGCTCCCCGGCGACCTTGCCCACCACAGCATCCACAAACACAAACTCGCTGGTGAGCGGCAGCAGATCGGCGACCGCCAGCAGATCACCCTCGAGGCGGTAGAGCAGAACGCGCCCGTCGTTCTGCCAGGCGGGCTCCAGCAAGCGAATCACTTCCAGCCCGGCGCCATCGTCGCCGGCTAGATCATTTCCGATTCCGATGACTGCGACACGGCTGCTGCTCGCCTGTTTCACGCGTAAATCTTCGTTTCGTACGAGCAACTCTCAGCCCCACAGGTCGCCGATTCGAGCCGTAACCGGAGTTTACCCATACGATGAAGGTAGCCGGCGAGATAGTTGAAGAACAGTGTGCAGAGATCGCCGCCCAGTTCCACTTTCTCCTTCGCGCACAGCTCGCGCAGGTAACATGTCTTGACCACGATGTGAAGAATGTCGCCCTCAACGCGGAAATCCAGATCCCACGCTGGGGAGAACTGCTGCTTGGCGAGATCGAGCACCTCAACGAGGTTTTTGGGAACCCGGTAGCGGGGCAACTGCCCGGCGAGCGTCCGGCCAGCGAAAGTCCCGACCGCCGGCAGACCAGAGCTCAGCGTGGACCTCAGAACCGCAGCAAGCGAAAGAAGACGGACGCCGAGATCGTCGATTCCCTTCTGGATCGTGCCTCCGTTGGAATTGCAGACAGCCTGGCTGCCATCGCCCGTAAGCTTGGCGCCGATATTCAGGGCGTATGGATCGTAGTAGAAGTTCACCGCACGCGCCACGCCTTCGTGCCGAATGGCGTTCGCCGGGCACTGCTCGGCACACGCCAGGCAGCCAAAGCACGCGGCCGGCTTCCGCACCTGGGGCAACCGCTTTGTCTCGTCGAATGCGAAGACATGAGTCGGGCACGCGTCGATGCAGATCTCACATCCCCTGCAGGCCTGCTCATCGATCTGGATCTGAATCATTGCTCCCTCCTCGAAATCGATCGCTCGACAACACCGTTTCTGATCACCAGCACCTCCATCGGCATCGCGCCGACGGAGTGAGTCGCGCAGGAAAGACATGGATCGAAGCAACGCACGGTAAACTCCAGGCCGTTCATCAGCGCCTCATCGTCCTTAGCCGGAAGAAGCTGGCGGGCTGAGGCGGCGAGCGACTGGTCGATCGCTTCGTAGTTGGCCTGCGTCGCAACGATCATGTTCACGGCCGACACCCGGCCACTCTCATCAGCGGTGTAGTCATGGATGAGCACCCCGCGCGGAGCCTCCACCACACCCACATAGCGCCCGGGTTTGGGCTCGCAGGGGGTCTGCAGCGGGCCGCCCGAGAATTTTCCGCCTGCGATGTCCGCCATCCGTTCGGCCGCCATCATCATTTCAACCATACGGGCCTCGATGTAGCCAGTCGGGCGGAATTGCGAATCTTTCCCTTCCGCAAGGGCTCCCAGCAGACCAGCCGCCCTGGGAGTCGGCACCTTGCCGTTCACCTTCAACCTCGCCAGCGCGCCCGTGTAGCACAGCTCTTCAGGCTCTCCCCGGAGGTGAACCAGCTTCATATAGGATCCCGGCACAACATGCTCCACCAGATGCTCGGCGTAGTCGGAAGGGGCGAAGCTCCGCAGAACCTTGCCGGCCTGGTCAGCTACCGTAAGTTTGCCCTCCAGGAAAGAAACTTCGCCGTTCCGCGACAGCGCAATAGAACGAAGCGGCGCCGGGAGCGGCTCTTCAACCCATTCCAGGGCACGCAGTTTGTTGTGCAGCACGGGAATAAGCTCTTCGAGAATCGCGACGGCCTGAACCGCCGAAGCGGCGATTCCACTCAGATATTCCGGGGAAGGCCTGCCGGCTATCCCGCCGGGCACCACCGAGACCGGATGAATGCCGCGCGCGCCGACGATTTCGACTGTGCGCTGGCCGATGCTTCTGAGGCGCAGCATCTTCGTGGCGAGCTCCGGCGCTACCCGCAGCAGGCTGAAGATGTTGCGCGCTTCTCCTTTGGCCCCGCGCCCGCTGAGGATATCCGGGCCGGCCAGCACGAACGCGCTGAGCGCATGCGAATGGAGGATGTGTCCCATGTAGAGCAACTCGCGGAGCAACCTGGCGTCCGCCGGCGCTTGTACTCCCAGGCCGTTCTCGATGGCCTGCACGGCCGCCAGATGGTGCGCCGCGGGACAGACTCCGCAAATGCGCGCGGTGGTCAGCGGCATTTTGAAAAGCTCCATCCCCTGCAACAGCTTCTCGAATCCGCGAATCTCGAGAACCTGTAGATGCGCGGAAGAGACTTGGCCTGCGTCGTCAACGTTCAGAAGGATCCTGGCGTGTCCCTCGATTCGTGTGACCGGGTCGATCGTGATGGTACGGCTCATGAGATTCTCCAATCAGGCGAGGACGCCGCTCTTGGCCCACTCTCTCAATTCGACGGTGGGCTTCTTGTACACGGCTGGCGATGCCACGGTGTACGAATAGTAGGTCTTTGCGTCCGCCTCCAGGTAGCGCACGATATCAGCCTCATCCGCTCCGCACATCGTGTGCATGGTGCCGGCGATGGATGTGCGAATGTCCAGTCGCGGTTCGCGGATGATTTCCATCCGGGGACCGTTGCATCCCGTGCAGGCGACGCCGCGCCGGGGGCATGGCGACTGGCATCGGTTCAAAGTTGCCGAGCCCATGCAAACCACACCCTGACTCAGGAAGCAGATCTCGTCATCGGCAGCGGTGATGGCGCCTTTGCGCAGTGCGGTGCCTGGGCGGCGAATCATCTTGCGCCGGCAATCCGCGCACACCGTCTGGTCATGCAAAGGCGGCGCTTTCGAGTCCAGAAGGCGCCGTAGAGCCGCCGCGATATAGAACGGAGACGGCGGGCAGCCCGGCAGGTACAAATCGACCGGCACGACCATGTCGATGGGTACAACGCTGTCTTCAAGCACGGGAACGTCGCCCATCGGGCGATCGCCCGGCGTGTTCGTGGGACCGCTGCCGTAGGCCGTTGCCAGGACCTCCTCCCGTGGGTAGAGCCAGCCCAGGCCCGACGGTCCCCCATAAACGGCACAGGTGCCGAACGCAACCAATGTCGTCACGCTCTCGCGCATCTTCATGAGGCAGTGCCAATCGTGATCGCTGCGAACAGCGCCCTCCACAATGCCGATGTTTGCTTTGGGATATCCCTTTTCATCCATCAGCACCGGCACGCGGACGAACTCGACTTCATCGACGAGGTTCACCAGTTTCTCGTGCAGGTCGACAAGCGCAATGTGGCAGCCGGAACAACCGGAGAGCCACTCGGTGGAGACTTTGGCTTTCATGCTTTCTCCTCCCAGATCATTTCTTTGAGGCAGGCATTCGGGCACGCCTGAACGATCTCGAGCTTCACCGCACTACCAGGCATCATCTTCTCCATGGCGCCGGCAAAAACGCCGTGAGCCATGTGGCACAAGGACTGCTTCTGCTCGTGCGCATAGAGGAACAGGGCGTTACGCACCATGCACGTGCGAAAAACGAGGCGCATCTTCTTCTCATTACCCTCTTGCTGGATGAACTCGCCGTCGTCGCCGCTGAACGGTTCGATATCCCAAAACAGGCCGCGCGCAGCCAGCGCCTGGGTGAGGTTGTGGAGCGCCTGGAGTGGCTCGCTGGCTTTGCCGCTTTGCTGCACCGCCTCCCGGCCGAATTTCTTCCCTGCTAGCATGCACACCGCATTGGTGCCCTTGCCCAGGTTGTTCTCCGCTCCGTGAGCGAGCGCCGCAAGAAAGGTCGCGATCTTCTGGAACTTCTCAATGTCGGACTGCATCTGGACGTCTCTCATCCTCGGCTCTTTATTACGTTCTGCTAGGGGCGCAACCTCCGGCCGAGCCGTAGCCGGAGTAGATTCACACCGAACCGCTCGCGTGCGGTTCCACACAGCGAGGCGATCAAAGTACATGCCCGCCAGTTCCGGCTTGAGGCAAAGTACCTTCTAGAAAAAGATCGTCGCCGCCAGCGCGACGGATCGGGGCGCCACGTCGGTCCCGGTCCTAGAGGGCGGCTACGATGCCCGGTGTCTGCTTCTTTAGCTGGTACCGGATGTTGCCCAGGTTCGCCTTCAAGTCGGCCACGATGACGAGAAATGTTGATTCGTCGAGGAAGCTGGCGATGATAACGCCGAACTTGTATTCGTTCATTACTTGCGTGATATGTCCCACGTTGAGTTCGTAACCCATAGTTTCGGACGAACCGATGCCGGCCGACATAATGGCTCCCACAGCCTCTATGTCAATCGTCCCCTTCGTGCTGGTCCCGTCGATCACAAAACCGTCCCGGCTCACCACCACCACGCTATTGATGCCCTCCACCTTGGCCAGGCTCGTTAGTTGCTCCTTGAGACTTACTTTTGTGGTCTCCATTGTCATTTCCATCTTCTTTCTCCTTTGCTTTCTCTTTCCAGCTGGCATGAATCCAGCCACTTCGGATTGTGACGCATCACGCACCGTTGCTGCTACAACCAGTTAGCTCACTTCCACCACTTACAGATTGCAAAGATTGCCATTCAATAGCTCGATCTCTCCATCTCTAGATCTGGAATCGTTCGATCACGATCTGAGTAACTCGCCGTATCGTTTCCATTACGCCGGTCCCTTTCACCGCTACCGCCTCAAAGACCGGAATCTTATTCAGTCCCAGTTCCTTTTCCAGCGTTCCTACCGGAAGCGGATCCTTACAATCCCGTTTGTTATATTGCAAGACGGCTGGAAGACTGTTGATATCTACATCGAATGACACCAGATTGTTCTGCACTATCCGGTAACTTTCTATGTTATCTCCCAGCCGCTCCGGCTGAGAGTCCGCCACAAAAACAATTCCGTCGACTCCCTCCAATACCAGGCGGCTGTTTGCCTCGTAATTCTTCTGCCCCGGCACGGTATACAGATTGAATCGCAACTGATACCCTTGCGCCTGTCCCATTTCAACCGGAAAGAAATCGAAGAACAACGTTCGCTCCTGATCCGTGTTCAGCGTGAATAATTCCCCCTTCACCTCCGGCCGCAACGCTCGGTGCACGTACGAAAGATTGGTTGTCTTTCCACTCATCGCCGGACCGCAATAGGCGACTTTAAGAGTGATCTCCCTGTTGCTGTAGCTGAGATACGGCATTCGACACTCCCGCGATTACGCTTGAAAAATCCGATCGATCAGGGCCAAAGCATATTCGCGGAATTTCGGCAGTAATAACTCCCCGCTCACTTGCTCGATCTCCGTTGAAGCGGCCATAGACTGAACTAGCGCGCCAGCCACTCTCCGGGCGTACAGACGTATCATCCCAATGCGGTTCTGATCCTCAAAAATCACGACCAGCATCGTCTGCTCGCCGACTAGCGAAATGTGGATATGTTTCTTTTCCCCCTGTTGAAGCAAGATCGAAAACTGAGGCTCGCCCACAATGCGAGCCACCTCTTTTGTTGCCGAAAACATGCCTGCCACCAGCGCAGCCATTGCAGTCGTGTTCAGATACGACGTATCTCCTGCGACGGCAATCGTAATACCTTGCCGTGTGATGAGTAGCACAGTTAGTGCGCCTGCTTCACTGATAAGTGCGGAGAGTATCTCTTGGTAGCTCGACTTATCAGTAGCACTGGATGCCATAGTAGCTGAACATTAACCTTCGCCAGAATAAAAGTCTGCTACCAGAATAAAAATTCTGTTACCAGAATAAAAGTCTGTTCAAGGTATCACTATGTTTATTTTTTGGGCGAGCTGTACGTCTGTGATGGCTGTCACGGTCGGAAGGTAATGGAACATCTGATAGGTGATTGGCAAGTAGTCGTAACGTATTGAATGTGCTGTACTTAAATTCCGGTAATGGCAACTTTCAAGACAAGGGCCTGCAAAATCGGCAACGCTTTTCAGGCAATGCATTACTTTCTGGACGGGTTGACCGATCTCGCCGACCACGATGCGTTCTTTGACCTGTTCTATGACGAAGACCCGCGCTTCGAGTTCAAGCCTCTTCTTCGTCCTTGAGTTGTGATCTCAGCCCAATTGAACCCTCAAGAATGACTGGAAGCCATACAGGTGAATTTAACCGCCGCGAATAAACGTGAGAGACCCCACTGCAACGAATATCCAGAGAAGTATTCCTTGCAAAAACGGTCGAACCCCGACTTCGCGGAGAGTCTTCACGGAGAGTCCAGTTCCAATCAGATAGAGCGTGACGGTCAGGCCGATGACGCCCAGATGCTTGAGTACGGGATAGGCGGGCTGAAAGATTGGAAGATAGGTGTTGGCAACGGCCGCGAGGCAGAAGAAGAGAATAAACCAGGGCCATTGAACGCGCGCCTTGCTCTTTTTGGCCATTGCGGTCCCGATGGACAGCGGTACGATCCACAGCGCACGAGCTAACTTCACGGTGGTGCCAACCGCAAACGCCACCGCGCCGGACTTTGCTGTCGCGCCTACGACGTAGCTTATGTCGTGAATGGCCAGCGCCGACCAGAGTCCAAACTGCGGCTGCGTCATGTGCAGCGCTGTCCCGATTGCCGGGAATGCAGGCAAGGCAACCGAGTTCTGTACAAAAACAGTTCCGAGCGAGACGGCAATCTCTTCCTGGCTCGCATTGGTGATTGGGGCAACCGCGGCAATGGCGCTGCCACCGCAGATCGCCGTACCAGCCGAGATGAGAAATGAGATTCTTTGTTTTACGCGTAGAAGTCTTCCCAGCCCCCAACCCAGCAGTAACGCGAAACTGATGCCGTCTGCGGCATAGATGAAGCCGGCTCGTCCTGCTTGCATCACCTGCTGCAAATCCTGCCGAATCCGAAGCCGACTACGGAGGCCTGGAGGAGGATCTTGGATAGCTTCTTTGCTTCAACATGGAATGGATGAACGAATGATAAACCGTAGATAAGGCCGCCGGCCAATGCAGTGGGCGGCGACACGAGGCCGCTTGCGGCATGGATCATCCCAATGAAAAAATATTTTTGGACATGGAAATTGCGGGATCCCTTCGATCGATGGATTTTCTCTTTCATGTAAAGAGAGACACACCGGCGAAGATTCGTTACAGAACAACGGAAAGTTCTTCTGTGCCCGATATTCCCAGCATGCGCAGATATTCCTGTGTGAGGATGGAACGTAAACGAGACGCTACGGCCGGGTCACAGGGAAGCTCGAGGGAGTGGCAGCGATCAATGGCGCCGCGCAAGTCGTGGAGGAATGCCACACAGGCGGGACAAGCCTCGATATGCTCGCGCATTTGGTCGCAGGTGCGAAGCTCAACTCGACCGTCTAGATATTCTGAGAGGTTTAAAAACAATTCGCGGCATTCAGTGGGGCGTTGCGCGCCGTTTGACAGATTGCCGTGAACCTTTTTCCTGGCGTGCTTGTGATTATCTTTCTGCTCGGATGCCCCATCCAGAATCCTTCTCAACTCTTTTCGTACGGAGAGACGCGCCCGGTGCAACCGAACCCGGACAGTTCCCTGTTGTAGATCGAGTATCTGTGCGACTTGTTCGGTGGTCAACTCTTCCATATCGTGGAGGACAAGAACGATCCGCAATTGAGCAGGGATGCGCAGGACCGCCTGGTGCAAGAGGCGGCTTTGCTCAGCATCAAGCAGGTTGCCTTCAGGACTCCGGCCGGCATCCTTAAGTAATCTCCCCAGTTCCACCTCGTCCGGCATCAATTCATCGAGCGAAAATGTGTAACTGGGAGCATGAGCCGGCTTGCGGCGCATCCGCCAGCAACGGTTCCGCGTCACGGTGTAAAGCCAGACCGCGAGAGCCTGCGGATCTTTAATCTTCGCCAGATGACTGAGGGAACGGTAAAGTACCTCCTGCATGGTGTCTTCGGCATCTTCCGGATGGCCACATATCTTCATGCTGAAGGAATAAACCGTATTTTGCAGCAGCCCAATGGCCTCCTCGACAGCTTCGGGAGTGTCGCGGCGCAACAGGTCAATGGCGTGGGCTAGTTCTGGTCGCATCGCTTGCTGTTCTCATCAATACGACCAGTATAGTCTCCGGCTGCATGTTCAGTATGTCCAGCAAAAGCAGATTTATGGGGTCACTTGGAGCAGCAGTTGTCTCCGCTTTTGAAACCCAAGCCACGCAGGATTGACATAGCCGGACACCAGTTCGTAAATGCTGACTGCAACAGGTTGAGTCCGACAAAAGCCGTTAACCACAGCCAATAGGGCGAAAAATAGTACGCCAGCGCAAGCGATACGAGAATGATGATGCCTGCGATCAGGCGTACACCACGTTCAACTGTCATAAGGAATCTCCTTCTTCAGTTAAAAGATCCGCTTCGGGTTGAGGTTTACTTCCGGATTCGTGCCGGGAATGAACCATGTAGTAAAGTACCGGAATCGTCGGCCAGGAGAGAAAGGTCGAGGCGATGGCTCCGGCAATCAGCGACAATGCCAGTCCCTGAAAGATGGGGTCTGTGAGAATCACGCTGGCGCCGACGACCACAGCGGCCGCTGTCAACAGCATGGGACGGAAGCGAATTGCACCGGCGTCGATCACTGCTTCGGCCAACGGCATTCCCTGGCGAATACGAAGCTCGATGAAGTCCACAAGAATAATCGAGTTGCGCACGATGATGCCGGCTCCTGCAATAAAGCCAATCATGGAAGTCGCCGTAAAGAATGCGCCCAGAATCGCGTGCGCCGGCATGATGCCCACCAGCGTGAGCGGAATCGGGGCCATAATAATCAGCGGCACAATGAAGGAGCGAAACCAGCCGACCACAAGCACGTATATAAGGATGAGCACGGCGGCAAAGGCCAGCCCCATGTCGCGGAAGACCTCGATGGTAATGTGCCACTCGCCATCCCACTTCATCGAGTAGTGATCTGTGGACTCTGGCATTGACGCGTTGTAACGAGCCAGCGTGTATTCGGCGGGAAGAGTGAGATGATCGAGAGCCTTGTTCATCTTCAGGATGGCATAGACCGGGCTTTCTTCGGCGCCGGCGACATCGCCCGTGACATAAACCACACGCCGCAGATTCTTGTGATAGATGCTGCGCTCGATGGTCTTGTGTTCGACGATGACTAATTCACGTAGGGAGACCATTCCGCCATCGGCTCCAGTCAGGCGAATATTCTGCAGGCCCTGCTCAGAAGAGCGATCCGCGCGATCAAGTTCAACCAGCGCCGGCACAGGCTCTCGCGCGGACTGATCGTGAATCAGGCCGACCTCAGTGCCGGACAGAGCCAGCGCCAGGGCGTGAGCTACGTCGGAGACCGTGATGCCATGCTCCGCGGCTTTGACTTCATCCACGCGCATCACAAGCCTCTGTTGCGGATCCTCGACGTACCAGTCCGTGTCCACAACTCCCGGAGTGCTCTGAAAAATTGTTTTGATTTGCTGTGCAACACGCGTCTGGCCATCCAGGTCGGGGCCGTAAACCTCGGCCACCAGAGTCTGCACAACGGGCGGTCCGGGCGGAACCTCGCTCACCTGGATGCGCGCGCCGTACTGATTGCCAATCGCGTCCAGCAACGGGCGAAGCCGCTTGGCAATCGCATGGCTCTGTACGCTGCGCTGTTTTGCCGGCAGTAGATTCACTTGCATGTCGGCTTGGTTCGGCTGCCTGCGCATGTAATAGTGGCGCACCAAGCCGTTGAAGTTATAAGGGCCGGAGGTTCCAGCATACGTCTGGTAGTTGAGCACCTCGGGCTGCCGTGCAAGCTCTTCGCCGAGCGCCTGGACAACGCGCGCAGTTTGTTCCAGCGGCGTTCCGTCTGGCATGTTGATAACTACTTGCAACTCGCTCTTATTGTCGAAGGGAAGCATTTTCACGCGCACCAATCCGAGAGGCACCAATGCAACCGAAATCAAAAGCAGTACGGCTACGCCGATGAAGAACCAAATGCGATTACGCGCGGAGTGAATCAACGGCGTCATGATGCGGCGATAGAGTCGCGTCCGCCAGTTCTCGGTCTCCGGCTCCAGAATCTTGGCTCCTTCGAGATGCCTGCCAACTAGGCGCAAAGCGGCCCAGGGCGAAACTACAAAGGCAACCAGCAGCGAAAAGAGCATGGCTGCCGATGCGCCCACGGGAATGGGCCGCATATACGGTCCCATCAGCCCGCGGACAAAAGCCATGGGCAGCACCGCGGCAATTACGGCAAAGGTGGCCAGAATGGTGGGGTTGCCCACCTCGGCGACCGCTTCCACCGCGACCTCACTCATCGACCGGCCATGGTTTTCCGGAAGCCGGAAGTGGCGCACCATGTTTTCGACGACGACGATAGCGTCATCGACAAGAATGCCAATCGAAAAGATTAACGCAAAGAGCGTGACGCGGTTGATGGTGTATCCCAGAAAATAAAAGACCGACATTGTGAGCGCAAGTGTAACGGGAATAGCCAGCAACACAACGCCAGACTCGCGCCATCCAAGAAAGAGCGCCACCAGCAGAGTTACTGACAGAGTTGCCAGCAACAAATGTTCCAGCAACTCGTCCGATTTATCCTTGGCCGTCTCGCCATAATTCCGTGTCGTAGACACCGTTACATCGTTGGGTATGGTGACGCCCTGCATCTGGTGGACGCGCTTGAGAACCGCATTGGAAATATCGGTGGCGTTGGTGCCCTTGCGCTTGGCCACTGTGATGGTCACCGCTGGAAACTGGCGCGCAGCCGATGCCCCAGTGTTTGTCGTGCCGTAGAACACATAGTTTGCCGGCTCCGCGGCGCCGTCTACAATCTTCTCTGCAACATCGCGCAGATACACAGGTCGCCCATGAGCAACTCCCACCACTGCCGTTTCCAAATCCTCGCGGCTGGTGAAAAGGCTGCCTGCATCCACACGGATTTCCTGGTTGTTTTCAGCAAAGCTGCCAGCCTGCACGCTGGCATTCGCGGCCTGCAGATGCCCAGCAATAGCCAATGACGACAGGCCATAGGCGTTGAGCTTCTCTGTACTGAGTACTACGCGCATCGTTCGCGGTAGTCCGCCGATAATTGTTATCTCCGACACATCGGAGATCTGCCCGATGTTGTGTTGCATCTCGGCGGCAATGGTACGCAGTTGATAGCCGTTGTAATGCTCACCCCACAATGTCAGGGCGAGAATAGGAACATCGTCGATGGAGCGCGCCTTGATGATCGGCTGCGAGACTCCTGGCGGTATGCGGTCGAAGTTGGAGTAGAGCTTGCTGTAGACCTTGATCAGCGCATCTTCCTGCTGCGTGCCCACCAGAAAGCGCACGATCACCAGGCTCTGGCCCGGCATCGATGTGGAGTAGACATATTCAACGCCCGAGATCTCACGCACCAGGTTTTCGATGGGAAGTGTGACGCGCTGTTCCACCTCCGCCGGAGATGCGCCCGGCATGATGGTGGCAATGTCCAGCATTGGAACAAGAATCTGCGGCTCCTCCTCGCGGGGAATAATCGCCACCGCAAAGATTCCGACAGCCAGCGACGCGGCGATAAAGAGCGGCGTTAGCTTGGAGTTGAGAAAAGAGTGCGCCAGGCGTCCGGCGATTCCGAGCTCTTGCTTCATGGCTGAACCTCTATGCGCTTTCCGGCGAGGTCGCGGTCTGCCGGCGCGTCCGCAAGTTTTTCGCCGGCTGCAATGCCCGACAGAATTTCAACAAGATTGCCTTGCGCCGCGCCCAGGGTGACAGACCGGAGTTGCGCGATTCCACGAGAGTCGAGAACGTATACACAGGCAAGCGATCCGCGAGAAACAACCGAGGAACGCGGAATCAGAATCGCTTGCCGCAGGCCGTTGGGAAACTCCGCCGTCCCATACATTCCTGCGCGCAACTGGCCCGAAGAAGGCAAGTCAATCTTGACGAGAAATCCGTGACTCGTTGGATCGGCGGCGGCGTTGATTTCTGCGATGGTGCCGGCAAAAGTCACGGTGCCTGCTCCATCGATCTCCATCTGGACCTTCATTCCCTTATGAAGCGCGCTGATGGCAGACTCGTCCACTGTGGTTTGCAGTTGCAGCGCTCCGGACTGATCGACCTGGAGCAACGGCATACCCGGTGAGGCCATTGTTCCCGGATCGGCCATGCGCGCGGTGACGACGCCGGAGAAGGGCGCGTGCAGACGCGTATAGCCCAACATCGTTGCCGCTCCGCTCGCTTGAGAACGTGCCGCTTCGGTTTGCGCGCGCATCGCATCCAGCCTTGCAGCCGCGGCCTCGGCTCGCCGCGCCACCTCATCCATCTCCTGCGGGCTTACGCTCTTTTCCGCCTGCAACTGCCGATAGCGCTCCAGGGTGCTGGATGCCAGGTTGGCGTCGGTCTGCGCGGCAGCCTGCTGGCCTTGCGCTGCCCTCACCGCCGCCTGCGCCTGGTCTGATGAGGCACGCAATACCGCATCGTCGAGCACTATCAGAGTCTGACCCGCTCGCACACTCTCTCCTGCGCTCACCAGAACCTGCTGGATGCGGCCCATCACCTGCGCCGACATAATTGCCGTCTCCCGTGCGTGAACTGTTCCCGTGGAACGCACATTCACGGGAACCTGCTGCTGCTGACTTGCGACTACTCGCGCCTGTGCGGTTTGAATAGCAGGAGAAGCGGATTCGCCGCCCTGGCAACCAGCCATCATCGCCGCTGTAACGGCAAGCAAACTTGCCCCTAAGACAATCTTCATTGCAATTCCTCCGCTGCATCGGGAGTCAGCGTCCCTGTAGCATAAAGCTGTTCGGCATAGGCCATGGCATTTCCATAGACGGCATGCCAGTAGTTCGACTGGCTCTGCCGCTCGGCATCCTCGGCGCGCAGCAAGTCGGTGATGGTGGCAAGCCCGGCGCTGTAACGATTCTTGAGAATGCGCAGGCTCTCGGCCGATTGATCCATCGCTGCCCGCGCGGTTTCCAGCGAGAGTTCCGCCGTCTGCCGGTGAATATGCGCCCGGCTCACTTCCGTGCGCATGTGAAGTTGCGAGGCGGCAGCTTGCGCATTGATTCGTTGTTTGCCGGCGCTTTCCCGCGCAAGCTGGGCGCGCTTGCCAAAGGGCAGTATATCGACGCTGACCTGCACGCCGGCCACCCAATTGTTGCCTCCCGAACCGGCAAAAGTTGTTCTGTCTTCTTCCCAATTACCATAGGCACTCACGCGAGGGCCGAACTCCGATTTTGCCGCGCCCACGGCTGACGCCTGCGCTGATTGCATCTCTCCCAGCGACCTCAGATCGGGTCTCGCCTTTGCTGCTGTCGCCATCTCTTCTTCCAGAGGCTGCTGGGGAAATCTATGCGGCTCGATCGGCTTCAGTTCCGACGCCTTCAGCTCCGTGGCTCCCATGGCCTCGCGCAACCCAGCCCACGCGAGCTCCAGGTCGCCCTCGGCGGCAATCAATTCTTCTTTGCGCGCGGCCGCGTTCACCAGCGCCGACATCCGGTCCGACTCCACCGCCAGGCCGGCCTTAACACGCTCCTCAATGGAGTTCTGCAGCGCTGCCGCCGTCTCCTGTTCGTGCTGCGCGACAGCGACCTCCCGCTGCGCGTATAGCACCGACTCGTATGCCTGCACAACGCGGAGCACAATCTGCTGATCCACCGCCTTGGCCGAGGATGAGGCGCTTTTTCTGAAGAGATCCGCGCGGCGAATCTCCCGCTGCGTCTTGAATGAGTCGAAGGCCATCCAGGAGCCGGAGAAACGCGAAGAAAAGTTGCCGATAGGCTGAGGAAAGTTCAGCGCATTCAGCACCAAATCGGCTCCTGTGAACTGACGCTGCCGGAGTTTTGTGCCGAAGGCATACACCGGGTCGTTGCCACGGGAGATATCTTCCGTGAAGTTGAGCTGCGGCAGCAGTTGGATGCGTGCTATGGTGGCTGCCGACTTGGCTTCCTGGTTGCTGGCACGCGCCATCGCAGCCTCGGGGTTTTGCCCCAGGGCCTCCTGGATGGCCTGCTGAAGCGTGAGTGGTTCCTGTGCTGCAAATGCCTCGCCACCCGCGCAAAACAGGAGAGCAAGGCTTAGAACTCGATAGTGACTGAGATTCATGGAGTGAAATGTCCTCGGCTTGTGCATTCAAATGAATAAAGACCTGAAATGAGGAATTCGTTACAAGCGACGTGAAAAAATCGGCCAGTGTCTGTGACGCCCATGTCAGTTCAATTTCAGAGGGGGGAGAAGCAGCAAACTTTGAAGATGGACATACTTCGAGTCTGAAGAGAAACAAGGCCTAGATCGTGCTGCCAGATCGCTAAATGATTGTAAATAGATAAGTTAATATGGTGGCGGGAGGCAGGATCGAACTGCTCGATGATATTGAAAACAAATAAGTTATTGATTTTTAACGACTCACGAAACGCTGAATACGACCAATACGCGGCTTTGAGGTACACATAGAGTACAGAAGCCCCGCGTTTCACAGGCTGTTACAAAAGTATAGGTTAATCGGGGAAATCATGGGAAAACGCCCTCGTGGTGAGCGAGGGCATTTTTCATGGGCTTTATTCAAGGTGAGGGACGAACCCAAGGCACGTTGTTTCCGGTGGTGCTGGACGATCTGGTTGCCGGAGTCGCTGCTGATGGACCATGGCGTGCCGTGGTGGAATGCGCGTTCTAGCAACGGCTGGACGCAGTTGATGGTTTGGCTGATGAGCGGACCACCTGCCGTCCAAGTTCCGACTCCTTCCGACCCTAGAAAAAACAAGTCTCGAATGACCCTGCGACATCGAATGTGAGAGCAAAACTGACCAGAATGCTTGTTGGGGATCGGTTCATCCTGATGACAGGAGAAATCAGCAATGGCAAAGCAATTTGAGAATCCAGAAGTGACAAAGCTCGAAAACGAGACGGTTTCAGACACAACAGCACAGAAGCACATTGAGCGTGTTGCCGAAAAGGCAGCGGAGAAGGCTTCGCATGTGGAGCAGAGTTACGAACAGGGATCGAACGATCTTTTCAAAGTTAAATAGCGTCGGGGTCTTCAATATCCGGCGATTCCACTTGTCCGTGTAACACTACGCGGCGGCACCGCCATCTCTGGCCGTAGTTCATCGTTGGCCATTTGCGCACGACCAGATGGCCCTCCAAGAGAAGCAATAATCAGACGTCCTGCTCTTCATTAACTGGCGCCTAAGCACTAGGCCGAATGGCCGGCTTAGGTGTTGTTTTGTAGCATTGCAGCAATACCCCCAGTAAACGGAGCAAGAACAGGAGAACAATCACAAGTGAAATCGAATTCAGATAAGCCCGAGCCGAAGCCGGATTCCAAGCCAGCTCCGACGGGTGATAAGGATTCCCTGAAGACCCTCTCCATGCCTGAGCTCCTGAAGAAGCTGGCGTCCTCGGCAGACGGACTCACTCAGGCTGAGGTCGAGAAGCGCCTGGCACAATACGGTCCGAATGAGATTGCGGAAAAGAAGACCAACGAATTCCTCAAGTTCCTCACGTATTTCTGGGGTCCCATCCCTTGGATGATTGAAGCGGCGGTCATTCTATCGGCCGCAGTGCAACATTGGCTGGACTTTTTTATCATTCTCCTTCTGCTTTGTTCCAACGCAGTGGTCGGATTCTGGGAAGAACACCAGGCGGGTAACGCCATCGCAGCTCTGAAAGCCAAGTTGGCGATCAATGCGAAAGTCAAGCGAGATGGCAAGTGGCAGAATCCCAAGGCAAGTGAACTGGTACCGGGAGACGTTGTCCGTCTGCGGCTGGGCGACATTGTTCCGGCAGATGCGCGTTTGCTTAATGGCGATTCGATCGAGGTGGACCAATCAGCACTGACTGGCGAATCCTTGCCTGTCACCACTAAACCTGGAGGAGCAGTGTATTCCGGGTCAATCGTCCGTCAGGGTGAAATCGACGCGATGGTGTACGCCACCGGAACGAACACCTACTTCGGCAAGACCGCGCAAATGGTGCAGGAGGCCAATACTGTCAGCCACTTCCAGAAGGCGGTGCTGAAGATCGGCGACTACCTGATTGTTCTCGCGGTTGCGCTGGTTGTGTTGATCCTGACTGTTGCGCTCTTCCGAGGCGACAAGGTCCTCACCACGCTGGAATTTTGCCTGGTGCTTCTGGTTGCCGCGATTCCTGTGGCGATGCCCACTGTGCTGTCAGTCACGATGGCAGTCGGCGCGCGTCTGCTCGCTAAAAAAGAAGCAATCGTAACTCGTCTGTCGGCCATTGAGGAACTGGCTGGCGTGGATGTGCTGTGCTCGGACAAGACCGGGACATTGACTCAGAACAAACTCACGCTGGGCGAACCCTTCACTGTAGACGGTATTGCTCCGGACAAGGTAATCCTCTGGGCGGCGCTCGCCTCGCGTGCGGAAGACAAGGACACTATCGACCTTGCGGTGATTGGCGGCGTGAAAGATGACAAGGAACTGAAGAGCTTTCAAGTGCTGCACTTTCAGCCCTTCGATCCGGTGCATAAGCGCACGGAAGCCACTGTCAAAGGTGCGGACGGGAAGCAATTCTTTGTAGCCAAAGGGGCCCCGCAAGTAATTCTGGAGATGTCGACCAACGTCGCTGAGGTCAAGCCAGCGGTCGAGAAAGCCGTCAATGAATTTGCGGGACGCGGATTTCGTTCCCTCGGTGTGGCGCGGGCCGATGAGCAAGGCAAATGGAAGTTTGTTGGCATGTTGCCGTTGTTCGATCCGCCCCGCGAGCAAGCCAAGGCGACCATTGCGAGCGCCCGGCAGATGGGCGTGGACGTCAAGATGGTTACGGGAGATCAGATTGCCATCGCACGGGAGACCTCAAAACAGCTCGGGTTAGGCATAAACATTCTGGATGCCAGTGCGCTGGGCGATACCAAGAAGCAAGAGTCTTCGCAGACTCAGGAAGCGATCGAAAAAGCCGACGGTTTTGCCCAGGTATTTCCCGAACACAAGTACCACATTGTCGATGTTCTTCAACAGCGCGGCCACATAGTCGGCATGACTGGCGATGGTGTCAACGACGCGCCCGCACTCAAGAAGGCCGACTGTGGAATCGCCGTCTCTGGCGCGACAGATGCGGCGCGGGCGGCAGCATCTATTGTGCTGCTGACCTCCGGCCTGTCGGTGATCATCGACGCCATCAAGGAGAGCCGCCGCATCTTCCAGCGGATGAACAGCTACGCCATCTACCGCATCGCGGAGACGCTGCGTGTGCTGTTCTTCATGACGCTCGCAATTCTGGTGTTCAACTTCTATCCCCTCACCGCCGTGATGATCGTCATGCTGGCGCTGCTCAACGATGGAGCTATTCTGTCCATTGCCTATGACAATGTTCAATACAAAGACAAGCCTGAGGCCTGGAACATGCGGCTCGTGCTGGCGATCTCCACTGTGCTCGGAGTCATCGGGGTTGTCTCTGCGTTTGGCCTGTTTTATCTTGGCGAGCGAGTCTTTCACTTCGACCGCTTGCACATCCAGACACTGATGTACCTGAAGCTTTCTGTAGCCGGACACTTGACCATCTTCCTCACGCGCACTCGCGGTCCATTCTGGTCCATTCGCCCCGCGCGGATTCTATGGATTGCAGTGCTGAGCACGCAAATCATAGCGACATTGATCGCGGTCTATGGGCTATTTATGGCGCCGCTCGGCTGGAAGTGGGCGGGGCTCGTTTGGGCTTACGCTCTGGTCTGGGCTCTCATCAACGACCGCGTGAAGCTGCTCGCCTATCGGATCTTCGATCCGACAAAACCTGCGTTGCTTATGAAGAAGCCTGTCGATCGCACCTCCGAGATCGCCGCGCGTGCCTATGAACTCTACCAGCAGAGGGTCCACGGCGAGAGCCAGCAGGACCAGGACTGGCTTGAAGCGGAACGAGAAACACGCGGCGACAAGGCGGCCGAGAAGAAGATTGCGTAGAAGCCCACGCAGCGGCGAAGGGACAGAATGACGATCAATTCAAAAGACTACCGTGTGCCGCCAGACAAAAAGGTCGACCTCAGCGAATGGCCGACGACGGTCACCCCCTATTGCAAGTCGAAGAAACAGTACAAGGAGCTTCTGCACCAGCACATGGAGAAGCTGAGCGCGTTGCAGCAGCTTCATTACGCGTCCCACCGCTATGCGCTGCTGCTCATCTTCCAGGGCATGGACGGCGCTGGCAAAGACGGCGCCATCCGGCACGTCATGTCAGGCGTCAATCCGGAAGGCTGCGAGGTCTTCAGCTTCAAGCAGCCGAGCGCCGAAGAACTCGAACATGATTTCCTCTGGCGCACTACATGCCGCCTTCCCGAGCGCGGCCGCATCGGCATCTTCAACCGTTCCTATTACGAGGAAGTGTTGGTTGTTCGAGTGCACCCTGAGATTCTCCGCAGCCAGGGGCTTTCCGAGGAGTTGCGCGACGAGAAGGACATCTGGGAGCAGAGGTATGGCTCCATTGTTGACCTGGAGAAGCACCTTCATCGTAACGGCACGCGGATTGTCAAAATATTTCTCCACCTCTCTCACGAGGAACAGCGAAAGCGATTTCTTGAGCGCATCGATGAACCGGACAAGAACTGGAAGTTCAGCTCCTCCGACATTCACGAAAGGAAATACTGGAAGCAGTACATGAAGGCCTATGAGGATTGCTTTCATGCGACAAGCACTCATCATGCGCCATGGTACGTGGCGCCAGCCGACGACAAGGAGAACGCGCGGCTCATCATCTCGCAAATCGTCCTTGATACGCTGGAGGGGCTCAAGATGGCGTATCCCAAGACAACCACAAAGCGGCGTCTCGAACTGCTCGCAATCAAGAAGCTGCTGGCGGAATGACGCCGGAGATCAATCGCCGGCAGACCCAAGAAAACCGAAGTCAGCCCCTCACTGAGCTGTTACTCGCTGCGGAGAAATAGAAAGGATGCATTACGATGGCCACCACCGAGCTCCCCATCAAAGTTGAGAAGGATAACACGCCTCAACCCTTCGCCAAGAACTTCGACCAGTTTGGCAACTCATCCGGATTCATCTTCGATGTGAGTCTGTCGACCGCGGTTGCCGCAGACGGCAAAAGCGAGGAAAGAGCCCCAAAGCCAAATGGGCCGCTTTCACCAGAGATGTTAGACAAGATGAACCGCTATTGGCGTGCTGCGAACTATCTGTGCATCGGACAAATCTATCTGTTTGAGAATCCTCTGCTGCGCGAGCCGCTCAAGGCAGAGCAGATCAAGCCAAGGCTGCTTGGTCATTGGGGAACATCGCCAGGGCAGAACCTCATCTACATTCATTTGAATCGCCTCATCAAAGAACACGATGCGGACATAATTTACATTTCGGGTCCGGGACACGGTGGCCCTTCGCTGAATGCCTGTTCCTATCTGGAAGGCTCGTACACCGAGGTCCACCCTGAGATCACGCACGATGAAGACGGTTTGCGGCTCATGTTCCGCAAGTTCTCGACGCCGGGCGGCGTGCCCAGCCATTGCGGGCCGCACGTCCCAAACTCAATGCACGAAGGCGGAGAGCTTGGCTACTCGCTGGTTCATGCATTCGGCGCTGCCTTTGATAATCCAGACCTGATTGTCGCCTGCGTCATCGGGGACGGCGAGTCCGAGACCTGCCCGTTGGAAGGAAGCTGGAAGTCGGTCAACTTCGTCAATCCGGTGCGAGATGGCGCTGTCCTGCCGATCCTTCATCTCAATGGATACAAAATATCGGGGCCAACAGCACAGGGACGCACGAGCGATGCAGATTTGACAGCACTTTATGTAGGACGGGGTTACAAGCCCTACTTTGTCGAGGGTGACGATCCTGAAGTCGTGCATCAACTATTGGCTCAAACGCTTGAGGATTGTTATGCCGAGATTCGGGCAATTCAACAGGAGGCCCGCAAGAACGGGTTCAAGAAGCAGCCCGTCTGGCCTATGATCGTTCTGCGTACACCCAAGGGGTGGACCTGTCCCAAAGAAGTGGATGGAATCCCGGTCGAAGGCACCTTCCGCGCGCACCAGGTTCCTCTCGCAACGGTTCGTGAAAATCCCGAGCATCTCAAGATCCTTGAAGCCTGGATGAGAAGCTACAAGCCTCAGGAACTCTTCGACGAGAACGGCAAGTTCATAGAAGAATTGGCGGCTCTCGCGCCTGTCGGCAACCGGCGCATGGGAGGCAATCCCCACGTGAATGGCGGACGATCGCTTATTACGCTCGCTCTGCCCGATTTTACTGACTATGCACTCGAAATCCCCGGACCGGGTCAAGTTCTAGCGGAGGCTCCGCGTAAGCTAGGCGACTTCTTTCGAGACATCTTCAGAATGAATCTGACAAACTTTCGCATGTTCTGCCCCGATGAATCGAACTCCAATCGGTTGAACTCCATCTTCGAGGCCACCAAGCGCTGCTCGATGGCTGAAATTGTCTCGATCGATGACGAACTCGGTCCGGATGGCCGCGTGATGGAGGTACTGAGCGAACACCTCTGCCAGGGGTGGCTTGAAGGGTACTTGCTTACGGGCCGCCATGGCATGTGGTCCTCTTACGAGGCTTTCGCGCAGGTGGTTGATTCGATGACCACCCAACATGCCAAGTGGCTTGAGCAATGTCAAGCGTATCCCTGGCGCAGACCACTCGCATCCCTCAATGTTCTGCTCACAAGCCATGCCTGGCGCAACGATCATAACGGATTCAGCCACCAGGCAACCGGGTACGTAGACAATGCGCTGGCGCGAAGGAGCGAAGTGATCCGCGTGTATTATCCACCGGACTCCAACTGCCTCCTCAGCGTCTTCGACCATTGTCTGCGCAGCCGCAATTACGTGAATGTTGTTACCTGCGGCAAACAGCCGCAACTCCAATGGCTGAACATGGACGAGGCTTTGGAGCACTGTTCACGCGGGGCATCGACATGGAAGTTTGCCACCAACGATGAGGGCGGGGAGCCGGATGTAGTGCTGGCCTGCGCCGGCGATGTGCCAACCATCGAGATCTGCGCGGCCTCGTGGCTGTTACAGAAGCACGTGCCCGGCATCAAGGTGCGCGTTGTGAATGTTGTGGACCTGATGACTCTGATGTATCCGGACAAGCATCCGCATGGGATGGATGATATGTCCTTCAATGCGCTCTTCACCGCAAATGCGCCGGTCATCTTTGCCTTCCACAACAATCGTTGGCTCATTCATACCATGATTCATGGGCGCTCGAACGAGGGCCGTTTTCATGTACACGGCTACATGGATCAAGGCACGACGACCACTCCATTCGACATGGTCGTGCTGAATGAGATGAGTCGCTATCAACTTGCTTTGGATGCACTGAAGCATGTTCCAAGGCTCCGTGTGCAGGCGGCTAATGCAATCAATCTGTTCGGTAAGAAGCTGAATGAACATCACGACTACATTCGCGAGAACCTGGAAGATATGCCCGAAATCAGGAACTGGCAATGGACGGCAGACTTCAGCGATGCGGCGTCCCCGGCTCCGATGGCCAAGGGGCATCCCGAGAAAGCAATATTCACCGACAGTTAAATGACTGAGCAGCGAAGATGCAGGGCCAGTGGATACACAGAGGACTTCGCTTCTTTGCTTTTTTGCCAGGGGGATGGATTGAGCGAATCAGAGACAGCAAAGACCCTACCCAACGAAGAGGGCGTTGACGCGCTGACCGAGTTGGCGCTTAACCTGCACTGGTCCTGGAATCATGCCGCAGATGAACTGTGGAA
>Ga0181533_1000799_pt1 | contig 42490 bp, 36 predicted proteins | sample PEATcosm2014_Bin_45_FD_119772 | JGI IMG/M metagenome (GOLD analysis project Ga0181533, IMG submission 119772) | Peatland microbial communities from MTU Mesocosm Facility, Houghton, MI, USA - PEATcosm2014_Bin11_60_metaG | ecosystem: Environmental > Terrestrial > Soil > Wetlands > Peat | place...
GACCGGTGTAACGGCAAAGGAGATCACCTTCACACCCGAATTCAGGTTGGTGAAAGACTTTATAGTCAGGCCGGAATACAGGCATGACTGGGATGATCAGACTGTTTTTGATTCTCATCGCAGTAATCTGAACAAAAAGAGTCAGGATACCGTCGCCTTAGGCGTGATGTACACATTCTAAGTAATAACCAAGTCTACACTGCTGAGGGATATAGTCATGAATACACTGAAAGACAGCATCAAGGAAATAGAGAGGAAAGAGATCATTAACGCACTTAAAGATAGTAACTGGATCATGGCAAGAGCGGCACTAAAACTGGGCATTACGAATAGGATAATAGGGTATAAGATAAAAAAATACGGGATAAGAAGAGAGATAGTTTTCAGATTATCATAACGAATGCCTTTTGAGGGCCCGCGGAAATATATGTCGCTTCGCGGACTGCCCGAAAAAAACAATTTCGGTTAAGCCCATTTCGCAACTTATCAGCGGAATGACGCTTAACCGAAATTTTTATCGGGATTGTATCGGCAGTATGCGGCTCCAGGAGAGGCCACCGACCGCGTATACGTAACCCCCTATGAAGTCATCGAATTGTATGCTATTGTTGAATCAGGGCAGTTCTCGATGAAAAAGTCCTTTTCATTTGAAGGGAATTAAAGGGAAAAAGGTGAATGCAAATTTCCAAGGATGATTAAAGACTTTTCCTCATAGGATGAGGTTATGCAATCTGCAGACATTATTTCTGATATGTCCCAAATCCTCTCAGTTCTGGTCGTACTTACTCTCCTCGTGAGGCCTCTCGGCGGCTATATGGCGAAAGCCTATCAGGGAGAACGCTCGCTGCTAAGTCCGCTATTAGGTCCGTTGGAAAGTGGGCTCTACCGTTTGACCGGCATTGACAGAGATGCCGAAATGAACTGGAAACAGTACGCTGTTACGGTACTCATTTTTAACGTTATAATGATGGTGACGAGCTTTGCCTTCCTTATGCTGCAAGGATTCTTGCCCCTCAATCCTCAGAAATTTCCCGGCTTTTCATGGGACCTTGCGCTCGCCACAGCGATAGGCTTTGTTACCCAAGCCGACTGGCAGCCGTACAGCGGAGAATCAGCAGCCAGCTATTTTTCCCAGGTAATAGGCTTGATGGTAAATCAGTTTCTCTCAGCTGCAACAGCCATGGCTATCCTAATTGCCTTCATCCGTGGTTTTGTCCGCCGAACGGCCAAGACTATAGGTAATTTTTGGGTAGACTTAACGCGAGGGACCATATATATCCTTTTGCCGATATCATTCGTGGCAGCGCTTGTGCTCGTTTCTCAGGGTGTCATCCAGAACTTCAGTCCCTATAAGACAGTCCGGATGGCTGAGGCAACAAGCTACCAGAAAGCTAAGCTTGGCCCGGAGGGCAACCAGCTCAAAGATGCAAACGGGAAATCGATAACCGAGACTGTAGTCGTGAAAGAACAGGTACTACCTATGGGTCCGGTCGCTTCAATGGAAGTGATTAAGGACCTCGGGACAAACGGAGGCGGTTTTTTCAATGCCAACTCGGCGCATCCTTATGAGAATCCGACGCCGTTTTCTAATTATTTCGCAATTCTTTTGATCCTTATGATTCCGGCCGCTCTGACCAATACCTTCGGCCGTATGGTCGGTAACACACGACAGGGGTGGGCCATTTATACAGCGATGATGTTTCTCCTGGTCGTGGCAATAGGCGCGCTCTATTGGGCTGAATGCAGCGGCAATCCACTGTTACAGAAGCTCGGGATTAGGGGTTGCTCTATGGAAGGCAAGGAGGTACGGTTCGGACTCGGAGGCACTGCCTTGTTCACCGGTGCTACCACGGCGACCGGATGCGGGGCAATGAATGCCATGTTCGACTCATTAACGCCTCTCGGCGGGATGGTCCCAATGATGCTCATACTCTTAAGCGAGGTTGTTTTCGGAGGAGTGGGAGCTGGTCTTTACACAATGCTCGCTTTCGTGGTGATCGCCGTCTTCGCCTCGGGCCTCATGATCGGCAGAATGCCCGAGTACCTTGGGAAAAAGATCGAGGTCACCGAGATGTGGATGTCTGTTATTATTGTCCTTACCTCCGGAGTCGTTACCCTCGTGCTTTTTTCAATAGCAATAATCGCCCCTGCTGGTCTGCGTTCGATTGCAAATCCCGGTCCGCACGGCCTGACCGAGGTGCTCTATACCTTTGCTTCTACGGCCAACAACAATGGCAGCATGTTTGCCGGTCTGAATGCAAATACATTGTTTTATAACATGACGACGTCTGTGGCCATGGTCCTGGGAAGATTTGCTCCTGCCATTGCGATTCTTGCTATGGCAGGCTCTCTGGCACAGAAGAAGCACTATCCACCCAGTATGGGGACACTGCCGACCGATCGCCTCCCTTTTATAATCTGGCTCATTGCAGTAGTGCTGATTGTCGGAGCTTTGACCTTTTTCCCGGCGCTTGCCCTCGGACCGATTGTTGAGCATATGCTCATGCAGGGAGGTGTATAGTCGTGACGAAACGCGAGGAGAAGAGCAAAGGAATATTCGATCCCAAACTGTTGAAAGAGGCCCTCAGAGATTCGTTTAAGAAGCTCGACCCGCGCGCCCTCTGGCGGAATCCGGTCATGTTGTCAGTGGAAATCGGCAGCGTCATCACCACGGTCAATTTTTTTATAAACCTGGTTACCGCAAAAGGGGACCCGGCATGGTTTACCGGAATGATTTGGGCCTGGCTATGGTTGACGGTCCTCTTCGCCACCTTTGCAGAATCTCTCGCAGAGGGAAGGGGCAAAGCACGTGCCGAGTCAATGAAGAAGACCCGCGAAGAGATCATGGCGAAGAAGCTGAAACAGCCTGAACTGGGAGCAGAATATGAACTTGTACCTTCCACGCAGCTTCGCAAGGGGGACATAATATTGGTGGAAGCGAAGGACCTGATCGCCGGGGACGGTGAAGTAATCCTGGGCGTGGCGCTCATCGACGAATCCGCCGTAACAGGCGAATCCGCTCCGGTAGTAAGGGAGTCAGGAGGTGACCGCAGTGCGGTAACTGTTGGAACACAGGTGATAGCAAACAGTGTTGTGGTGCGTATAACCGCAAACCCGGGCGAGACTTTCCTTGACCGGATGATTGCCTTGGTTGAAGGCGCCAAGCGCCGAAAGACCCCCAACGAGATCGCCTTAGAGATTCTTTTGGTGGCCCTGACAGTCGTCTTCTTCCTTGTTGCGGTGAATCTGCGCCCTCTTTCGCTTTACAGCGTAAAGGCGATGGGACAGGGACAGCCGGTAACGCTTGTGGTCCTGGTCGCATTATTTGTCTGTTTGACGCCCACTACGATTGCGGCCCTTCTGCCTGCCATCGGCATCGCTGGAATGGACCGCCTGATTCAGAAGAACGTCATTGCCCTCTCCGGAAGGGCGATAGAGGCTGCCGGCGATGTCAATGTGCTCTTACTGGACAAGACCGGCACTATCACTCTTGGTAATCGGCAGGCAGTCGAGTTCATCCCGGTGGCAGGCCGTTCGGAAAAAGAAATGGCTGAGGCAGCCCTCATGGCTTCACTTACCGACGAAACGCCTGAGGGAAGAAGCATTGTAGTACTTGCGAAGCAGAAATACGATCTCCGCATGCGGGAATTACCACAAAATGCCGAGTCAGTCCCCTTCAGCGCCGAAACAAGGATAAGCGGAGTGAACGCAGAGGGGCACGCCTTCCGGAAGGGTGCCGTAGACTCAATCGTTCGGGTAGTCCGGGACATGGGGGGGACGGTTCCGCAGGAATTAGAATACCACGTTACCACTATCGCCAAAGCGGGAGCAACTCCGCTGGTAGTCATTCGCGATGCAGAAGTTATAGGCGTCATAAACCTGAAGGACATCGTGAAAGGCGGTATTCAGGAGCGCTTTCTGCAACTTCGCAGCATGGGAATCAGGACGGTCATGATTACCGGAGACAATCCTCTAACTGCAGCGGCCATTGCAGAGGAGGCGCAGGTTGACGACTTCCTTGCTCAGGCAAAACCCGAAGACAAGCTCAGGCTCATCCGGGAAAACCAGGAGCAGGGCTACATGGTTGCCATGACCGGAGACGGCACCAACGACGCCCCTGCCCTTGCCCAGGCAGATGTGGCTGTGGCGATGAACACCGGTACACAGCCTGCACGGGAAGCTGCCAACATCATCGACCTGGACAGCAATCCCACCAAATTGCTCGATATTGTAGAGATCGGCAAGCAGATCCTCATGACGCGTGGGACCCTCACGACATTCAGCATCTCCAATGATGTGGCGAAGTATTTTGCGAGCATTCCTATTGCTTTTATCACCATTTACCCGCAGTTGGGGGTTCTCAATATCATGCGCCTCGCCAACCCCTTCAGCGCTATCCTCTCCACCGTTATTTTTAATGCGCTCATCATTCCTCTGTTGATACCCCTTGCATTGAAGGGGACCCGTTACCGGCCAATGCCTGCCGAGAGGCTGCTGATCTACAACCTGTTCATTTATGGGTTGGGGGGACTGATAGCTCCCTTTGCCGGGATCAAGGTGATTGACGTATTGATAAATTCCTTAATTTGAAAGGAGTGACATTATGAGGGCATTAAAAACTGCAATAATACTTTTCGTTGCCTTATCGTTTTTGACAGGGATCCTGTATACCGTTGCAGTGACGGTTCTATCGCAGCTCATGTTTCCTCAACAGGCAAATGGAGGTCTCATATACAGAGCGGACGGTGCTCCGATCGGGTCAGCGCTGATCGGCCAGTCTTTTTCTGGTCGGAAATACTTCTGGCCAAGACCGTCGGCAACAGCTGATTTCCCTTACAACGCCCTGGCTTCGAGCGGTTCAAATTTAGGGCCTACGAATAAGGACTTCATCAATCAGGTTGCAGAACGGGTTAAATCTTTTCGGGAATCGGGCATCCAGGGCCCGCTTCCGGCTGACCTGGTAACGGCTTCCGGCAGCGGCCTCGATCCGCATATCAGTCCGGCGGCAGCGGACTATCAGGTGATGAGGGTGGCGAAGGCCCGCGGTTTGGAAGAGGCAAAAGTGCGTGCCCTTGTCGCCGAACATACCAAAGGCCGCCAATTCGGGATTGTCGGCGAACCTGTCGTAAATGTCCTTGAGCTGAATTTGGCGTTGAATGAACTCAGGCAAGAATGAAAAACGAAAACCGCCACGAATTTGTCCCGCGCCGAGGCGAGGTTGGTGGGAATTATCAAATTGACGCTTATCTTTTTTCTTTCGATTGTTCAAAAAAATACGATTGTCCCCTCCCTGAAAGTGGAAATCGACATGAGCAAATTTTCATCATAATCAGCAAATTCATACCTGTAGAAAATACCAAACGGGGATGAGGTCACAAGAAATTTACCATGGATATATTTACGCTGTTTTCAGTTCTAATATCATTGGCTGCATTTTTTTCTTACGTTAACGTGAGGTTATTCAAACTACCCACAGGCATTATATTAATGCTTATGGGGTCTATTGTTTCTATCCTGCTTATCATCACTGGGCAATTATCACCATCCTTCACAGACTTTATCCGACAAGAATTATCCTTAATTGATTTCTCGGATTTTTTATTGGGCATAGTATTGAGTTTTTTACTTTTTGCAGGTTCTTTGCAGGTTGACCTGAGAGCATTAAGAGATTCTGCTATCAGTATTGTCAGTTTTGCAACGGTTGGCGTAATTATTTCGATGTTTCTGATTGGAACAGGTGTCTATTATTTACTTCACCTGTTTGGTTTCAATCTACAGTACATTGCATGTCTGTTGTTCGGCGCTTTGATTTCACCTACTGACCCCATTGCGGTGCTTGGCATTTTGAAGAAAGCAGGCATACCCACAACCATGGAAACTAAAATTACCGGTGAATCGTTGTTTAATGATGGGATCGGTGTTGTTGTATTTGCAACGATTTTGCAAATTGCTATCAAAGGGGTTGAACATTTCAATATGTCGTCCGCAGTTATATTATTTATACGAGAATCAGCAGGTGGTATAACTGCGGGGTTAATAATCGGATATGTCGGCTATAGATTGATGAAATCAATCGACCATTTCCAGACAGAGATTTTAATTTCCCTTGCCATGGTGATGGGTGGCTATAGTTTTTGCCATTACCTGCATGTTTCCGGACCGTTGGCTATGGTAGTGGCTGGATTATTTACCGGAAGCAAAAGTCGCAAAGAAGCCATGTCTGACACAACAAGGGATTATCAGGAGAAATTCTGGGAGATAACCAATGAAGCATTAAACGCCATTTTATTTATGCTTATAGGTCTTGAATTGGTTATAGTTGATTTCAAACCCTTATATATAATTATTGGCTTAATTGCGGCTATAATGCTTGTGATGGTCAGGTTCATTTCTCTATGGATTCCAGCATATCTGTTCCGCTTTAAGCAAAAATTAGAAAACAGAACGCTTGAAATAATGACATGGGGTGGTTTGCGGGGTGGAATATCCATTGCACTTGCGCTATCGTTGCAGGACAAAGCATATAAGGATATTTTTGTTGAAATGACTTTTGTTATTGTATTATTTTCAATCCTTGTGCAAGGATTTACGATGGAAAGACTGGTAAAGAAATTCAAGACCGACTAAACCTGATCCTCAGCAATTTTCACTTTACGATATCGAATTTTATTAGTCATCCTGCGTTTAACCCGACTTTCGCCAATAGCAAGGGACGAAGTACGTAACTAGCAGATAATACAAGGGAAACGAGACCGCTGAAACGATTACCTAACTGGCCTTAAGATCAAGCCCGAGTTGGTTGAGTAGTACACTTTGGCTTTCAGTTAGGCTGCAAATCTGACGTGCAGGCTTCTTTGTGCCGGGGTAGAATAGGAGCGCTGAGCGCACGCCCCTCAGTTCATTCATGAAAGTTTCAATCCCTTTTTCATATCCATTCATTATTGCTCGTCTATGGCTTAACTTTGTCAGCAGAAGGGCTATCATGCAAGTCAGCGCATGAACGCGTATTTTGCTGTCAGTCCAGTGGAAGGCCGGGTCCATTTTCACAAAATGATCCGATTTTGTAATTCTAAAGGCGTCTTCGATAATATTACGATCCCGATAGAGCTTGACGATTTCTTCAACAGATAGCGTTTCACGGTTTGTAAAGACAATGGTCTTGCCAAACCGTTTCTTTGCCTTCTCTATCGCCGCATGGTTCTTTCTTACGCTCGCTCTGAAGTAGCCGCTGTCCTTTATGATCTCAACCGCATAGTAGGCTCGTACATGCCAGTGATCCAGTATATCCTCGGCCTGTCGTAACAAGGACTCCTCCGTGGAACGTCCATCGGCCTGCTTCACTTTCCGTTTAAAGTGGGATATCTCTGCAGCCGCCTCCGACATCGCTCTTTCCATGCGCATAAGCTTACGCCAATACGTCGATTCGTTATACGTAATAACTACACGGCGCTGTTGCCCGTAGAGTTCCTGCATGGTCTCATATGCCGGCAGTTCCTTGTCTTCCGCTATCCTAATGGGCCGGTACTGCTCAAGCGGGATCTCGCAGAGATCGTCATGATGATACGGACTCCGGGAACCAATAAAGTGATGGCGGCTTTCATCGAGTCTGGCGATGAGTTCCTCGGAATTGTTTCCCTTGTCAAATATGAACGTCACACCTTTTTTGTCCGATGTGCAGGAACGGATCTGTTCAAATAGTGCATCCATGAACCCCTTGATCACCGTGCTGTCATGTTCGTTGGCTGGATAAAGCCTGAAGAAAAGCGGCATCCCATACTCCCGATCTACAGCCAGGGCAAGCCCTATATGCCGGAGATTATCCTTTCCTGCCTTGGACTTCGTCATACGAGCAAGCTCGGACTCTGTCGTAACATCCCAATAGTTATAATAATTCGTAGTATCATAGATCATGCTGTCGAGTGCTATCCCGTATGTCTCAACCGCCTTCTTCCCGATAGCATCGCTGATTGCAGTAACTGCTTTGTCATCGATAAGGTCAAAGTGGTCCCAAAAGTTTTGTGAACTGAGCTTCTCCCATTTGATATCCTGATACTGGTGAATGGCTGTTGTCTTGAGCCACTCCTGAAGCTTCGTCTTGGATTTTGCATCAATGGCCCGGTTCAGGGCCGCCAGCAAAACATACTGCCCCACACTCATACCCTGCGCCCTCTTAGGGACAAGACGATCGATAATATCCACAAGGCCAAGCTGCTGGGCTTCCTGCATCAGGGCAGCAATGGAACCCTCCTCAAGAACAGCTACCTCTTTGGGCTTAATCTGCCCTTTGCCCTCGGCAAGCTCGATCAGTTTATTAATAGAGCCCAGGTACCACTGGCGCACTATGCGTGATTTGCCTTCTACACGGGCGCCCTCGGCAATATAGTAATAGGTACGACCCTTAAGCTTTTTTGTAATAAGATAAGCCATCGGATTACTATATCAGATAGGTACAACAATGTCAAGCAAAAAATTATTAACGCCTTATTTTAAGCCAAAATAAACCTGTTTGATGAGCGTTTCGGTTAGGTATGCGCTTGCTGCCCGATATTTTATAGAAGTTTCAGTGAGTTGCGGATTAACGGTGAGTTATTGGCGAAAGTCGGGTTTAACACTTGCTATGGTCCGGACATCTCGCCGACACCGTTGGTTTTCCGGTAACCTTGCGTCGTGCATGCAGCCCGGGTCATTTCCGGGTCGGCCTAAAATCGAGCTTGGCCCTTTTCGCCAGAAATTGCAGAATATGCCATTCGGATTTCATTATTAAGCGGAGATTAAATTATTTATTCATCCAGCGCCATTTTAACTTTCCATGTCAACCCATATTCTCTGTAAATTCAGACACTTTCATCCATATCCTTTCTGGCACATAAAATGCTTTGCTTTATTGAATAATAGGAGGAAATGGAATAACAGAACGGATGAGCTATTCACCTCAGCCATGGATTCCAGGAAAAAAGGTTTTGCGTGCAACCGATGACGAGGATTCTAAGCCATAAAAACTAATCTTGATATCTTTCCTTCAACCAGAAATTGATACTCTCACGATCATTTTGAAAATCACACTTTGTGGGCTGTACTGTCATCGTCGGGTCTTTCCAGTAGCGTTTATTTCGGGTTGTAGTGTTGATAGAGTTTCGCGTTCCTCAGTCGAAACTAGGCTCAATTTCCTGAATCTATTTCTTTGCGTTCCTACTCCTCAGAATTGGGAAATCAGAGCTGACGTTAAATTCTCCCTGCCACCCGCGTTGGCTATGCAATCCAGACAACGATTTATCGTTTGGAAAGGTCAGCTTCAAGATCTCAAGGTCGGCAAGTTCCCGCTTGATAGGCATAGCCAAAAAAAGATAGAGCGCGGAAGCCTTCTGAAGATCTGTCCACTTCCCGTTTGTGAGCACCTTCTCAAAAATGGGCGCGGCACGAATAGGGTCGATCCTGACCTCGAAGGTTTTTGTTAGACCTTGCATGAACAGCTCACCTGAAATAGCTGTGACCATGCCGACCACTAAAGCAAACTCTTCAGGGGACATACGGAGTGCCTCTCTCAGTTCCTCCTGTTTATGATCGAAACAATGTGTTGTGGCGTAGTCCGGATTGTGATGTTCTTTTACCAACCGCCTCGTGATCTTGCTGATAGGTGTGTGCGCAATGTATGCCATGGCATCAGAGAGGCATTGAGCAATCAAACAGGCGTCCCGGCGACCCTCCAATGTTTCCAATAGCAGTTCAATGGCTCTGGATTGAGGATCGATGAACAGCATCTGTATGTATTTGCTGCACAGCGTATCCGCCTCGCTGCCATATCCGGTACGCGACATAATGTTCACTCCGGCATACCAAGGCATGGCGAATTGCTTACTATCTTTTGAATCGTCTTCTGACATCGCAAACCTCCTTGCGTTTTATGCGCTATCGAATTGAATCTTAGCAAATGCCATTTTCTTATTCAAGTCAAAATTACCGCCGCCGTCATTATGGTTTCAAAGTTTGTTGAGGGCGCATGTATTACGATGCTCGTCATCCCCGCAATTATAGTGTTGATGTTACGGATAAGTCGCCACTATGATCGCGTTGCCAGGGAAGTAGGGGGCCGGACTATGTTGGTTCTAGAAAATCTGCGACCTCCGCTTGTAGTGGTCCCCATTGAGGAATGGAATAAAACATCCGAGAAAGCTCTCCAGTTCGCTCTCTCTATCTCGCCTGACGTCATGCATTGCACATTGATTTCGATAAAGATGAAAATCAGGGGGACCTGCCCCCGCTAAACAGCCGTATTATCAACCTTATCTCACTACCGAACAGTCAATTGCTTTTGTGCGATCCAATACGAATCGTCCGGCGTGATAACTAAGACATCAACGGGGCCACCAACCGTCTTCTCGCGTGCCTGAAACCGTAGTGTATCGATTGTGCTCCGAATCCCATAGAAAGCGAAGTCTATAGCATCTTGGAGTGTAAAGAACTCGAAAGGCACGCCGAAGTATGGAAGCGGAACAGGATTTGAACCATCGGGCTGAATCAATGTAACTTCATTAAGCAGTCGCTGCAACACATCGATTTCTCCACTCCAAATGGCACTATGTTGGTTGGCCGAGTTCATCCGTGACAACGACCCGGCAGCGGGATCAACCAAGAACAGTGTTTGCTCAAAGGTTTCATTGATTGTGGCATAGCCGGCGACATGAAACAACGTAGCCGGACGGACACCGAGAGCGCCGAAATATGCCTTCAGCTTATTTGCCACCTGTTCTGCGCTGAGCGGTTGGCCCTTCAGTTTTTCAACGATGAATGATTCGATGAAACCGGCAATTGGCACGCCACCGATGTCTGCAGGCCCACAAGTGGCGATTCCGACATTATTGGGCGCCAGAAACAATTTCTTTGCACTATCAGAGCTCGTTATCGACAATATGTTAGTCTCTCCACTGGGTACCGTACGGGTAAAATTTAAGGTTAAACGGCTGTCTGCCGCCATGACGATCCCTTCTCGAACATACAAGGTAATGATAAGAGACATTTTGCACCTCCGTATCAGTTTAACAAGATATTATCACAATCTGCATCACGTTCAAAATAGAATATTATCGTGGGCTAAAATGCAGGGTCGGGCTTATCTATGGAAATCTAAAAAAGAAGTAGAGCAAATTTCGTTTGGTTTGGTGTCCACTGAATCATCCTTTCCGGGGACCCGTTCACTGGAATGACAGATAAAGAGCCAGGAAATTGTGGGAACTCCAGCATCGCATAATCCTGCCCAAATACCAAAGCAGGATGCTATAATAATCAAAAATAAGCATGAGAAATGAGATTGTTTTGGATACTGACGGATTTGAAAAACTCTTAGAGAGAAAAACAAAAGGCTCTCTGAAAATCTATTTGGGGTATGCTGCCGGAGTCGGGAAGACCTACGCAATGCTTCAGGAGGGACATCGGCTCAGGGAACAGGGATACGATGTTGTTGTGGGGTATGTCGAGCCTCATGACCGCCCTGACACTATAAAGCTGCAGGAAGGACTTGAGATAGTGGAGCCGCTTAAGTTAAACCTTGGCGGCATTACGGTGCAAGAGATGGATGTCGACGGAATCGTCAGGCGCAATCCTCAAATCGTTCTGGTGGATGAGATGGCCCACTCAAATGCGGCAGGCGTAAAAAATGAGAAACGCTTCCAGGATGTGCTAGAAATTCTTGAACATGGGATCAATGTCATCACCACCTTGAATATACAACATTTTGAGACGATGGCCGAAAAAGTTGACACCGCGCTGAGAGTCCCTGTGGGGGAGCGTGTGCCTGACTACATCCTGCAGAGAGCTGACCAGATTGTTAATGTTGACGTAACTATTGAAGAACTGCGGGAAAGACTTAGGGCCGGGAAAATATATGAACTGTCGAAGGCGGAAAGGGCTCTTCTGAATTTTTTTACTCATGAGAACCTTTCGCTCCTGAGGAAATTGGCGCTTCAGGAAGCTGCTGATGACCAGCTCAGGAAGATCGAGGATGAACATCTCTTGTCCGACCAGGCTGCCCAGGAGGCGGACGAAGCGGTCATGGTTGCGATCAGTTCCGGCGCTCCCAATGCAGAGGCGCTGATCAGAAAGGCAGCAAAACTTGCTTCCCGGCTTTCAGCGCGGTGCTATGTCGTCTACGTCCAGAGAAAACAGGAATCGCCGGAGCGTATTGATGGTTCATTGCAGAGAAAGCTCCTTTCAAATTTAAAACTTGCCAGGATGCTCGGCGCTGAAATAGTGACACTCCATGGGGAGGATATTGCTGAAACCCTGGTGAATTTTGCGCAGACACATAAGGTCCGCCATGCGATCTTCGGAAAGACGGCAAGGCCCCCTATTAAAGAGCGGATATTCGGGTCGGTTATCATGAATTTTATGAACGATTCAGTCGGGATCGATGTTCACATTGTGGCAGCTACCCCGTATCGGGAGGACGAAGAGTGATAGTGCTTCCGCCCTTGCGTAAAAAGATACTGCATGGCTATCTGAGCTTCGTAGGTGTGTTCGGGGTAATGTGCACTTTATTGATCCTCTCCTCTGTTTTTATGGCGACAAGCATCAGCCCCAAAATGATTCACGCCAATTATGACTCCATCAAGGCCGCCAGGCAAATGCAGCAGGCATGGAACGCGCTTCATTTGCCCGGGGCGTACCAGGATTTACCGAAGAAAAAATGGATAGACCAGTTTGACAATGCGTTGCTCTTTGAGTTTTCAAATATTACCGAGCCTGGTGAAGACAAAATAGCCCATAAAGTTGAGGCGCTCTGGAAGCAATGGAAACAGGGAGTACGGTCAGATGATTCGACCCGGGAAATGAACGATTATTTAGAGGATTTGACCGTACTTAATGAAAAGGGGATGTTTCAGCTTGTCATCAGAGGGGGCAATATTCGCCGGGCGGTCGTTATTGGGGTCGCTTTCTTTTTTGTCGTGACGTTTGTCGTTACTCTTCTAATAGTCGATTCGCTGTCGAGCCGCCTGGCAAAGCCGCTGAAGGACATCGCCGAGGTCCTGCGGTCAAAGGTAAAGCCTGGAGAGAGACTAAAGCTCCCCGAGCCTACCAGCCTTGAAATTCGCATTCTCAATGAGGAACTCTCCTCGCTGTGGGAGAGGGTAAGCCGCTCAGACCAGCTTAATCTCGAAAGGATACTCAGACAGAAAAATCAGCTCGAAACCCTTCTGTCTTCGGTTGAGGATGCGGTGATTGCATGGGACAATAAAGGAAGGGTCACTCACGTGAACCAGAGAATGGCGGAACTCATCGGTCTAAGCACGGACAGTATTGTTGAAATGATGTGGCTGGATCTTCCTTCCATGTCGGACAATTATTTTAAGCTTCGTGAAATATTAAGGGAGCGGGGAAAAGAGAGCTCCCCGGTTTTTGAACTGAGGACCGAAAAGGAGGGCAACAGAAGTTTTGAGGCCCGGGTCAGGGAGGTACATTCTCCATCTGGAGCGCTTGTCTCGACAATGTTTCTTCTTCACGACGTTACCGAGGTCCGGCAGAGGGAGCGTCTCAAGGCGGAATTCATTGGCGTTCTCTCTCATGAGCTTAAAACTCCTCTGCAATCCCTGGGCACAGCCATAGAGCTTCTGGCACAGAAGAAGGAGTCGTTTGATGAGCGGACACAATTTCTCGTTGAGACACTGATGAGCGATGTGGCCCGTATCCGTTCTGTTGCAAACCAGTTCATACAGGTCGACCATCTTCCCGGGGCCTCAATTCTCATACAGCCGGAATTGACCAAACTGAGCGAATTTCTCCCCGAGTGGCTCAAACCATTCGAATTGCTTTCAGCAGAGCGAGGGGTCACTCTAAACTATGAAAAACAGAGTGGGGGAGATATCTGGGCCGAGATCGACCCGACGAAATTCCCGTGGGTAATATCGAATCTTCTTACCAATTCCATCAGGGTTTCTCCGCGGGGTTCGACTATCAGGGTAGTCCTTACCGACAGCAGGGAAAATATCGAAATAAGGGTCACAAATCAAGGACCGACAATACCGGAAGAAATCCGCAGGCGCATGTTTGACCCCTATTTTAAAGGAACAGGTGAGCAAGCCGACGCAGCTGTCCACGCTCCCGGCTATCTGGGTCTGGGGTTGACCATTGTAAAAGAGGTCACCGAGGCCCATGGCGGAAGGGTTGAGTATGCGCCTGTTGAACCGACAGGTTCCTGTTTCAGTATACTCCTGCCTGTCCCGAAGGGAAGTAACTAAAATGCCGGCATTGGACCTAAAGCTTCGGATACTTTTAGTTGATGATGAAAATAATATACGCAGGACACTTTATGTTTCACTGACGGACATGGGGCATCATGTCGTTGCTGCGGCATCACTGAAAGAGGCCGCAGAAGCTTTAAGGGCCGAAACATTCGATCTTGTACTGACTGATTTTCGATTGGGCGGGCCTACCGGGATTGACCTTATACGGGATGCAAGACGTGTTCAGCGCGAAGTGATTATAGTCGTTATGACTGCTTTTTCTTCTATCGAAAATGCGGTCCAGGTAACAAAAGAGGGCGCATTTGACTATCTCCCAAAGCCTTTTACCAACGCCCAACTTAACCACCTGCTCGAAAAGGTCCAGACGTTTATCTCTCTCAAGAGAGAAAACGAGGCACTAAAAAGTGAGCTTTGCCGGCCTGAGTATTTCCTCGGTTTTATTTCTCCGGCAATGCAGCGGTTGGAAATTTTTGTGAATCAGGTTGCGCCCACGGACGAAACAGTCCTTATTACCGGAGAAAGCGGTACCGGCAAAACCGAACTGGCCAAACTGATTCATAGTCGCTCACGCAGGGCAAACGGTCCCTTTATAACTGTTTCCTGCACGACTCTCGCAGAGTCGGTACTCGAGTCCGAACTCTTCGGACATGTCAGGGGGGCTTTCACCGGCGCTGTTAGTGAAAAGATAGGGAAGCTGGAATTGGCCGATAACGGCACTCTTTTCCTGGATGAGATAGGTGACCTTTCACTTTCGGCGCAGGCAAGGCTTTTGCGGTTTCTTCAGGAAAAAATCATCGAGAGGGTTGGCGGAACGGATGAAATCAAGGTGAATACCCGTATTATCGCGGCAACCAACCATGATTTGCAGGAGGCTGTAGCCGGCAAGGGATTCCGGGAGGACCTTTATTACCGTCTTAATATTCTGGAAAGCTATTTGGTCCCTTTGCGGTTCAGAAAAGAAGACATTCCGGTACTGGTCCGGCGCTTTATAAAGGATGCTGCAACCCACCAGGGGAAATCAAACGTTCCGGTAATTCCGGGCAAAATAATGCGGATGCTCCTCGATTATGACTGGCCCGGGAACATTCGTGAACTGAAAAATGCGTTGGAACGCGCGGTAATTCTCACGACTGCAGAAGAGGTAGAAGATACCTCTCTCCCTCCGGCAATTCTCGTGCCGAAGGTTTCTGAAACTGCCAAAGGTGTGAAGCTTAACACACTGGAAGAAATGGAAAGAGATCATATAATTGCTGTTTTGGAGTCTGAGCAGAACCTGGAAAAAGCTGCCGAAATCCTTGGTATTACGTCAGTCACCCTGTGGAGAAAACGGAAGCAATACGGGATTCCATAAAAAAAACAGGTAAAGGTAAAAAAGTCAGGTAAAGGTTAAGGTAAAGGAAAGAGTCAGTTAGATCAGGTAATACGCCGTGTTTTTTTGTCTTTATCTCTACCTCTACCTTTACCTGTCTTTTCATTGTTATACTATGAGAAAATGTGATATACCCGCTGCCAGGGAGGTCGCATGCAAAGCACAGAACTAGTAGATGGTTGAGTCTGTTTCCATGGTAGATGCATTAAGGCACGTTAGGTTTGTCGGCCGTCCGAAGATTGCGGCGACCTGCTTCCCCGTGAGGATCAAACCGCTCTCGCCGGCAGCCACGTATGCCCCGGCGCAGCGGCAAGAACGACCGGGCGAATTCATTTCATGGGTTTTCGAATGTGCCGGCTTGGCCGTAGATAGCTATCGAGGCGAACCACTACAGCGGCGTCTCTCCGCCTGCCTGCGGGCATTGCATGCCAAGACCGAGGCGCAGGCCCGTAAGATGCTGGAGCAGCGGCCTGACCTTATGCCTACAGCTATCGGTGCGCTGCTCATAGGAGTTACTGAGTTCTTTCGCGATCCCCCGGTCTTTGAAGCGCTGCGGACCGAGGTCCTGCCGGAACTGGCCTCACCCGGCCGGCCATTGCGGGTCTGGAGCGCCGGTTGTTCCAACGGGGCAGAGCTTTACAGCCTTGCGATCCTGCTGGCGCAAGCCGGCCTGCTGGAGGGGAGTTTCCTTCTGGGGAGTGACTGCCGCAGCGACGCGATTGAACAGGCGCGGGCAGCCTCGTATAATTCCAGTGAGCTAAGGAATATCAGACCTTCGGACCTCCCCATATACTTCTACGAGGTTGGGGGCTTCCGGCAGTCGATAGAGCCGTTGCGCCGGCACGTCCATTGGAAGGTTGCGGACCTGACGAGGGGCATAGAGAAAGGGCCATGGGACCTGATCCTGTGGAGGAACATGTCCATTTATATGAAGGCCGGGGCTGCAGCGTCCGTGTGGCGGGGCCTGGTTTCGGCCCTCTCGCCAGAGGGCTTGCTGATAGTTGGCAGGGCGGAGCGGCCACCGGCGGAGTTGCCTTTGATACATGTAAAAAGGTGCATTTACCGTTATTGTTCCCGCGACCGCGACTTTAGGCCTCGACCGCAACGGACAAGCCATAGTCATCAAAAAACACTGGAGACGTTCCTATGAAACTTGGAGTGAAAATCGCCGTAGCTTTTGTCCTGGCGCTGTTGATCATTGGCATAGTTGGCGTCCAATCCTACCAGGGAATCCAGAAGTTGATTGAAGCTAACCACTGGGTGATTCATACCCACGAGGTGCGGGAGAAGCTGGAGGACGTGCTATCACTTCTAAAAGATGCTGAAACCGGCCAGCGGGGCTTTGTCCTTACCGGCGAGGACAGTTACCTGGAACCTTACAATTCAGCAACCGGAGATATAGGGAAGAAAATTGAGGCGGTGGCATCCTTGACCCGGGACAATCCTGAACAGCAGAAAAGCATTCAGCAACTTCGGGAGCTTTCCCGCGATAAACTCTACGAGTTGGGTGAAACGATCAAACTTCGCAGGGAGACTGGTATGGAGGCAGCTTTGGCGGTCATTCGCAGCGGCCGCGGCAAAAGGACCATGGACGAGATCAGGGCGCTGGTGAAAGAGATAGAATCCAGCGAGAGCGGGTTGCTGGACAGGCGGAATCGCGTTGCTGACGAAGTAGCCCGCCGAAGTATGCTGATGTTGGGTTTCGGAGTGCTGTTATCTCTGGTGGTTTTAGGGGTCGCGGCAGTCATTGTCACAGACACGATGAGGCTGGCGGATAGCAGTCTGGTTTCCAGGGACCCCGGCAGAAAATGGGGCCGAATCGCGGTCCGGTACACATTTGCGTTGGCGATGGTTGTGCTGGCAACCGGTGTGCGATTGTGGCTGGTGCGCTCTTTTGGTCCCACGCCGCTCTTTGTCACTATGTATCCGGCTGTTCTACTCGTGGCAGCCCTCGCCGGAGGCGGACCTGGAGTCGGGGCTACACTCTTGTCGGTACTGGCTGCCGATTACTGGTTTATCGAACCGGTCGGACAGTTCAGCATCGCCGCGACAAATGACGCAGTTGCGCTGGGCATTTTTGCAGGCACCGGTATTTTTCTTAGTGTCCTTGCCGAGCGTCTGCAGCGTGCGCGCCGGGCCGAGGCTGTCAGTGTCACGCAGGAGAAGGAACTGGCCCTTCTTAACATGGGCAATCTCATGGTCCTTGACCTTGACCACAGCATCGTCCGCTGGAGCGAGGGCAATCGCAGGTTGTACGGCTACGACACCCTGGAGACCCAGGGCCAACTCACTTATGAATTGCTACGGACGCATTTTGACCAGCCCCTGGAACAGATTCAGAGCGAACTGTTGGAGAAAGGCCACTGGGAAGGGGAAGTGACCCGGCTTAGCAAGGATGGGACCCAACTGTCCTTGGCGATCCTATGGGCGCTGCGCCGAGATGAGGGTGGCAAGCCGCTGGCCATCCTGGAGGTCAGCACTGACATGACCAGGCAGAAACTCGCCGAGGAATCTCTTCAGCAACAGGCGGAGGAACTCACCCATCAAAACGAAGAGCTTTCGCAACAGTCCGAGGAGTTGTCCGAGCTGAACGAGGAGTTGCAGACCCAGTCGGAGGAAATTCAGGCGATGAATGTGGAACTGGGCCAGCGGGAGAAGATGCTCCAGACGCTGCTGGATTCCGCCCGTTTGCCGATCGGCGAACAGGAAGTGATGGGCAAGCTCTGCCATCTTGCCACTGAGATGATCGGCCCACCAGCTACAGGTGTTGTAGTCTGCGAACAACATGGCGACGAACTGAAGATTCTTGCTCACGCGGGATTCGATGACTCTGACGTTCCTGGTTCCTGGCCGTTGACGTGTTCATTTGTAGAAGTTGTGATGCAGCAGGACCGCACGGCGTGCCTGGAAGATACCTCGCTCAGGCCGGACCTGAACCTCGTGAGCGTTGCCGGCCATCAGCGCTTTGGCTCAGTACTCTCTTCGCCGCTGCGCGTCAAGGGCAGGCCGATCGGGGCGATAAGCATTTACAGCAACAATACGCAACAATGGACCGTGGAGCAGTTCAGGCTTATCGAGTGGCTCGCTGTCCAGTGCTCCAACACCCTGGAGGCGATGCGGGCTGATGAAAAAATCAAAAAACTGAACGATGACCTGCTTAAAAGAAATGATGACTTGGAGTTTGCTAATAAAGAACTTGAATCATTCATCTACTCTGTTTCCCACGACCTGCGAGGGCCGATTCGGGCCATTTCCGGATTTTCCGAGATGATGATGAAGGACGTTGCGGACAGACTCGACGAGAAGGGGAAGCGATATTTTTCCCGCATCCTTGATGGTACAGAAAAGATGAGTCGTCTTATCGACGATCTTCTAAACCTTTCCAGGATCTCAAGGCAGGAGATACAATGCAAAGAGGTAGACTTGAGCTCAATGGCAGCATCAATAATTACTGAATTGCTCGAGATCCATCCGGGCAGGAGCGTCGAGGTAGAGATAAAAGGAGGTCTTACCGCCCATGCTGACCCTGGCCTGATCGAGCTCGTCTTTTCGAACCTGCTCGGGAATGCCTGGAAGTTCACCGGGAAAACAGAGCATGCCCGTATAGAATTCGGGACCGCCGAGCAGGATGAAAAGATCATTTATTATGTCGTGGACAACGGCTCCGGGTTCGATCAGAAATATGCCGGAAAGATGTTTTGGCCCTTCCACAGACTTCATTCGGAGGCTGAGTTTGAGGGGACCGGAATAGGACTCGCCATTGTCGACCGCATCATCGGCCGTCATGGAGGAAAAGTCTGGGCAGAGGGGACAGAGGGAAAAGGGGCGACGATCTATTTTACTCTACCTGAGGTTACATGCGTTCGGGCGCTTTGACACCTAATATCTTTAATCCGTGGCGCAAGACTATTTGTATCGCCCGGCAGAGCGAAAGGCGCGCCCTGGTGAGTTCAACATCGCCGGAAACGACTTTATATTTATGGTAATAAGGGTGGAACATCCCTGCAAGCTCCTGAAGGTAGAACGTGATACGGTGCGGCTCGTGTGCAAGCGCTGCATTTCTGAACATCAGGGGATAGAGCAGCAGTTTCTTAAGAATCCGCATTTCTTCATCGTTAAAACAATCGCCGTTAAAGGCAGCCAGGTACTGTTCCACATCTCCTGGCGGGAAGCCGCCTGCCTCTGATTCGTGTTTTGCCTTATCAAAAATACTGTTGATACGGGCATTGGCATACTGGACATAATATACCGGGTTCTCCGAGGATTGTGCTTTGGCGACCTCGATGTCAACTTCGAGATGGCTGTCTGAACGGCGCGTCAAAAACAGGAACTTGGTTGTGTCGGCGCCGATATCATCTATGACCTCCCGGAGGGTAATGTATTCACCGGAGCGTTTTGACATTTGGACCGGCTGGCCGCCCCTTAAAAGAGAAACCATCTGGACCAGCAGCACGCGCAAGCTGTCTTTCGGGCATCCGAGGGCCTGTATAACGGCCTCCATGCGCGGCACGTAGCCATGGTGGTCGGCGCCCCAAATGTCGATCAGCTCATCAAAACCCCTTTCAATTTTTTTCCGGTGATAGGCTATGTCCGGGGCGAAGTAGGTATATTCTCCGTCCTTTTTTATGATGACCCGGTCTTTATCATCACCGAAGGCCGTTGACCTGAACCACGTGGCATCAGCCTCCTCGAAAATGTATCCGCGTTCCCTGAGGTCATCGATCGCCTGTTTAACTTCTCCTTTTTCATACAGCTCCCGCTCACTCTGCCACGTATCAAAAAAAACGCCGAAATCCTCAAGGTCTTTTTTGATGGCCCCGAGCATTTTCATATAAGAAAAATCTATGAACAGCTGCTCAGCATCGATGAACTCCTTTTCCCCGAAGGCAGCGCCGTATTTTTCTTTCAGCTCTTTTGCTATGTCTTCGACATAGTCGCCTTTGTACCCATTTTCGGGAAAGGGGTATTGCCGGCCGCACAGTTGTTTATATCTGGCAAACACGGACATGCCGAGGAGTTTTACCTGGCGTCCCGCATCATTGATGTAGAATTCTTTTTCTACGGTGTAGCCGGCTTCGCCCAGCAGATTTGACAACGCAGCCCCGAGGGCGGCCCCTCTGCCATGGCCCAAATGCATTGGGCCGGTAGGGTTGGAGCTTACAAATTCTATTTGTATTTTCTTGCCTCTGCCTACATTCTCGGTAAGGAATGCCTCTCCCGAAACAATGAGCGCCTGCAGTTCTTTATAGAGGAACGATCGTGTGAAGGTGAAATTTATGAAACCCGGGCCTGCTATCTCTATTTTCTCGAAGACGCCGCTTTCGCCGATAGCTTTTATCATGTCCTCCGCGATCTTTCTGGGCGGTTTCTTCAAAAGCTTCGTCAAGCTCATAGCCATGGGAGTGCACAAGTCGCCGAAGCCCTCATCTTTTGAAGGTGTTATTTCTATATGATCAAATGGGGCATTATAAACAGCAGACGCAGCTTTTTCCAAAAGCCCTCTCAAAACCTTTTCCATAGCCTATAAGTTTAAGCGTCGTGTTCAAGTGTTGTCAACAGCGCTAAGGAAGGGATCGGCAGGGGCAGGTAAAAGCAGGCAGAGGTTAAGGTTAAGGTTAAGGTTAAGGTTAAGGTTGAGGTTGAGTAAAAAATAAACCTTAATAAAAACAGCACAGGTAAAAGAGAAAAGTAAACAGTGATTTTTTGTCTTTTCTTAACCTTAACCTTAACCTTCCCCCATCTTAGGTTCCTACTGTAAACATTAAGCTGTTTTAATGTAGAATATAGTATGTGCATTGCCATACCGTCCAGGATTGTGACCATAGCTGATATGACGGCGATTGTTGATGTTTACGGTGCGCGCCGTGAAGTCAGTCTCCTTTTGCTGCCTGAGGCTGCGAAGATAGACGATTATGTGCTGGTGCACGCCGGTTTCGCTATCCAGAAGGTTGATAGCGATGCTGCAGCAGAGTCGCTTAAGCTTATAAAAGAACTAATCGATGCCACTGAAGGCTGAAAGTTATTAAGCCTTGACGGGATGACCTTGCCATTTTTTCTGATCCGGCGCTTTCGTGCCCTCCAAAATTTACATAATATTTACCGGAACCTTGTGCATTTATAAGCGCAATAGAGCACGTGGGATGTAGTATAATATATGGCAGCAAAGCCGAAAACAAGGCGTGATATTATTAATGAATGGGGAGGTCCTGATGGCAGATGAACATTCGTTTGATATAGTATGCGAAGTGGATATGCAGGAAGTGACCAATGCTGTAACTCAGGCAATAAAGGAGATCAGCCAGCGGTTTGATTTCAAGGGGAGCAAGAGTTCCATGGAACTCGATAAAGGTAAGGGTACTATTACACTTTTATCTGACGATGAACAGAAGATGAAGGGCGTTATAGATATCCTTCAGTCGAAACTGGTTAAGCGCGGGATTGCTCTTAAGGCGCTCAGTTACGGCAAAATGGAACCGGCCGCTGGAAATACAGTCAGGCAGATTATAACACTCCAACAGGGTATTCCGCAGGAGAAAGCCAAGGAAATGGTTAAGATGATCAAAGACCTGAAGCTCAAGGTAAGCCCGGAAATTCAGAAAGATCAGGTGCGGGTAAGGGCCAAAAAAATAGATGATTTGCAGGTCATCATGGCACATCTCAAGGAAAAGGATTTCGAGATCCATATTCAATTTTCGAACTACCGTTAAAAACGTACGGCGTTCAGCATACAGCGTAGTGGGACAAAGGAAAAAATTTCCACCGATGCTGTAAGCAGCACGCAGAACGCACAAAAAGAACTGGAAAATAAAAACAGACCTCTGTTAAAATGATAGCCGACTTTAAGTTGAGGTGGTAGAAATAATGAAAGGACATACAGCAATAATCACAGGAGCAGGCCGGGGCATAGGCAAAGCAATCGGCGAAACCCTTGCGAGGCATGGAGTTAACATCGTTGTCGTCGATGTCGACCTGGACATGGCCAAAGAGGCCGCCTCCGATCTTGAGAAGTTGGGTATACGGAGCATAGGGTTAAAGGCGGACGTGTCCAGATCATCCGATGTAAGCGGGCTGTTTGAGCACGCTGTAAAAGAATTCGGCAAAGTAGAGATACTTGTGAATAATGCCGGAATTACGAGAGACGGCCTTTTAATGCGCATGAAAGAAGAGGATTGGGATGCTGTAATAGATATTAACCTGAAAGGCACATTCCTTTGCTCCAAAGAGGCTGTAAAGATAATGGCGAAACAGCGGTATGGGCGTATCATTAATATCGCATCCGTGGTTGCCTTTATGGGCAATGCGGGACAGGCCAATTACAGTGCATCGAAAGCCGGCATAGTCGGCCTTACAAAAACTATAGCAAAAGAATATGCCGGCAGAGCGCTGACTGTGAATGCGGTTGCCCCTGGATTCATTTCGACTGCTATGACCGATGCGCTCCCTGAAAATGTTAAGCAGGAGATGATGAAGGCCATTCCCATGAGCAGGTTTGGCACTGCCGGGGATGTTGCCAATGCGGTATTCTTTTTTGCGTCTCCTGAATCGGGATACGTAACCGGTCAGGTAATCCATGTAAACGGCGGCATGTATATGTAAATAACTGAATAGTTCTTAGCTCATAGCAAAAGCACTAAGAGAAGGATTGTTTTGCTGAGCACCTATGGACCATGAGCTATGAGCTGTGAACTGTGGGGTATGAGTTGAAATCTAAATTGTGGAGGTAGATAATGGTAGAAGGAAAAGTAAAAGAAATAATATCAAAACAGCTTGGAGTAGATCAGTCGGAAGTTACGCCTGACGCGTCTTTTGTTGAGGACCTTGGCGCTGATTCGCTTGATACCGTGGAATTGGTGATGGCCTTCGAGGAGGCATTCAATATCGAGATACCTGATGAGGATGCCGAGAAAATAACAAAGGTTAAAGATGCAGTCGACTATATAAAGAAAAAATTAGGATGATCGAGAAGAAAAGAGTTGTCATCACAGGCCTGGGCCTGGTTACCCCTATCGGCATCGGTGTGGATGAGACCTGGAGCGCAGCGCTAAGCGGGAAGTCAGGCATAGGGTCCATCACGCATTTTGATGCGTCTTCGTTCCCTGTGCGTATTGCCGGAGAAGTCAAGGGTTTCGATGCGGCAAATTACATCGAGGCAAAAGAAATCAAAAAGATGGACCGCTTTATCCATCTCGCGGTTGCTGCTGCGACAATGGCCATCGATGATTCCGGTTTCAGGATTACCGGTGAAAATGCCGAAAAGGTGGGAGTGGTAATCGGCTCCGGGATGGGAGGACTTCCTGCCATCGAGCATTATCATAAGGCATACCTGGAAAAGGGGTATAAGCGGATCTCTCCTTTTTTCATCCCGATGCTTATCATCAATATGGCTTCCGGAAACGTTTCGATCAGGTTCGGAGCAAAGGGACCCGGTTCATGCCCGGTTACCGCTTGCGCTACCGGCAGCCATTCTATTGGTGATGCCGCCAGAATTATCCAGCGTGGTGAAGCGGATGCGATGATTGCGGGCGGGACTGAATCGTGCATTACGGCTCTGGGTATCGGTGGTTTTGCGGTAATGAAGGCGCTTTCAACCCGGAATGACGAACCTGAAAGGGCGAGCAGGCCTTTTGATATCGACAGGGATGGTTTTGTAATGGGAGAGGGCGCCGGTATTGTATTGCTCGAGAGCCTCGATAGCGCCCTTTCGAGGAAGGCGAAAATTTACGCTGAAGTTTCAGGGTATGGCATGTCGAGTGACGCCTATCATATTACAACACCTGCACCCGGTGGCGAAGGGGCCGTGCGATGCATGAAAGCCGCGTTAAAAGATGCCGGTATCGGACCTGAAAAAATCGATTACATAAACGCCCATGGCACATCGACGAAATACGGAGATGAACTCGAAACTACAGCTATCAAGACCGTATTCGGGGAGCATGCTTACAAGTTATGCGTCAGTTCTACGAAGTCGATGGTGGGGCATCTCTTGGGTGCTGCCGGAGGGGTTGAGGCGATACTCTCTGTTCTCAGTATATATCACGGCAAAGTACCTCCTACAATTAACCTGGACAACCCTGACCCGGAGTGTGATCTCGATTATGTCCCTAAAACCGCAAAGCAGGTTGATGTAACGTACGCGCTGTCAAATTCTTTCGGTTTCGGGGGAACAAATGCCTGTCTTATCTTCGGAAAATATCGCGGGAATTGAAGGTCCGCTAGGTTACACGTTTAGAAACAAGTCCCTTCTTGCAACCGCCCTTACTCATAAATCATATCACCATGAAAATGCAGGAGATGTAAAGACCCACAACGAACGGCTCGAATTCCTGGGCGATTCAGTGCTTGGTCTGATCATAGCAGAGGCCCTGTTCCTCAATGAAGAGTATCTTTCGGAAGCCGGGATGTCCAAAATAAAGTCCTATCTTGTGAAAGAGCTGGTGCTGTTCGATATGGCCTCCAAGCTGTCGCTGGGTAATTACCTGAGTCTCGGGAAAGGAGAGGAATTCACCGGCGGCCGGCAGAAAAGGTCTGTTCTTTCCGACGCATTTGAAGCACTGGTCGGCGCCGTTTTTCTGGATAGCGATTATGCTACAGCCAGAGAGGTGGTACTCAAACTATTCAATGACCGGATCGCACAAACGATTCTTGGTAAAGAGGACTTCGACTTTAAAAGCGAGCTTCAGGAGAAGGTACAGAGCGCCGTAGGGACACTCCCCGAATACCGGATAGTTAAGCAGGAGGGCGAGGAGCACAAAAAGATATTTACGACTGAAGTATATATACACGGAAAGCTGTTCGGAAGCGGTACCGGCAAGAGCAAAAAGGAGTCTCAGATGGATGCTGCAAAAGAGGCGCTAAAAAAGCTGGAGCATGAATAAAAAAATATTCTCCTGGTGCCTGTTCGATTTTGCAGGCTCCGCCTACTCGGCCATCATCACCGCAGTCATATTTCCTGTTTACTATACCAACGTTATTGTCGGCAATGCATCCGGCCAGGGTGATATATGGTGGGGCAGGGCGATATCGTTAAGTATGGCGATTGTTGCGGTCAGTTCTCCCTTCCTTGGCGGCGTCGCGGATTATGCAAAAATACGGAAAAAGCTGCTCTTTACGTACACTTTTTTGTGCATTACCCCTGTTGCGGCCCTTTATTTTTTACGAAAGGGAATGGCGGTGGAGGGCTTCATGCTGATAGTGCTTGCCAATCTCGGCAAGGAGGGGGGGCTTGTATTTTATAATTCCTTTCTTCCGGAAATTGCCAGTCCTGAGTATCAGGGGAGGGTTTCCTCGTGGGGTTATGCAATAGGATATGCAGGGTCGATCTCGTCGCTTTTGTTAGCCCTGGCGCTGATAGACAAGGGGTCTCTGACCGCTTCCTGGCCCATGTCTGCGCTTTTCTTTCTGCTTTTTTCTCTACCGGCTTTCGTCTTCCTTCCTACTGACGGGACATCCACGATCAGGGTGTCAGGGGCCGCACGGGAAGGCTTGAGGTATTCTCTTTCCGCATTAAAGAAAATATGGGCGAACAGCGAGCAAAGAAAACTCCTGATTGCTTATCTTATATACGCTGATGGAGTAAATACAGTCATAGTTTTTTCGAGCATCTTTGCGGCGACAACGCTTCATTTTGGTCCGAGGGAATTGATTTTAGTTTTCCTTACAGTCCAGTTTACAGCGCTCGCCGGAGCGTTTTTGTTTGCAAAGCCTACTGATACATGGGGGCCAAAGAAAGTGGTGGTGCTCTCTTTATATTTGTGGATAATGGTATCGGTGGCCGCCTTTTTTGTGACTACGAAAACATTTTTTTTTATAATTGCCTCGGCAGCAGGATTAGGGCTCGGCACTGTGCAGGCCGCCACAAGGGCCTTTTATGCCAGGTTTATTCCTGATGGCCAGGAATCCGAATATTTCGGCGTTTATTCGCTGATGGGTAAAACTTCCGCCATTGCAGGCCCCATTCTTTTCGGCTATATATCTTCAACATTCGGCAGCCAGCGGCCTGCGGTCCTCTCTGTGAGCGCCTTTTTTATCGCAGGACTTTTAATAGTCAGGACTGTAAAAGGGGGAGGGCCCAATATAAGGGTCTGCGAATAAATAACTTGCACGTTGTTCGTGCCTGCTTACTTCTCTTTCACCAATAACGCCTCCACCCTTACGCGTGCGAGGCCCTTGCCGTCAAATTCAAGTTTCCTGGCAGCTCCCATGACTCGCCAATGTTACAGTAGACCCGTGAATTGTGCCGAAAGACGGACATGCCGTGTTGTTAATCAATGGACCAGGTAAATCACGGCGACTATTGTCCCGACTGTTACAACAATCCTACGCAGCATTAACGGACTGATCCGGCCTGCCAGTCGGCCGCCTAATGCCCCTCCTGCAAGGGCGCCTGCAGCCATAATTACTGCGGCGGACCAGACCACATGACCCGAAAATAAAAAAAAGATTGCAGCCGCAATATTAACGGCGAAAGAAATAGCCTGTTTCAGGGCATTGAGCCGCGTAAGCGAGTCTTCCAGAACGAGTCCAAGTGCCGCAAGAACTATTACGCTGGCGCCAGCGCCAAAGTAGCCTCCGTAAACAGCAGCCGGAACGATTGGAAATATCGACCATGCATCGTGTAAGGTGACTGCTCCGGAATGACCTGCGCGACGTGTGAGCCGCGCTCGTAATTTGTTCTGGGCGGCCAACATGACCACGGCCAGGAGAATCAGGAATGGGACAAGTTTTCGAAATACGTGATCACTTGTATTCAGTAATAAAATGCCGCCGGCAATGCCGCCCAGCACTCCGGCCGGCAGCAGTAGCCAGAGACGGAACGACTGGCCGCGCAGGTCCTTCATCTGTGCGAGGGTTGCGCCCAGATAACCAGGGCAAAGGGCCACCGTATTTGTTATGTTGGCGGCAACAACCGGAACACCAACAGCAGTGAGCATGGGAAATGTTATGAGCGTTCCTCCTCCGGCGAGCGCATTTACCGCTCCCCCTGCAATGGCAGCCACTCCCACTGCTAACAAATCCAGTCCGCTCATTATCGGATATTCCTCCTGATATATTTATACAGAAGTGACGCTTGACCCAAATAATCCAATTAACTACAGCCAAAGTACCAACAGTAGGTGCTTTAAGCACCAGAAGGTACCTCCATGCAGGCGCTTGTATGTGAGGACGAAGAGTAAATTTGATTATACCAAAGAATAACCGGATTCATGTAGTGGTAATGCGTCAAGAATCCCTTGTCATACCACCCACAAAGGTCGGCGACTATCAGGGACCCCAGTCATTACTAACGCAGCTAAGCAATCCCAGGTTGAGATAGCTTCTTCGCGTTACTTATTGCGACAACAGAACTGCTAATTACCCACAGGCTGAATAAGCAATGTGTTGTTCTTATTGCATTCCAAGAAACGCCCTGGCCAGAAAAGCAGCCATCTGGTCTCTGGTGACATCTCCGGTTGGCAGATATGTGCCGCTCATTGTCGTAATGTTAAGATCTTTCAGCTTCTGTATATACTTAAAGTAAGGATCGGTCACAGGCACATCGCTGAAATATGGGGTTGCCGTGTAAGTAAAGTTCTCGGGGTCCCGTCCAGCTTTGATTTGCGCAGCCCTGACAATGAAAGCAGCCATCTGGTCCCTTCTCACAACTTCGCCTGGGAGATATGTGTAGCTCATTGTGGTAATGTTCAGATCTCTCAGCTTCTGGATATATTTAAAGAAATCGTCCGTTACCGGAACATCGCTGAAATAGGGAAACTGAGTATAAGTGAAGTTCTCCCCATACAACACTCTCGTGATGAAGGCAGCCATCTGGTCCCAGATAAGGCAACCCAGGCCAACATCGTGAAGACGGTTGCAGGAATTCTCCAATACGAATACCTCTTGCCATTTCGCCCCATCCTGTAATTCTCCCCTTTTGTGCAATGTTCCAAACTCATTATTTCTTTCATTTGGTTACCTTACCCCGGCATCATAATTATTTCGAGCACTGTGCATCCAATATACTGCTTTCAAGATGTGAAGTCAATTACCCGAAAGTAGTATGTCAAGCCCGAAAGTAGTATTCGCGAGGGTAGTTGCCGGCGAGTCTAAAAACAAATGCTGCCCTTATCCCGATGCCCGGATAGCAAAAAAATAAAGAAAATATGGTAAAATATTAATTATTTTGTTCCTCCGATCATTCTTCGGAGTACTAAACAAGGTATTATTGAGGTGAAACAAGTGCAGAGCGTCCTGAGAACCATCCAAGAATTGGCATTAAAACACAATAAGGTATCACCGGAGCTTATCAGGGAAAAAAACATAAAGCTGGGACTCCGCAACGAAGACGGCACAGGGGTCTTTGTTGGAATAACCAGCAAGGGGCAGGTAATCGCCTACAAGAAGGAATTCCAGGGTGACGGGACTGAGAAGAAAGTAGACCTCGATGGTGAATTATTGTACTGCGGCTATAACGTAAAAGACCTGGTAAGACACCAGCAGGAAGAGGGAAGGTTCGGATTTGAAGAAACTGCATACCTCCTGCTTACAGGCGAACTCCCCAACCGGAATAATCTCGATATCTTCACGAGTTCTCTCGCTAAGGGAAGGCATCTTCCTAAAGATGCCAGGAAGATTGTCCTCAGCAGACCTCCACATGATGACCAGATGGGGTCCCTTCATACCATCGTATCAGCTATGCACCTGTTTGATGACAATCCCAACTCTACGGACATAATAGACCTTGCGAGACAATGCATAGACTTGATAGCAAAGTTTCCGACCATTGTTGCCTACAACTTCCATGCATCAAACGGGCACAGGAAAGGGTTTTCCGAACTGATAGAGCCGAAAGAAGAATACAGCCATGCGGAAAATTTTCTTTATATGCTGACTGGTAAAAGACCGGACAGGCTTACTGCAAACCTGTTCGACATGATGCTTGTACTCCATGCCGAGCACGGCGGCGGCAACAATTCGACCTTCACTGTCAGGACCGTGTCCTCCGCCGGCGCTAACAGTTACATGGCTATATGCTCGGGAATCGCGTCGCTTTCAGGACACCTGCACGGAGGCGCTAATGAAGCGGTTGAAGGCATGATGGAAAACATAAAGACACATGTGAAAGACTGGAACGATGACGAGGCCATGTCGAACTACCTTGAAAAAATACTCGACAAGAAGGCGTACGACAAAACCGGGAAAATATATGGAATAGGACACGCTGTATATACACTGTCTGACCCTAGAGCAGTGATACTTGAGGGTAAGGCGGAAGAGATCGCTGGAAAGAATGGCCTGGCAGAAGAGTTTGAGCTATATAAGAAAGTTGCCAGGCTGTCGCCGGTGCTGGTCCGAAATAAAAAAGGGAAAGTGGCGTCGGCAAACGTTGATTTTTATTCGGGATTCGTATACCGGTCAATGGGCATACCTAAAGAACTATTCACGCCCATTTTTGCAATTTCAAGAGTAGCAGGATGGTCGGCACACAGAATTGAAGAAATAATACAGGGAAGGCTGATAAGACCGTCTTATGTCTCATCAATACCGGGAGCTAAACAGGACTATGTGCCTCTTGCAAACAGGTAAAGATAAGGCAGGTTAAGGTTAAGTGTACTTGCCGCAACTTGACCTGACGGACAGTGTACGGTAAAGCACTCTTTTCGCGTGCGAGTTACTACATCCTAAGCTCGATAGGACTATGCTTCCTGGCCTCAGACATTTTCCATTGTGTGTCCTGCAACATGGGTTCTGTCATGCTGCTTTGATCAAACCATCCTTTTAATCCGATAGCAATTTCCCAATTCCTCTCAGGCCCCGGCACTTCGATTGTACCTCTAAGCGGAGTCTTATAAATTATATTCCCGACTACGTCATCAAGCAGCCAGGCAAGATGTTCTTCTCCGGTAGATGGGGCCCTGAGTATCAGATAAGGTTTCCATATCGTCTTAATTTCCTGGTAATAGCCATTCAAAGAGGCCGAAACCATTTCCCATTGAATTATTGTTTTATCCGCAACGTAGCTTTCTTTAAAATGTATTAGAACCTTGATCCTTCCCTTTTGTAATGACAGTAGAGAGTACCAGTCGTGTTTCTTCGCCGGCGTTCCTTTAAAACACACGTCGAATAGCCCTTCTTCATTAAGATGAGCAAACTCCACCAACTGCTCAAGAGGCTCAAGTTGCGTGTGGCTTATAGAGTTTCCCACCGGGTAGGCGCCTTTAAATTTCTTAAGCTTTGCTTTCCAGACAGATCTGACCCCATTTATCTCTGCTATCGGAGTCATCTCAAAAATTTCGGCAAACAATGGAGCATACAACTCAAGATAAGAGTTATTAATCGGTCTAAAAATTATGATATAAGTATCGGGCTTGTTCATTTCCAAAATCTTAGGAGTCTCAGGTAGCTTACCATTTGCTTCTTTGATAAGCCTTTTATAAAAAAACGGATCAGCGGCAAGGCTAATATACCACCAGTACACGTTTGTTTCATATTTTTCTTCGGTAATCCCCATTTGAGATATCAACAATTTGCTCAAGATACCATTGCGATAGTTATAGTCAGCACCCCACTCTGACTGTTTCATTGACACGTCAGCAGCGTTATTTGTGGAAGACGTGCGTATTCCGGACCATGCCGACCAGTCATTCCGGAGCAAGCCGACCACCTATTCCGGAGTATCCCGACCACTGAATCCGGTGTGAAGTCGACCACTTTTGGGCGATAACCGGAAAAAGCTGTTGGAAATGCTGTAGAGAGTATTTGCCGAAGCTGGATAATCAGAAAACAAAGATGTCATTGTTTTCCCTTACACCAAAGGAGGAACAATGGCATCAGAGAGGTTATCCATGCGGAAGGTTAAAGAAGTATTACGGCTTCATTTTGGTTTGAAGCTGGGCAAAAGACAAATAGCCAGATCGTGCAGTATATCGCACAGCACGGTTTTGGATTATATCAACCGTGCAAAAAAAGCGGGGCTGGGTTGGCCTCTCCCCAGTGAAGTTGATGATACAGCACTTGAGGCACGTTTATTCCCCTCAGATATCTGCCATAACAAACCATCAAGCCGTCCCCTACCAGACTATCAAGCAATGCACAGCGATCTCAGTAAAAAAGGAGTGACGCTGCAGCTTCTGTGGTACGAGTATAAGCAGCAGTATCCCGATGGCTATCAGCATACCCAATTCAGTGAGTTATATAGGCGCTGGGCAAAGACTCTTGACGTTAGCTTACGTCAGGAGCATGTGGCCGGGGAAAAAATGTTTGTGGATTTTGCCGGTAAGAACATACCGATAATCGATGCCAATACGGGGGAGACAAGCGAAGCGGAAATCTTTGTTGCCGTACTTGGGGCATCTAATTACACCTATGCAGAGGCAGCAATGTCTCAGGACCTGCCGTCCTGGATAGCGTGTCATATCAGGGCATTTGAGTACTATGGCGGCGTTACAGAGATCATCGTTCCCGACAATCTTAAGTCAGGGGTAACAAAAGCATGCCGGTATGAGCCGGATCTGAATCCGACGTATCGGGATCTCTGCCAGCATTACGGCACCGTTGTGATTCCAGCACGAGCTGGAAAACCAAAAGACAAGGCAAAAGTGGAAGCCGCAGTGCTTCTGGTGACTCGCTGGATTATAGCAGCGTTGAGACATCATACCTTCTTCAGCCTTACGGAACTGAATGTCGCCATAGAGGAACTGCTTGAAAGGCTCAACACCCGCAAATTCCATAAGCTGGACTGTAGCCGGAAAGACCTCTTTGAAAGGCTCGACAAACCAGCTTTGAAACCTCTCGTAGCTGACAGGTACGAGTACGCTGAGTGGAAGAAATCTACAGTGAACATCGACTACCACATAGAGATAGCGGGGCAATATTACAGCGTTCCCTATCAGCTTATCAGGCAGCAAGTTGAAACGCGGTTTACCACCAGCGTTGTGGAGATACTGTACAAAGGCAAGCGTGTTGCCCTTCATCAAAGGAGTTATCAGAAGGGCAAGTTCACAACATGCGATGAGCACAGACCTAAAGCTCACCAAAAATATCTTGAGTGGACCCCGTCAAGGATAATCGCCTGGTCCGCTCAAGCCGGGCCGCGGACGGCTGAACTTGTAGAAAGAATAATCGCCTCACGAAGTCATCCTGAACAGGCCTTCCGTTCCTGTCTGGGGGTAATCAGTCTCGGCAAGAAGTACGGCAATGACCGGCTTGAGGCAGCATGTGCACGGGCTCTGACCATAAAGTCCTATTCCTACAAGAGCGTCAAGTCCATACTTGAGAGCGGCTTCGACCGACTCTCTTTACCCAAGCAGGAGGTGATGCCTATAGTTGAGCACGACAATATCAGAGGCGGCAGCTACTATAACTAAAACAGTAAGGAGAAAGGATGAACAATCAGACAATGGAGAAACTTTACCAGATGCGCCTGGGCACCATGGCAGAAGCGTTCAAAGAACAGCTGAATGCCCCCTCACAGAGCAGCCTGAGCTTTGAGGAACGTTTCGGCATGATCATTGATGGTGAGTGGACGGCCAGGGAAAACAGAAAACTGCAAAGCCGCCTCAAAGCGGCGCGGCTCAAACTCAATGCCAGTATCGAGGACATCGATTACCGCCATCCCCGAGGGCTGGATAAATCCCTTGTGTTGTCGCTGGCATCGTGCCAATGGGTAAAGGGCCACCACAACATCATAATCACAGGTCCCACCGGCATCGGCAAGACCTACATCGCAGAGGCATTTGCAAACAAGGCCTGCCGGGAAGGCTACAGTGCAACACGCTTCAGAAGCACCCGTCTTCTTCGTGAGCTGGCGGTGGCACGCGGCGATGGCAGCTATATTAAGCTCCTCGCCCGACTGTCAAAAGTAGACCTGATGATCATCGATGATTGGGGATTAACGCCACTGACTGAGGATGAGCGAAAAGACTTCCTGGAGGTAATGGAGGATCGGCACGGGCTGAGGTCTACTATCATCACCAGCCAGTATCCGGTATCAAAGTGGCATGATCTCATAGGGGAGCCGACCCTTGCCGATGCCATCTTGGATCGCATCGTGCACAATGCACATAAGTTTACTTTGAAAGGAGAATCATTGAGAAAAACAAAGGCGAAGTTGACTCATCCCGACCACCAAAAGTAAGATAAGAACGTCCAGCTTCGCTATACTCCTCAAGTGGTCGCGATGCTCCGGAACAGATGGTCGCCATCACCGGAATACGCAGAAGACGCAATAAACACGAGGGATATAGCAACAAAGATCGCACAAACAGAACTCAATAAACTTCTACGAATTTTGACAAGATAATCTAGGCCAGTGCCCATTAAAATAAAAATCAGGGGAGCATACGAAATCATATGCCTATGATTGTGACCCATGTTTGAGAAAAAAAGAACTAAAGCAGGCAACATAAAAAGAATCAATACGATTTCGAGGAATGATCTTTTTTTGTCGTAAGAAGGAATTACCCCTAATAACACCAAATATATTGATGCACAGCTTGCCAGAAAAATTAATATGCGGAAGATATTCGATATAAATCCGCCTATGTCATAGCTTTTAATCCATAGGTACAAATTACTTACCATAGGACTTTCACCCAATAGCCAAACATTCACATATGCTGATTGAAAACGGGGCCTTTCAGATATAAGCCTTGCATTCGGGAATCCGTGCATAACTTCGGAAGCAAAATAGGGAATGAGAGGAACAATAAATAACAATATGCATAACAAAATCGTCTTTTTATCAAGGCCGTTGCGCCTCCTGAAAAGAAGTACCAAAAAAGCAAGAAGTGCCAAATAGTAGCTGAAATGAAACTGCACCAAAATTGACAGCAGCAATCCCGACATTATAATTGCTGATTTTGAACCATCGATAAACCCGCGCAGGACAAGGAAAACGAAAAAGAGGTAAAAAGCAATAGACATGCTCGGATGAATCGGCCAATAGGCAAACTCTGCAATAACAGGCGATGAGCAGAACAACACGAGTCCGAACGTTGCTGCAATTCTGCTGACATACTTATTCAAAATTACCCAGACCCCCATTGCCGACAACATAAAAAGCACTTTGTTGAGAATTGCGAATGCCGTAGGGTCCTGCCAGATTTTTGCAAAAGGAGCAAGAAAGAGATAAAGAAAACCCCCGGGGGTTTGACCTCCCTGGAGGAGTTCAGGCCCAAGAACCGGGAAATGCTTGAAAACATCCATATTTAAGGCCCTGAGAAAATCCCTCTCTTCATACATGGCCCACAAGAAAGATGAATGGGAAAATAGGGAATACACAAACACAGCAAGGGTAACAACTGAAATTCCAACCCAAAAAGGCGACGAATCTTTCGTCCATTCCTGCCATCTATTTATAGCAGAAGTTGCATTTATGGCACTGTCATCATTCTGCTGCCCACAGGGGGATACTGACGATATTTTCTTGAAAAAATTGTTTGTTTCTTCAGCCGTGACACGATTCCGCACCTTCGGCAGTATCCCCCAAGACAGCAAAGCCAATAATATTATGAAGACCAGTAAAATATGAATGATATACGAGGCGATATTTAGAAGACCTGTCAAAACGATTATCAAAAGCACAATAAGCCGGACGAACATAAAGAATTTAACCTGTGGCGTATTTTTACCATAATGATGCGTCTCAACCAGATATGAAATTGTCATAAACAAAAAAGCAATTATAAAAACAAATGTGTTTATGTATTTGTATAGAAACAACAAGCCTTTCGGAATAAGGAATGAATAGGGGTGACTATTTTGGATGATTTTATAATCTATTTGCCCCGCTTCATGTTTGTCATATGTTAGTTTTAAACTATAGTCACCCTCTCCCGCAAAACATTCCAAAGGAGCTTCAACAGAAACGTTGATTGTTCTATTTACTTCATTCTCATTTATAAATTTAGCGTAATCAGGCGCCACTTTGACTGAACAAGGTGCAGCGCCATCAGCCTTCATTACCGCTTCCAGTTTAGGACTTCTTTCTTTCAGTTCATAAAGATTCTCTATATCTGATATCACCGCTCGAATAGATAGAGTTCCTCGATTAAAGTCAACCCCGTTATTATCAGAGATTTTAAGGCAGCCCAATTCCGTGCAAGCTTTTTGCTCCTGAGAGCCGGCAATTATAAAAGGAAATTCAGGTAGGGAAGCTTTTAACGCATTCAGGCTGAATATTAGAATAAGAAAGGAAAAGAGCAGAATATAAAGGTGCTTCGGTTTGTTAATCATCTGTTTTCAGGCTTTTCCTCAGTATTTAACCAATTGCGTTATCAACTGGCGAGGCCTGGTTTTATCTAAATCACTGTTTATCTTTTACCTCAACCTATGCCTATGCCTGGCTTCACTCTATACTCTGCCTCTACCTGATTTTTCCCTCTGCCTGCCTTTATCTTTCCTGGGTTCTTGCTATATATGATTTTACTCTGACTTTTACCTGGTGATTTTTATAACGAATTGCCAGATTGGATTGGTACCACTCGATTTCCGGGTCAAATCCTTTTTGTGCCTTTTCAGGCTTATCATAGGCCGGACCATCGTAGGATATGGTCATTTCTTCCCCATTATCAAGTTCGATTGTCTGCTCCAGCGGAAGCAGTGTTATTTTACTGATTGTCAGCGTCCTGTTGAAATTCCTTAATATATAACTATCGTCTTTCTCCTGAATGGTATAGTCGGTTATTGTCCACCACAGGAAGCTGTTTCTCAGGCCGTCTACAAGAATGGTGCTTTTGTATTTATCGAGTTTGGGTTTGCTCTTTATTACGCCATTATCTTCTTTGACCTCGCCGGCAAGAAAGCCTAGATAATAAATTCTGAGGTCCAGTGCAGCAGGGGAAAGATTCAAGAAGGCATCTCCGCTCATCACAGATTCATTTTTTTCATAGTTTATGGATAAAACAGCCTCGACGGATTGAACGGTGTTCATCTTTGCAAGCACCTCAGAAAGGGAAGTGACTTCCCGGGACGGTTTTTCAGCGTATTTAGGTGCACAGGAAAAAACCAGCAAGCACAAGGCAAAAGGCAAAAGGCAAAGTGCAACTTTATCAGCAGTCGAATTTGTTCCTTGTCTTATCTTTGGCCTTTCGCCTTGTGCAGCTTGCCCGCTAAGTCTTGATGTGTTCCATTGCTTCTTCAACGTTCTTCACCCCCATAATTGTTAGCCCCAAATCGGTCTTCAGGCGCTCTAAGTTGCCTTTTGGTATGATCGCTTTTTTAAAGCCTATTTTCGAGGCCTCCTTGAGCCGCGTCTCTGCTTGCGCCACGGCCCGTACCTCACCTGAAAGCCCAACCTCTCCGAAAAGGAAGGTTTTTGAATCGATCGGTATCTCCCTGAACGAAGATGCAATTGCCGCAATAATTCCAAGATCGGATGCGGGCTCGATTACTTTCAGTCCTCCTACGATATTGATAAATATATCCATTCCTCCCAAATGCATGCCGGCTTTTTTTTCCAGCACAGCCACAAGGAGATTTACCCGGTTATAATCAACACCCATACTCGTCCTCCTCGGCATACCGAACGTCGTAGGAGCTACCAGCGCCTGTATTTCAACGAGCAATGGCCGTGTACCCTCCATGCTGGCGATTACTGTCGAACCTGAAACATTGAGCGGTCTTTCGGACAGGAAAAGTTCAGAAGGGTTATTGATTTCCGACAGACCGCTGTCGGTCATTTCAAAGACCCCGATTTCATTGGTTGACCCGAACCTGTTTTTTACTGTACGGAGGATTCTGTAGGGATGTCCCCTGTCTCCCTCGAAATACAGCACAGTATCAACCAGGTGCTCCAGTACCCGTGGACCTGCAATTGCGCCTTCTTTTGTCACATGCCCTATCAGGAAAACCGGTATCCCTGATTTTTTTGCAAAGAGCATCAGTTTGGCAGCCGATTCCCTTATTTGGCCCACAGAGCCCGGGGACGAAGTAAGGTCTTCGGTAAAAATAGTCTGTATGGAATCGATCACCATCACCGCAGGATTGAGTTTAGCGGCAGTAATGATAATGTTTTCAACCAGAGTCTCGGGAAGCAGGATAATTGTTTCGGCATTTATCGACAGCCGTTCAGCTCTCAATTTGATCTGCTCGGGAGACTCTTCACCCGATACATAAAGAACCGTTGAGCGTTGAGCGTTGAGCGTCGAGCGTTCGCGGTTGGATATTTTATCCGCTAATTTTGCCAAGGCCTGGAGGATCAGCGTGGATTTACCTATGCCCGGATCTCCGCCTATAAGGACAATGGAGCCGTCAACCAGGCCCCCGCCCAGCACACGGTCCAGCTCCTGTATGCCTATAGAATTTCTCCGTTCCCTGCCACCCGTGATTGCAGTCAAGGGCTGGGCTTCAGCAACACCGCCGAAGGCGCCAGGAGATTTCAATGCTTTGGGGCTCTGCCGTTCCTCGGAGAAACTGTTCCACGCCCCGCAATCAGGGCACTTGCCGACCCATTTAGGGCTCGCATAGCCGCAGGACTGACACTGAAAAATAGTTTTTATTTTAGACATAGTTAACTTCTTTAAATATTATTCGCATGGACAGTGGTGTCTTTCTGCACCGATCAATTAGTCTTTTGTTCCGGCTTCATAGCATTTATAGAATATTAGCCGCTGTTCCAATTTAGTATTTGCGGGCCGCGCGTTACCGCCCCACTCATGAGAACCCAGGTGATAGTTGCGGAAAGACGCCACTGCCCATGCTCATTTGTTATTACCTATATCTTTATTTTCCACTTCCGGTTTAACTTATAAATTAAGCAACTTCATTCCTTTGCCGAGTGCAAGAGAGCTTTCTATTGCGCTGGCAACGAATGCCTTGGCCTCTCTGGCAGCGTCGATTACCGATGTCCCTTTTGCCAGCAGGGCAGTAATGGCCGCCGAGAATGCACACCCAGTTCCGTGAAATTCGCCTGCAATTTTTCTGCCCCGTAACCTGTGGAATGTTTTTCCATCATAGATGATTTCAAGAGTCTCATCTGCAAGATGCCCGCCTGTGATGATAACAAATTCAGGCCCGAAGCGTTTTAATGCAATTGCCGCCTCCTCCATTGTCCCCTCGTCCGAAACTGAAATGCCGGTGAGCGCTGAAGCTTCCATTATGTTCGGTGTAATCACCTTTGCCAGATGAAACAGCTCCTCCCTCATTATGTCGGCAGCCTTTCTTTCGAGCAGGCTCTTGCCTGTCGATGATAAAATAATCGGATCTACCACGAGATTCGGCAGGTTATGTGAGGTCACTATGTCAGCCACCGACCGTACGGCCTCAACGGACAGAAGCATGCCTGTTTTAAGGGCATCAGGCCGCAGGTCACTCAGGAGTGTATTTAATTGTTCGTATAAAAAGGGGCCTTCTATCCTTTCAATTGCGCTGACCCCGAAAGTGTTTTGAGCGGTAGCAGCGGACAGTGCAGAGAGACCGTATACGGCAAAACGGTGAAAAACCTTGAGATCAGCCTGTATCCCTGCCCCACCTGAAGGATCGGACCCAGCTATGGTAAGGGCTATATTCATACTATACGGTTAGTATATCAGTCTTCAGGGTCTGCGCACAATAAAGCTGTGAAATATTGACCTGGAGCTTAAGATTGCGACACACACTACAAGTTATGGCGGGAATTAAGCAATTAGAACCTGCCAGGCCAAGCGTCTCTGATAAGTATTTGATGAGTATGTATATTATTTTTTAGTTGTCGTGCCAGGCAGTGGAATGATAACATTTAAGGTCGTTCCTCTTTGTTCCTTTCCATTGATCGAGATCGTTCCGCCAAGGGGATAAAGACGCTCGCGCATTCCCAAAAGGCCGAATGAATGGCGCTTTGACATTTGCCTCTCAGTAATCCCCACGCCGTTGTCACGTATCTCAAGGACGATTCTGTCCCCTTCCTCCTTAAGGCTCACTTCAACCTTTGTTGCTCGTGAATGCTTGAACACGTTCGTAAGCGCCTCCTGAAAGATCCTGAAAAGTGCCGCAGCGATATCTATATCAAATGTAAAACCATCATACGCCACGGCAACCGTACATTCCACTCCGCTTCTCCTCTGGAATTCCTCAGCCTGCCACCTAATCGCTGCCCCGATACCGAGATGGTCCAATAGCGGCGGCCTAAGGTTTATGCAGATCTGTTTTACAGTCCCTATGGTCGAAGAGACAAGGCCTAGGGCCGCCTTCAGCTGCTCGGCAATTTCTTCATTTCCGGGAGCGTTCGATAGTTTTGTCTTAATCTGTGATAAGTCCATTTTTAAGGCGATGAGACTTTGACCAAGTTCGTCGTGGATTTCGCGAGCGATGTTCGTCCTTTCTTCTTCCCTTACGGATTGCAGATGCGCTGCCAGGTGGCGCAATTGCTCATGAGATTTCTTGAAATAAGTAGCCGCCTTTCGGCGGTCCTCACGCCCCGTCGCCTTCTGCAAGGCGCGGCGCACAGAAGGGTCCAATCGGCAGACCCTTTCAGGCCGACTCATTGCTTGGAGAAGCGTGCGAAAATTCTGCTGGAGGAGAGTGACTTCTTCTGAAGCTTTCATGTTATCCCTTCACCATGTTTTCTAAGTTGACTCTGATTGAGGCCAAAACATTCCTATCTTTTCACAACTCTTTTCACAACAATAAAATTGACATCCTGCATCGGACAGCTCGTGCATGCTGCACAGAGGGGCAAGCGATGAATCCTAGCTGGTATGACTCATAAACGTCGTAATGATTTTAACCCGACAGTCATTACACGAGGATTAAAAAAATATTACATTTGTGTTAAATAGGCAAGCGGCAATAGACTGGTCCACTACCCGCTTCCCCTGATCCACCATCAAAAAAATAGACGACCCACTTTGATCCTTTAAGGGCAAGGAGTTTGACCAGCTGTAGCAGTAACAAACTATCACCCACCAGGTGAATATACGAGGGTATCACCACGGAGATAGGAATACAAAACGGAGATGGTAGTTCTGTTATGGGGTTGTGGAGTTGTTATCCTCTTAGCGGCGGGGGTAAGGGGCGTAGCCCCTTCGGTTGCCGGATTAGCGGAGCGTGTTTTAATCCGGGCCGGATTGCAGTGTTGTGTTGATGAGCGACGTGCCCAGTTATTTCCAGCTTATTTCCGGCCCCAAAACAATTGAAGGGTTGGGGCCGGAATAAGCCGGAATAACTGTGCGGACCATATCGTCAATAAAATAAAAAACCTCGTTGTCCCTATAGGGACAAGGTGTTACAATAGTTGTGCGATCAACAAAATAACACCAACGAGGTGATCATATTATGGCACAAAGAGGGCTTCCATATGAATATAAAATTGAGGAGAGCAAAGCAGGGCTGACAAGTTTTGGGGGCTTGCCGACTTATTTGGATCTTGCAGCATCGACTGGGTTATTGGGCTCGATAGACAGGCATATGGGTATACGTACAGGGGGTCAAGGGTGGACGGACCGGCAGATGATCTTATCGCTGGTGTTATTGAATCTGGTGGGTGGTGATTGCGTGGAGGACATAGATAAGCTGGAGGCTGATGAAGGCTTTTGCCTGATACTTCGGAAAGTGGAGACGCATGGACTAAAGAGTAAGCAACTGCGGGAGTTGAAGAAGCGTTGGAGGAAGGGGCGGCGCCGCACTCTGCCGTCGGCCTCAGCGATATTGCGGTATATTGCGAACTTTCATAACGCAGAGCAGGAGCAGCTCAGGGTAAAGGGGAAGGCCTTTATTCAGGCATCGAACGAGCCTTTAAAGGCCTTTGGGAAGATCAATGCCGAGTTGATCAGCTTTGGGGACAGGCAGGAGACGGCAACGTTGGATATGGATGCGACAATAGCAGCGACGCTGAAAGACAATGCCTTATACAGCTACAAGGGAGAGAAAGCGTATCAGCCGTTTAATACATACTGGTATGAGCTGGGGTTCGGGACGGCAACGTGCCTGCCGGACACGAGCAACTGCGGGTATTACAGGAGGCCCTTGGATATCTTCCTTCGTGGGTAAAAAAGGTTCGGCTGCGCTCCGACACAGCGGGATATCAGCACGATCTTATGAGGTACTGTGACCTTGAGGATAATAAGCGCTTTGGGAGGCTAGAGTTTGCGATAGGCGCTGATGTAACGCAGGAGTTTCGCAAGGCGGTTGCTGAAGTGTCTGAAGCGGACTGGCAGCCTTTATATCGAAAGGTCAAAGGGCAAAAGCAGGAAACGGGGCGTCAGTGGGCGGAGGTGTGTTTCGTGCCAAATAAGATCGGGCACAGCAAAAAAGGGCCTGCGTATAGGTATCTTGCAACCCGGGAAGATTTGAAGCAGGCGGAGTTGCCGGGAGTGGACAAGGGAGATGAAGAATATCTTTTCCCTGTAATGCAGCTAAAGGGTCAGCGGTACAAGGTGTTCGGGATCGTGACGAATATGGATTGGGCCGGGCAGGAACTTATTGAGTGGCTTTATGAGAGATGAGGTGGACCCTTACAATGCGTATGAGCATGAGAAGATTTAGACGCCTTACAAATGCTTTCTCTAATGAATAGCCAAGAGCACAGGGAGCTCTTGCCTATTCATTAGAACATTATTTTTTCAAAGTAGCCCACTACACAGTTAGCGGCATCCGGATGAGTAAATAAGGAGGTAATGGCACTTACAGAAACTTCATAAGCGTCAGTGACGGGAGAGACGCGCCCCGATTCGGTATTTTTCCGGCGTCGCGACGGCTGCGAAGACAGCTTCAGTCAGGCCCCGGAGTTCTATTCGCCGAAACTTAGGCCGTAACCGTCATAAAATCCCCAACGCACCTACATGCCGCAGTTTGATGGTGGATTCTGGATAACGGGGCCTGCGTCGTAGAATCGGGGATTAGGCTGCCCGAGTCTCCCAGAAGTCTTCAAATCGATCTGAGAGCATAGCACATCGTAAGGCGATAATAGCGTTTGCACCTCTTACGGTCCATTCCA
>Ga0181533_1000802_pt1 | contig 42382 bp, 43 predicted proteins | sample PEATcosm2014_Bin_45_FD_119772 | JGI IMG/M metagenome (GOLD analysis project Ga0181533, IMG submission 119772) | Peatland microbial communities from MTU Mesocosm Facility, Houghton, MI, USA - PEATcosm2014_Bin11_60_metaG | ecosystem: Environmental > Terrestrial > Soil > Wetlands > Peat | place...
CAATAATAGAACGCAGAGAGATGAACCAGGCAACATTGGCGCCAAACGCCACCATATAGATGAGTGCATGCATCAGGTTCATCGCCGCGATCACCAGGAGAAGATAGGGCAGGAAGCAGCGTCGAACGATGAATTCTGTTTGCCGCGCCATCCTCAGAAGCAGTCCTGATGATTGGCTCTCCGCGTTCTTCTGCCAAACCTCGAGATACTGTTCGGGACGATTCCCCGACAACCGTTTGCGTCCAATCCCGGCCATGATGAACGTAAGCAATGCGCCGGCGAAGATTGCGATACCCCAGCCGATCATGTGCGGGTCGCCCGTGCTGCGCGCCGCTCCGACGATGATTCCGACGAATGTGACGAAGTAATAGAGATAATCGCAAATGCTGTCCAACCAGCAGCCAAAGTCTGAGACTTGCAGCTTCAGGCGAGCAACTTCCCCATCGCATCCGTCCAGGATGCTTCCCAACACCCCCAGCAGCGCACCTGATAGGCTGTTCCAGTATCCTCCTAGCGCGAAAAACCCGCCGGCCACAAGGCTGAGACCAAGTGTGAACATGCTCACCATGTTTGGAGTGATCGGGAGCTTAATCAGTTGCCGGCTGATCGGGATCGACACGCGGCGATTCATACGAGCGAAGATCCCGTCAGTCGGCTTCACCAGCCATCGATCGAGCTTTCGCTCCGCGGAACCACAATCCTCCGGTCGCGTAATTGCCTGCCACGAGTCCTCGTCCACCTCCTTGGAAGCACACAGACCTGGTACATCTAGCCCCGCGCGCTCAGCAAACCAATGATGGAGGTCCATCTCGTTCACAATGCTCGATTGGCATTCCGCCGCAAGGTCCTCCGCAACTTCGCGCCCCAGCGCAGCAAGCCCTATTGGTTTCCCTGAGCTTACCAGTTCGATTGCTCCGGCTTCTCCATTCCATTCGTGAAGCATCCGGAAGAGATTTGGGCGATAGCTGCAGTTTCCCCTGACAAACTCGACTCTGCCGGCCTTCACACCAGCGACACGCAGGATCGAGGAGAGCGTCGTACCAACAGGAACCTCCATCCATTCGGTATCCGCCGGCAAGCGCCCAGTCGCGAGAAGTTCCGTTTGGATCTTCGGGCCGGTGCTGGGGTTGAGCACCACAATGGTACGAATGCAGTGTTTGCTTTGAACGCTCAGAATTGCACGGAGAAGGATCGGGAGAGTAGCCACTCTGGCCAAGGCAGGCTCGAAATGCCGATCATGAGGATCATGGGCGAGGATGAATGCTGCATTGCGCTCGAACAGCGTCTCTCGCGAATCTTCGGCCGGCTCTGTTGCAGTGGCTGTATCAACCTCCGGCCCTGATACTGAACCGGCAGGTTTCTGCCTTTTTGAAAACCACAGCAAACAGATCCCGCCAATGATGGCCCAGAACACTGCCCGGAGCCGACGACACAACGCCAGCAGCAGCCCCTGGGTTCCAGTCAGCCGGACAAGCCTGCCGATGACCATGTTTCCACCCTCATACGTACCGACATTTCCGGGATTGACAGATCCAGCAACGTTGATCAGCTTCGTCAGCGACTCCAGAATGAGCGCGCCTAGCAATGTGGCGGGAGCTCCCAGCATCCTTATGATCAGGTAGACTTCCACGATCGCCAGGAAGTGACAAAAGAGGTTGAGAAGCGCGCTGCACCAAAACGCTCCCGGCGCCTCGTGGTAAAACTCGAGGATCCGCTGCTCTGCCGATTCGAGGGTCGCTTCTTTGCTCAGCAACCAGGTCCGTAGCCATGGAATGAAGGCAGCTGCGCGCGCGGGCCCGGAGAACACCGGCCACTTACGCTGAATGGCGACTGCTCCCGACAACAACAGCAACAATAATCCAACCACAAGTGCGGCCAAATAAATGTGAACCGCGTGGGACACCGAGACAGCGAAAAGAAGTCCGACAACGCCAGCTATGGTGACTACAGCACCTGCAAGGATGAAGAGGGTGCGGTCTAATGCCACGGAGCTTATGGCGCCGGCGAGAGATACTCCGGAGCCCAACAGTGATACTCGCGTCGCTTCTCCACCCAACATTCCGACAAAGCCGAATTGGCCGATCGCCTCGGAGATCAACCGTAAGCCGAAGGTTCGCCCAAAGGAGACCTTGCGCGACTCACCCAACAGAGTGAGTCGCCACGCCCACGTCTTTATGACGTGCGAGAACCCTCCCAGTGCAATAACGAGAAGCATTCCCCAGCCAATTGCTTTTGCATTTGCGACTAGAGGGCCCAACTTTACCGTTGTCAACAGGTAGGCCAGCAAGCCCACTCCCAGCAATGGGGCAATGCGCAGGAGAGTCTTCATTCCTCGCGACCGATCAGACATAAGCGGGCCTCGCGATCCCTAATGAGTTTTGAATTTGCGGAGAGATGATGTGCTGGGCGTAGTCAAGAGCCGCCGGCGTGTCTACATCCTGCCATTGTGCGTCGCCGATATTGAATCCCCTGAATGTGCCGTTCTGCGCCATCAGCCGCAGTCCATCCGACAAGGAACAATTTCCGTTGGTCGCAGCCGCTTCAAGCCAGGCAAAAAGTGCCGGGCAGCACAGAAACATTCCGGTATCCAGGGCATTGTAGTTTCGGAGCGATTTGCCGATTTCCACGACGCGATCCTGATCGAGTCTCACCTTTGTCGCATCATCGAGATCAAACACGCGGCCGATATTGGTATCGACCCCCAGGATGACCTCTTCCCTGCCAAGAGGTTGTCGCAATAACGATCTGGCCGTTTCCGGCTCGAAAAGATGATCCGCCATCAACAGCAGGAAGTTCTCGTGAATCACTCTCCTTGCGCACAAAACTGAAATGCCGTTGTTCTTTTTGTAGTCAGGATTTTCAACCCAGGTCACCTGAACTCCGTCGAGGGGATGACTTTCATACCACTGCTTGATGGCGTGTCCCCGGTAACCGACGACGATCACGAATCTCTCAATACCTGCCTGCCGCGCGCCAGTCATCACGTGCTCGAGAAGCGGCTTTCCATTCATGCTAACGAGCGGTTTGGGCAACTCTCCGGCTCGAGCTGCAATGCGGCTTCCGTTACCCGCTGCAAGAATCAGAGCGAGCTTAGCGTTTGTCATTGTGTGCCTCCATGAATGAAGAGCTTGGAAGGCCGGTCGGTGCGGCCGACACCGGCTTGTAATCGAAATAGCGTATGTTTACATCGGTCGCACCGAACATTCGTGCATCAGTTACGCTCGTCGTCATTACTGGAAACCAAAAGGGTCCCTTCTTCTGGTATTGCTGGACGAAATATACCTTGCGCGTCCAGAACGAAGGATTCTTTGCCGGCTCCCCCTCCACACGAGCCAGCGCATAGTCTTCCGCATCCACCCAGATCCGGCCACGGAAGAGGGATTTGTCTTGTCGCTTCGGGATCACCTCGATCACATAGACCATTCGGCCATCAAGAGAACTGACTTCAATCATTCGAAACGTGTAGTTGTCGGAGGTGATGCGGGATTTGCGGCGCGTATCCGGATGCGAGCTATCCGATTCCGTTACAAGCATCTCCCGGAGAACACGCTTATTGGCTGATTTCCATCCATCTTCGGACAACACTTCAAAATGCTTCATTCCGTTCCGGTCGCAGTTGACTCTGACCAGCATCTGTGCCCGCTTCTGGAATAAATGGTTTTCAAGGACGTATTCCCGGTCTCCGGTGTACCCGCCGCTTATCGACTCGCGAATGCCATCCCGAGCAAGCATTCTGGCGACAACTTCGTCGGCAGTTTTAGGTTCCTGGGCATGCAGGGGCTGCATGGATCCAGCCGCATAAATCAACATCGAAAACAGGACAAATTGAATTCTCATAGTCAAAACTCGAACACCAATTTCCCGCGATACTCTCTCCAGGCATCGTTGTAGAAAGAGCCGAAGCTGGAACTGTCGAGGTCATTCTGCACATCGCGGGGATTGTCATGATTGAAAACGTTTAAGGCGGACCCGCCGGCGCGCAATTTTAGCTCCCGGTCCCGAATGTGCATCGCGAAGGGCCTTGTAATCTGCACGTCCGCAGATGAAAACCTCGGGAAGTTTTTTGAACTGCGCGGCCCGACATACTCCCGGTACTCGTTCTGCACGGAGTACGGAAAACCGGTGTGGATGTCGTACACGGGTGCTATGGTGAGTTTCCAGGGCCCTTGCACGTCTGCCCATGCGAGCTCTCGGTTAGGCGCATCAAAGAGCAGGCGCCCTTTCTGATCGGGTTGAATGACTGCCTGCGGATAGTTGCCAAAGAAAAGGAACGGATCGTTGAGATCCCCATGGGCGCGAGAGCGAACATAGGACCCATTGAAAGTCATGCGCGGAAGCTGATATCTGCCGGCGATTTGGAATTCCCGGTAGGAGTCGCTTCCCGCATTTGACAGGGCGATGACGCCTGATTCAGATTCGCTGATCGGTGACACCACAAAATCCCGTGCCGTGTTGCGATTCTCATACGCTACACGAACAGCAAATTGTGTTGTAAATTGCCGATCAATCTCGGCATTCCACGCAGTACTTCGTGGATTCTCAAGAGAGCCGGCGATCCGGTTCACAAATGCTGTCGAACTCAAGACCTGACCACCGGGGTCCATAAGCGTTACCGTCCTGCTTGGAAAGTTCGGAAAAGCGGGCAGCAAGAGCGGCACGCGATCGTAGAAGACGCCTGCCCCGCCCTTGAGAAGCGTCTTGCCGTCGCCGGTTAGCGACAGCAAGACGCCGGCCCGAGGGGCGACATGCGTGGAACTCGTAATCGTGTCGCTATCAAGCCGAATGCCGGAATCGAACGATACCCGGGACGACACTGTCCATTGATCGGCCAAGTAAAAGGCCGTTTCGTTTTGGTCAAGATCGAACCAGGATGCGGTAGAGAAATTGATTCTTTCAATCGCATTTCCTGAGCTTCCGACAAGTTCTACCGGCAGAAATGTTTCAAGTCCACGAAGATCAGAGTGAACGTAATCCCAGCCAGCCTTGAACTGGTGCGAGCCGAGGTATTTTCGTGGAGCGAATTGGTAGCTTTCCACAGACTCAAAGCGAGATGTTCTCCGGTGTTGCCGATTGAAGAAACCACCTTCAGTGGTGTCGATTAGCAGCTGGTAGGTGTCATCACTCTGCGCGTTGATGTCAACGTCGTACGTCTTGTAGCTGAACTGCGAAATTAACGCGCTTTCTGTAGTTGGGAAGTATCTATGTTGTGCATAGATCTGGTAACCGCGCTGCCGAAAGTCCGCCGTGGAAGGTTGCGGTGTAAAGGTGTTCAGTCCCATATAATCCAATTTCTGCGGATACACAGCCAGGGAGACTGTGGCCGTCTGCTTGGAGTTTGGAGCGATGTCTGCCTGGGTATATGAATTAAAGCCTTCCAGTTTTGTATCTCGTTGAAGGGGGGGCAGACTATTTACGGGTGTCCTGACGAACCGGTATTCGAACGATTGCGTAATGGCGGCCCGGTTCGGCACCAGCGGGCCCGTGAAAGTCAATCGCGGTGTAGCCGCGCCTAGTCCGGCGATCGTGCCGGCGCGGTCACGCCAGCGGGGAACCACATTCTGAATCGAGACATGCGGTCTTTCGTAATCCCCGGTCTTCGTTTCCACTGTCGAGAGGGCTCCGGTAAACTTGCCGTACTGTGGATCAAACGGATCCGAGATCACCTGCACGGATGAGACTACATCGATGGGCAAGTTGATCGCTGGTCCACCCGAAGCTGGATCCGTGACGTTTGCGCTGTTAACGAGGGCGCCACTCTGGGTGTTGCGCACGCCTTTCATGTTGATTCTTCCGTCCGGGCCTCGGACGACACCGGGAACAAGAGGAAGAAGTGTCTCGAATCGCTCGTCTGAATTGGGAGCATCGTCTATGGTTTTCTCATCCACGGTCTGGCTCGCCGTGGTGATATCTGTGTTCGGGCCATTGGCAGTCACCGTGACCGACGAGGTTGTCGCAGCCAGTTCGAGCTTCAGCGATACATCGGCGACCTGCCCGGGATCGACACTAACCGACAGTTGTCCCTCAAGTCCGGGGGCATTCGCTTCGATGGTGTAAGTGCCCGGAAGGACCTTGGGAAAGTCAAATTGTCCGTTTGCGTCCGATTCTGCTTTAAGGGTCTCGGGGCCGTTCAGGACGAGCAGGGTTCCGGGAACATAGGCGCTCCCGGTCGAATCCGCGACCAATACTTGACCCTTGATTGTGCCAGGGTTTGTACCGGCTTGTGCGGCCGCAGCGCACGAGTGCAAGAGGATCACAGCACTGAACAGCACCACTAGAGAAGCAGTCACGAGCTGTCGGGTGCCCTGAACTCTTCCGATTTGTATTCGAACTGGCATCATACTGACCTCACGCAGGCGACGTCGCTATGAGCATTCGGCTCGCCTTCTACTTCGTTGCTACGATCTGTTTCGAAATCGAAACGCTCGTATTGGGTTGGTTGGAGCTGGGTGTGAGCCGCAATGTATTCGTCATAATCTCGAATCCTTCCGAACGGAATCGTGACATAACCATCGATCCACCGAACAAAATGCGATCCGTCTTTGAGCGATTCGACGACTCCAGGTATGGTCGTGGTGACGTCTATGTCGCCCAATACTTGCGTGCCAACCGGAAGCGCTAGGAGGTGTTCGAGGAGCATTGGACCCTCACTCTCCAGATTCCGGCGGACGTCGTCCGTCAGCCGCGTTGGTGAGTGGATTGGGCTTCTTGACGTGCGCCGGTTGGCCATTTCCATTCCCGGAGGAACCGTCCGTTTTTAGGCTGTACACTTCCGAAGCGGCGACACGATGCAGCTTCAGCCGCTTGCAGAGATACTTGCCGTATGCCGAATCTGCGATAAACCTCGCTCCGAATCGGTTCAGGATTCGCAATGCCTCCTCGCCGGCTGAATCAACGTAAAAGACTTCTCGAAGATCGAAGGTGTTTCCGTAGAGCTGATTTGTTTCTCGAGCTACACGAAGGAGTTCTTGCGTCCATAAACCTGTCAATTTGCCTTCCAGAACGAAGACTCCGTGACCGCTGTAGTCTGGCAATGTGATTCGCAGCATGCCTGTATTCATTGCAAGCTGCTCGCCAATCGCAAATGGCGAAGCAATTTATTGGATCCAAAGCAGATGCGAAGTTGTCCAGGATATCTATGGCTCGACGGATTCTGCCGCACCTGCGGCACTTGCCGTCAAAGCGGCATTTGGTTCGCTCATAACGACCAATTGCCAATATCAGAACTAATCAACCCAATTGCTACAGTGCGCGAGGCCATTTTTCCAGAGCCGTAGGAAGGAGAGCTCTTCGACGAACCCGCCTGATCGTTTCTGGAATGAATGAAACTCGTTTGGCCTTCCGGCATAGTCGGCTGCGGTTGATTCCCGATGGCACTTTCCCTGCCGCTCCTGCGGCAAGTGCCGCTCCCGCGTCAACCACGCGCGAAACGATTCACTGAAATTGAAGGAGATAGTTGCATTCGAATTTGGCAACGTCATTGCTCTATATCGGTTGGTAGAACCCTTCTGAGCGCGGGCATGAGCTTGGTCGAACTGTCGTGGTGACTTTCCCGCCCGACTCGCAGGGCGCTCAGCGATTGAGAGCCACGCCCGCTTACTCGGTGCATGGAACGGAGAGGAGATACCGTGGACCGGCTTTTACCCTGGCAACTCGTCCCTATGGCATCAGCGGTTTTGGTCATCTTTGCTGCGGGATGCAGAAGGCCAGCGAAGCAGATTAACGAATGAGCTTCTGCGCTGACGTACAAAGAACGACGTGGATCAAAGAATCCGCATTGATGTCCGAGGAGCCAAGAGCGCCACATGAATGCTGTAGTTGAGTGACTCCGTTACCTCAGCACGAATTCCGCAAAACGCGAATCCGAGACTTTGCACGATGCTGCAGCTTACGAGGGATAGAAATGAGCACAGTTCTAGTATTAAATGATCAACCGAACTCAGCCCTGGGTGGCGAATACGCAACGCCAGACGATGTCCAGAAGCAGTTTGCATCCGAGATAACGGACCTGTTTCTATTGGCACTTCTCCTTACAGCAGATGCAGAGAAAGCCGAGCTTTGCATAGTTCGTTCGATCCACGAGTGCCTCGAGCGTGACCCTATTTTGAAAGGTTGGCTGCGTCCTTGGATCAGGAATACTGTCATTCGGAATGGAATAGGAATCGTGAAGGGCATTCAAGGTGATTCCCTCAGCGACACGTCGCAGCCTGAACCCATCCCTTCGGCCCATGTGTTGCCGCAAAGCGCACCAGGCACATGGGAATACTCAGCAGGAAACCTGGAATTGAACGATTTTGATCGGCTCGCCTACGTGATTTGTGTCCTTGAGCACTATTCGAGCCTACATTGTGCGTTGCTCGTCGGAAGATCCCGGCAGGAAGTCCGCGATTCACGAAATCGGGCATTGGCACAGATTGCCGCATTCGAGAGCAAATGTTGCCCTGTCCCGCATGATTCATTCCCACGCCCTTCTTCGCAAAGTAACGATCAACCAAGCACGTTCGATGGCTCATGCGGATGTCTTCTCGATTGAAGTATTTCTGCGGGGTTACCCAGCGTCAATGCACAGCTGGGACCGTGGTAGAGTTTGCCCGCTACGTGCGTTTCCTGATGAACAAGGATCGCGCATACCGCGGCCGTAAACGAGTTGCTATGGCGACTCAGGAGGTTCTGTAGTGCGGAAGGTGGTGCGAAACGCGCTTGATCTATGCTCTGTTGCGGTGGCGAACCTGGTGCGCATTGCTCTGGACGTGTCTCTGCTTACCATCTTCATATCCCATTTTCAGCGAACGCTAGCTGTTCCCCGCTACGAGCCGGTTTATGCGCCTTCTAGCCGTCGGAACGAAGCCCGGTACCAAACCAAATTCACGAGGAGAGTTGATGCAACAGCTTCTTCAAGATGAAATAACCGAGCGCGGAAAGTACCTCTACGTGTTTGCTGTCAAACCAAGAGTTAAGAACAGGCTTCTTTACCGCGGCAGAATCTGGATCGACGCTCAGGACGACGCGGTAGTCGCTTGATTGCGTACTGGCTATTCATGATCGTCGTCGCCTTTAAACCGGCTGACGAAGCACGATGCGTTCCAAATTGAAAAAGTCGAGGACAGACAACACATGGCAACAGAAATCAAAGAGAAACACCCATTACGAGCATTCATGGCTCACAGACAAGATCTCTCCCTCGTGCCGCGAACTTTTCGCTCTGTCCCATTTGTTGAATTGCGGCAATCTCTCCCGAGCCAGGTCGAGGCCATCCCGCCATTCGTAGATCAAATCATGCGCTTCATTACGCACTTCCGAGAAGTGGACGGAAGCGAACTCGACATTGAAGTTGCGCTGCGCGAGGCGCTTGCAAACGCCGTCGTGCACGGCAACCGTGAGGACCACTACGAGCGCGTTTGCCTTGCGTGCCGCTGCAGCATGGACGGCGAAGTCTCAATCACCGTTCGTGACCAAGGACAAGGGTTCAACAGCTGCACAGTACCGGACCCCACTGCTCCAAAGAATCAGCTGCTCACGCATGGCCGCGGGATTTACCTCATGAAGACGCTAATGGACGACGTTTGCTTCGAGAGGGGCGGTGCCGTTGTGCATATGCGCAAGAAATCCAACGCCGCCTCAGCCGCACGGAGGAAATCAGAATGACGCAAAGGCTTGCACGCATCGCGCTCGCCCTCGGGTTTCTGTGCCCTTGTGCTTTCGCTCAGGGCACTGGCCAACAGGATACCAGACGAATTTGCCAGCCAGATCGCGGTTAACCTCAATCTGGTTAAAACCAAAACAAGCCGATTCCTAACGCTCTGACTGGTACAGTTTTTCCGGGCCCTTCACCGTCTCCTCCGCAGAAGACGATGGGCACGCTTAGATCCGAGGAAAAAAAGAAGTCTGACAGATGAAAGCAGGATACATACATATCAGCAAAGCTCGTACAGCGATGAAGTCAGTGTCTGCGCTAGCTTTGCTTTCTCTTCTGTTGTTTGGGAAGCTTCTGGAGGCGGCAGAGCCCAAACAAGAGACCCTTCGAGCTTGGGACGAATACATTCGGATCGTCAACCTGCACGTCGCAGAGAGCGCCGATGGGGACAGCCAATTCTTATGGATCGATGAGTCGCAGGATATAGCTCGGCGCGTCAATCGAAGTGAGGTGGTAGTAACAAATCACGATCCCCAAGATGTACCTCAGGGACTAATCCATCACTGGGTTGGTGCCGTCTTCGTGCCGAACGTGACGCTTGATCAGGCATTGAGCGTAGTCAAAAGTTACGATCGCTATATCAAGTTCTACAAACCCTTGTTCAGTAAGTGTACGATCCTTGCAGGAGACGGGGATCAAGTCAACTTGAACGTTGTTGCGACTCAGAAGGCCTTTTCAGTGACAGCGGCAGTGCAGACCGAAGACCAGGTCAAAGTTGTGAGGCTGGGTCCTAAGAAGGCATACATCACGAGCAACGCCGTCCGGGTACAGGAAATCGCCGACTATGGTCAGCCCACCGAGCATCCGTTTCCAGAGAGCAGACGACCAGGTTACGTCTGGCGCGAGGTCGGTATTAAGCGACTCGAAGAGCGCGATGGTGGCGTGTACGTGGAATTGGAGGCGATCGTTTTGAGCCGTGGCATTCCCGTGGAGTTTCGCTGGCTGATCAAGCCATTAGTTGACGAATTGCCCCGAAGGCTCATGCTCGAAATGCTAGCTGATACCCGTACGGCGATAGAGTCCTGTGACAAGGGCAACACAAGTGGAATGAATTAGGCATAAGAATACATATGCGAGCCGTGACTTAACGTGCATCTTGGTGTAAGGGAGGTTGTCTGAACCTATGTCAACGTATTTGCTGATCCTCGGCGCCTAGCATGGCGGCTGGCAGCATTGCGTGCCGCGGGGCTAATCCTGTGTCTCGCCAAAAAGCCATCCGGGTGCAAAAAGTACCTAGCTTTGAAGTCGGGAACGCACCCTTCTCGTGTCCGAACAGGTCACTCTCCAGTAGTCCCGAGGGAGTGGCAGCGCAGTTCATGCACACGAAGTTGCGCTGGCGCCGGCCGCTGAGCTTGTGGATGGCGCGTGCAATCAGTTCCTTCCCCGTGCCCGTCTCTCCGTGAATCAGTACGGTTGAATCGGTGGGAGCGACGATCGCTACTTTCTCAAGCACTCTCTGCAAGGCGGAGCTCTTGCCAACAATACCTTCGAAGCAGTTGTCATAGCTGGTTTCTGATTCTGGATGGAGTTGCCGGTCTTCCAGCTCGCTCACCTTGGGAAAGATCGTTCCTGTGAGCCCTCCGAGGTCTGTGAAGGCAACATTCGCAACCATAGTCCCCTCCACCGTGGCGCTTCTGGATCTGAGCTGCAGCATGAATGCTCCTTTATGCAGCCTGGGCCTCGTCGAAATAGCGTCCGGTCCAGGACTTGGATGGAATGTTGCGGGATATCATGATATGTAGTTCCCGATTGAGCCTGCTTGCCTCGTCGGTAGACTCGGCGCGCGCGATTTTGGCAGCTTGGACTTCCCGGAAGATCTCCCTGATCTCTTCCGGCGTCTTAGGTTCAGAGTGGTATCCCATAAGGATTCTCCTTTCTTTGTGCAACCCGTCTTGGCGTGAGCTTGAGTTGGAGCCCGTTCTCGGTGATGAGCGGATTGTGCAACGAATTCCGTTTGCGGACAGCCCCACGAAGGGACAAATCGCAGACTCTTGCGAGGGGTAAATAAGAGCCTCTTCTGAGCCAGGAAATTTGGTTATTGGAGAGAATTCTGAGTATGTCCCGCGCGTAGGACTGCCGCCAGACCACGGAATTACTTGCCATTTATCAAGTGTTGGCATAATTCCTCCTGAGTACACGGGTTGGGACCGTGCTGCCGCATTGACGCCCGCACACTATGCAGACGCCCCTCTGCGCTAAATTAGATTTCCGCGGACAGGAGACGGTCCTTCACACGCGCCAAGGCATCTGCGGCCAGCGCGCGCTTTTCCAGAATGTCGGCTATCCTCGCCAATGCGTATGCCGGCAGGCCGTGCTCGCCCAAGTGGCCGGTTAGCCTGTAGTCGAGATCGTTTAGGTCGCACTCCAACCCGGCTAGCACGGAGATGGGATCGGTTTGCTCCAGGTTTTCCAGATCAAATCTCATCCTGCTACTCTCCTTCCTTTCTCCATTCGCGTCTCTCAGAGGAGTTCTTGATGTGCAGCGGAAATGACCGCATCCTCCCTCGGTTAGCAAGCGTATTCGGCGCGAGAGATGTTTAACCTGCGCATTTTGGTCTGCAGAGTCGTGCGCTTCAATCCCAGTTGCTCGGCTGCCCCGCCCCTACCCGATACCCGTCCGGACGCCTCTTTCAAAGCCGCGATGATTACACTTGATTCCGCTTCGTGAAAGGTCGAGCTGGCAGTGACACACGTCTCGGATGAAGCGGCGAGCTCCGCAACCGGAACATTCAACTCATCGCTGCGTGTAAGAATGACAGCGCGTTCGATAAAGTTTGCCAATTCCCGGATGTTTCCTCGCCAGGCATTCCTGGTGAGAAGTTCCATCGCGTGGTCGGAAATTGACTTGATCTGTTTGCCCATCCGCCTGGATATCTTCGAGACGAAGTAATTCACCAGGAGTGGAATGTCTTCGCGCCGTTCGCGAAGAGGCGGGATCTCAATCGGAAACACATTGAGCCGGTAAAACAGATCTTCACGAAAGCTTCCGTTACGGACCATGTCAGGGAGGCTTCGGTGCGTCGCGGCAATCATTCGCACATCGACATGAATCGTCCTGGTGCTTCCCAGACGTTCAAACTCCTGCTCCTGCACTGCACGTAACAATTTCGGTTGCAATTCCAGGCTGATGTCGCCTATCTCATCAAGAAATAGCGTGCCCCCGTCCGCCAGTTCTAATCTGCCCTTCTTTTGCATCAGGGCCCCGGTGAACGCGCCCTTCTCGTGTCCGAAGACGTCGCTTTCCAGGAGTCCAGACGGAGTGGCGGCGCAGTTCATGCAAACGAAGTTGCGGTGGCGCCGGCGACTGAGCTTGTGAATTGCGCGTGCAATCAGTTCCTTGCCCGTTCCCGTTTCTCCGTGAAGCAGGACGGTGGCGCTGGTGGGAGCAACGATCGCTACCTGTTCGAGCACTCTATGCAAGGCGGAGCTGTTGCCGACGATGTCTTCGAAGCAATGGTCAGAACTGGATTGAGATCCTTGATATTGCTGCTGGTCTTCGAACTCGCTCACCTTGGGAAAGCGTGTTCCTGTGAGCCCTCCGAGGTCTGTGAAAGCAACCGTCGCCATTTGTCCTCCTCCTTGGATCCTTTCCCTGCTCCCGCCCAGCCGCTATTCCTGTGGTTTCTGCTGTGTCCCAGCATTGTTCAGAGCCGCTGACAGGAACTCCAGAAGTCCCCGAACGGACCGGAATTCAGCCCCGGCCGCTCCTAACGTCCTTTGCGCATTTGCTAGTAGTCGAATCTGGTTCCGATACGCAGTGGCGCAAGATTGTACGCCCAGCCCAACATCATTCCGGCAATGCGGCAGTTGTCGACACAGGGTGGATCGCTAGAGGCCGCGAGATCCTCGGCGTTTCGGCAAAGGTGATCAGCGATCCTGACCAGTTGCGCGTAATTGACGACTTTCGTTCGCGTCATAGCCGCGAAGTTCTGCTTATCGGTGTAATGCTCACTGAGCTGAATGTCGTGCATCTTCGTTTCCCTTCTCCAGACCTTGAGAGGGCCCACATGCAGTGAGGGAATGACCTAACGCAAACCCGGGGTTGCCATGATGCCCAGCTCTCACTTTCCTTTCGGAACACGGTGAATAGATCCGGTTGCATTACATTCTGTAACCAGCTCCCATTTCGCGATACTCTGCATCGAGGGAAACGACGAGCTATGTGGAGGCGAGTGGACGCCTCTATTCGCGGAAAAGACAGGCTTGTTTGAGGGGAGCGGCCAGTTTCTTTCGGGTGCGCGAGCTACCTCTTGCGAGGCGTGGGCTCGATGCGCTTCCATCCAAAAAGGCGAGCATCGACCGACCATAGACCTGGCCCTAACATTGCCAGGGCAGCGCCAACGGTTGCTACCAGGAGGTAGACCAACCTGTCTGCAGGTATGAGGACGAGCCTGCAGCTTTCAAGCAGAGCCACCAGTGTTCCCACGACCGGGGTAAATAGCCCGATGATGAGAAGAATCGCTGCGGCCGCCAGGAGAACAGACAAGATTGTCATGGGGATGGCCGGACTGCTTAGCAGGGCGGAACCTGCACTACTCACCAAAGCAAACCCGACAACCAGCCGCATTAAGATAAGACCAATACCGGGCCAACCGCCAGCGAAAGTGGAATACAAGCGTCGCAATGGACGCACCTCTCGTATACATATTCATTTTCGTCTATTTTCCAAGAGAATAGAGCCCCACAAATAGGTCGGATCGAGCCTCTTTTGAGGCGCAGGGGTAGATAAAACGGGGGCGAGAATCTACAGCTCGATGATTCCTCGTTTCAGAGCGATGGTCGTGGCGTGGGTTCGGTCGCTGGCGCCCAATTTGGAAAGGATGCTTTTGACCCGGCTCTTGACTGATTCTTCCGTGGTGGAGAGCTTGTCAGCAATTTCCTTGTTTGCATTTCCAGCGGCTATCAGTCGCAGCACACTGATTTCTGCCGGTGTCAGATTATCGTCCATGGTGTGCTCGACAATTTCCAGTGAAGCCTCCGGGCTGAGAGTCCTCTTCCCCGCATGCGCCGCGCGGATCGTATCCAGTAGCTCCTTGTGCAAGGCATTCTTCAACAGGTATCCCTGAGCACCGGCTCTGAGCGCCCTCACAATCTGTGTGTCGCTCTTGTAGGTTGTCAGCACAACAATCTTCGCATCGGGGAATTCGTTGCGAATGGCAATGAGCGCATCGAGCCCGTTCATTTCCGGCATCTGCAGGTCCATCACGGTCACATCCGGGCGATGCGTCCGGAATTGCTGGATGGCTTCACGGCCGTCGGAGGCTTCGCCTACCAAAATCATGTCCGGCTGAATAGCAAGCAATGCGGCGATGCCCTCGCGTACGATGGGATGGTCGTCGACCGCAAGAACTCGAATTCGAACGGTACCGGTACTCATGGAGCTATCTCCTGATGATTCCTTTACTTTTTGGCCAGCAATTCTGAAATCCAAGAACGTTTGGTAGCTGTGGCGTAGGCTGCGGCCGCAGGAATGCGGAGTTCCACTTCGGTGCCTGCACCGACTTCGCTCCAAATCACCAGATTGCCTCCTATCAGTTTGCCGCGTTCCCGCATGCCAGGCAAGCCATAGTGTCCCTCAGGCCCCTTCTCCGATAGAACCCCCGGATCGATGCCTTTTCCATCGTCCCGCACACGAAGCCGGAAATGTTGATTGTCATATCTGACTTCAACCTCGATCTGCCGAGCCTGGGCGTGCCGGAAGGCGTTGCGAAGCGCCTCAGCGGCAATCCTGTAGATTTCGTCACGCAAGATAGGATGTAGATCGCGCGGGTCGCCTTCAACTGTGACACGGAACGCCGGAGACCCGTGGTTGGCTGGATTAGTCGCGAGTTCCTCACCAAGCGTGTTGAGTGCCAGTGCGAGGTCGTTCGTTTGGACCGTGGAGGTGCGTAAACCCTGTACTGCGTCCCGGCCTTCGGCGATCGCCTTGGCGGCCCGATCCATTGTCCTGTCCAGCTGCTCCTTTGCCTCCACGGGACGCTCCGGTAGTAACTGGGAAACGATCGCGAACCGGAGCATCAATCCTTGAAAGCTTTGGAGCAGTGTGTCATGCAGTTCGCGCGCGAGGCTTGTCCGCTCTCCCACGCGCGCCTTCAAGGTCAGGGCGAATTCCCGATGGATTTGCCGGACACGCAACTGGTAGGCCGCCCACACCATTGTCAAAAGGGCGGCCGCGCACAGCACGCGAAACCAATCCGTCTCGTAGTACGCCGGAGCAACCGAGAACTCGAGCGTATCCCCCTGCTCGTTCCAAACGCCGCTGTTGTTGCACGCGATCACGCGGAACCAGTAGGGGCCCGGAGGGAGGTTCGAATACTGCACTTCGCGGTCGTTGACCACCTCTGTCCAGTCGCGATCCTGCCCCTCCAATTTGTACTTGAAACGAATCTTCTCCGGCGCGGTGAGGCTGAGAGCGGAGTAGTCGATCTGCAGATCGCGAGTTCGCGCAGGCAGACGCACGTTTGAAGCTGTCGCACCCGGTAGATTCTGCCAATACATCTTGTGGTCGGCGACGATTTTCTCGATGTGCACTGGCGGCGGGAGTTTGTTGAAAGCAACATGACGCGGATCGATGACCTGGAGACCTTCTCCCGTATGGAACCACAGCGTGCCACCGGTAGCCCTCGCGACAGGAGGACCGAACCAACTAGGCGAAGCCTGGCGGAGTAGGACGCCCTCTGCCGCGTCCCAAACCGTCGATTGAACCCTATGCTTCGGGTCGGCGATCCAGGCGTCCAGTTCGCTTCGCGTGATGCGCACCAGCCCGCAGGCCGTGTACAACCATAACGAACGATCGTCGTCCTCAATCGACCAGTGAATCGTGTCGCACGGCAAACCATTCTTCGTGGTGAGTGTAGCGATGCGGCCGTCTTTGATGCGGCTAAGGCCGCCCTCTTGCGTTGCCGCCCACAACGCCCCGTCGCGATCGAGTCGAAGACCGGCGACCGGGCCCTCACCCAGCCCATCTGCAGCCGTGTACGAGGCGCGGACCAGACCATCCTTGAAATACGAAACGCCCCCATCGACCCAGAATGCAAGCCACACTCCGCCTTGTTCAGGTACCACAACCTTAGCTTGTTGATGACGTCCCAGTGCTGACCAGGGGAAATTGTCGACCAATCGTTCATCTCGCAAGTGCGAGAGTCCCCGATTTCCTGAAAGCCAGAGGTTGCCTGCCTGATCACCCGTGATGGAATATACTTCTGGGCTGGGCACGCCAGGTACGGCCACAAACCTGCCGTTGCTGGAATAGGCCAGTCCGTGACCCGTGTACGCCCAGATGCGCCCGCGATCATCCTGAAACAAAGACTGTACGAGATCATCCGGCAATCCATTTGCCTTGCGGAAAATGGTAGTTTGTCCATCCTTCCACCTCATCAAACCATCGTGAGTGGCTACCCAAATGCTCCCATCTGTGGCTGCTACCACGGAGTTGATATCAGACAGACCTTGTTTGACAGAAATCGTAGTGACGGGGAGCACTCGAAACCGGTCGAGCCCTCGAGTGGTGCCGACCCAGACATTGCCTTCACGATCCTCGAAAAGACTGCAGGTGATCTCGCCTGAGAGGCCATCTGCTTTCGTAAATACCTCTGTCCGTCCGTGATGTACATGGATGAGCCCCCGCTCGTGGGTTCCGATCCAGAGACCTCCATCGCGGTCACGGAGCAGTTTATTCGAATCAACATCGTGGCCCCGGAGCATCGCATTCGGATTGATTGCGCTGCGAATCGGGTACGTTTCGACTTTGTCGCCCACGACCTGCTTAAGTCCGGCGCCACGAATGGCAATTAACACCTGTCCGTCGTCCGTCTTACTTAGGTCATCGATCCGCACCCCTGGCGTCGGATAGCGCCGTGGGGGACCGGGATTCCATCGCCAAAGCCCGGATTCGGCACCGACCCAAAGAACGCCTGAGCCGTCTTCACACAGGCTCCAAACGAATGAGCCGAAGGCGCCATCCTCGCCGTAGCATTGCGCGTGGCCGCTTCGAATTGCGCACAGCCGGCCCATCGGAGTGTCTGATGCGCCGCCAAGTATGCCGGCCCACACCGTTCCCTCGCGATCTTCGAGCAGCGATGTCACGAAGTGTGCGCCAACCTCGCCAACCTCCGGGTACAGGGTCAGCTTGCTGCCATTCCAACTTACAAGGCCGGCGAAGGTGCCAATCCAGAGAGTTCCGTCGCGCGAAGCGAGCAGACTGTAAGGCGCGGAGGGGAGGTGCTGACCCGCAGGGGGTTGCCAGGGGACAGCGTGAATGCCATCAAAGCGAAACAAGCCGTATTCTGCGCCCAGCCAGAGATAGCCATCGGGCGTCTGGGCTATCGCAAAGATGGCGCCCAGGGATAACCCGTCCCGGGCAGTCCACGCAGTGTGCCCGTACTGGCTGATGTCCAGGGATGGATTGAGCGCAAAAAGCCCGTGGCAGCCCCCCAGCAAAACACCCAGGGCAATCGCGGCCAAAATGACTCTTCTCATGGTGGGAAGAAATTTTACCACACCGGCGGCGAAGGCCAGCAAATTCAGTCTTGGCGAGCCCGCTAGCACGGGTTCCTGAACGGCGTGGCTGGTTATTGGAGGATGTGGAGGACGGCCCCGAAATAGTGAGCCAACACGAGTGCGTGTTGCAGTGCCCGCTCCGACCATGGGCAAAAATCGGTCGCTACGGCTATGTTTCGAATCACCGGGCCGGAATGCAGATCGTCAGACATTGCCGCGTCCTCCTTCAGGCCAGCAACCTGCACTCGCTGGCAAACGAGTCCAGTCTTCAGCTGGCTGAACTCTCGGTTTAGCGCTTGAATACATTTGCTACTGGAATCAATATGTTCATCCGTTTTTGGGTCATTAATTGCTTGATGATGAGGTCGAACACTGTGACCGCTCCGAAGCCGATTGCGAGGAAGCAGAGAAGCACGTGAAGCAATAGCAGAAATCGAGTGATTTGCGCTCGATATGTCCTGGTCTTGGAACGACGCGTCCGACAATCTGCGTGGCCGTGGCCGAGAGTGAAATGCAGAGACACAAGGGGAGGAGTTCGGAGTCGACACCATTCGCTCCTATCCGCGGTCCCCGGCGGCGTTCCTCCAGAGACAAGAGCCAGGATTAAGAATCAACGCCGGGTGCTCGACAGCAACAGAACGGAGATCCCATCCCACTGGTCGCGGTCGAGACCTGCCGGAGGCTGACTTCCAAGCGGCTCGACAACGATCGTCTGCCCGTCAAGGCGGTACCGACGGCGGATGTACTCGCGCACCATGAGGGCGCGAGTGCGCGCAACGGACATTTGGTCCGCGGTGGTCCCGTTGGCAGCATAGCCTTCCAAAATGAGCGGAGAAGCCCCATGCGAGCCAGCCCACGATGTGACCACGCCGTCAATTCGTGCCTTTCCGGTGGCCGAGAGAGATTCAGTGTGATCCGCATCGGCTTGGAAGAGATCGCTCCCGCTGAGCCACTCCCTTTGGTTTCGAGGAGCCGAGAAGAGCTTGTTCTTCCGATACTCGTCAGCGGAAAGGCGCGTCAGATTGAAGTACCCCTGGCGCTTGAAGTATCCGCGAAGAAACACGCTGTGCTTTACCGCCTCGGTGTCTTCCACCATGTTTTCACTGGCCTGATTCAGGTTCGTCATCGTCTCACGGATGCTGGTAGCAGCATCCACGCCCTGCACATTCGGTCCGAGGGTGGCGCTCACGGTTTGCCGAATCTGTCCCGTGGTTGCGCGAACATTCTCCGTGGCATCGTGGGCGCTCGATAAGAGTTCGTCGGCTTTTTGTCCGAGTTGCCGGTTGTTGAGATCAGAAACGAGCGCATCGGCCGTCTTGGCCGTGTGGTTCAGCGAATCTGCAGTGTCCTGGATGCTCGCCACGGTCTGGCGAATGCGTGTTGCGGTCGCCTCGTCACGAAGCAACATGCCGGCTGTCCCTTTTCCCTCCTTGAGGCCGACGATGAGATCATTCGCATTGCGGACCGTGGTGGTGGCTGCATCGAGAGTGCCATTGAGCTTCTGGCTGGTTGTTATGATCGTGTTGCTCGTCTCGTCGAGGAGCCCGGCGCTCTTTTCGATCATCTGGCTTATATCGAGGCCAACTTTGCTGGGGAGGGTGGAACCCGGAACTGCCTCCGCGACCTGAGCGCTGCCTGGGCGGATCTGAACGAACTTGTCGCCAATGACGCCCTCGGTGGCGATAATCACGATGGAGTCGGCTCGCACCATGGAATGAAATCGCTCTTCAATCCTGAGCCTGATGCGAAAGGGTGCGTCAGGCGAACCCGGCACAAGAATGTCCGTTACCTCCCCGGCGCCCGAACCCGCTACCTGAACCTTTGCGCCTTTGATCAGGCCATTGAGGTCCGCGAACTCCGCATAAACCTCAAAACTCCGCGAGAAAGTCTTGCGCTGACTCCCGATCAGGAAGATGCCAATGCTGAACAGGAGCACTCCCGCAATGAGAAAAGCTCCGACTGTGAGATCTCGATTTCGCATGTGTTAGCGCTCCGCCATTAATTTACGCACAATGTTGCTGGGGTGATGTTCAAGCTCCTGCAAGGACCCGAAAGCGATCAGACTTCCCTGGTCGAGCACTGCAAACCGATCTCCAACGCGCCGTGCTCCATGCGGGTCGTGAGTGACGACAACAAGCGTCGTCTTGTGTCGCATCTTCCGGTTCAGCAGAAGTTCGTCGATCTCCGAGGCCGTAATTGCGTCAAGACCGCTGCTCGGTTCGTCGATCAACAGAATCTCCGGGTCGAGCATCAAGGCTCGAGCGAGTCCCGCCCGCTTCTTCATGCCGCCGGACAGATCGGCGGGCATGGATTGCGCGTCGTCTGCCAAACCTACTTCGCTGAGTACGTCATGAACGGTGTCTTCAATTTGCGCCTTCGACTTGTCAGTCATTCGAACGAGAGGAAGAGCCAGATTGTCGTGCAGGCTCAGGGAATCGAACAGGGCGGCGCTTTGAAACAGAAAGCCCATCTTGCGCCGTACCTGAGAAAGCTCCTCTCGTTCTAGTCGGGAGATATCCTGATCCCCGATCCAGACCCGCCCCTTGTCCGGCTTCAGCAGGGCGATCATGAGCTTGAGTGTCACGCTTTTTCCCGTGCCGCTACGACCCAGCAAGCAGACAGCCTCTCCCTCCTGGATAGCCAGGGAGACATCGCGGAGTACGTGCTTTTCCCCGAACGACTTTGTGACGTGTTCCAGGGAGATCGCGGTTCGCTTTTCCTGCTTCATAGGGCGGTCTCCGGAAACACGAGAAAGATGCAACGTACCAGAATGATGTCAGCTACGATCACCAGCAACGAAGATATAACGACACTGTTGGTGGCGGCACGTCCTACACCATCCGCTCCCTCGTTTGTGGTGTAGCCGAAAAACGAGGACACCGTGCCGATGATGAAGCCGAATATCGAAGTCTTGATCGTGGGAGGAATGAAGTTCTCCCATCTGAGATCTGAAAATGCCCGCTCGATATAGAGGTGCCCGGACATGTGCGAGGCGGCAAATTCAGCAAGATACCCGCCGAGGAGGCCGGAGAAGTCCGTAAAGAGAGTCAGCGGCGGGAGCACAAGCACGCAGGCAAGCACGCGGGGCGCTACAAGGAACTTGAAGGAATCAACCGACAGGGATTCGATGGCGTCAATCTGTTCGGTAGCCCGCATGTTCGACAATACCGCGCCTATACCTGCACCAACGCGCCCGGAGACGAGCAATGCTGTCAGGAGTGGGCCGATTTCGATGAAGAACCCAAGAGATTGGACGGCAGGGACCATTGCAGCGGCGCCAAAACGCACGAGATACGTGCGCGAGTGCAGCGTCATGATCACACCCGAGGCCAGCCCCGCCGCCGCGACCAGAGGCAGCGAGCGAGAGCCGATCTGGCCGATCTCCCACCACAACTGCTCCAATTCGATCGGGGGCCGAAAGACATCGAGTATCACGGTTCCGCAAAACCGCGCGAATCGACCTACACTCTCGAAAAAGCTCTTCACCAGTATCTCTTTCCACTACGATCTGCGGCGAGCGAGTCTCTGCAGCCCTCGCTCCGTTTTCTTCGCTATCCAAGAAGGGCGCGACATATTCCGCATTTCCGGTTGAGCGGGATTCCATGCTCGCAGTGAGTCGGCATCTTAACTCCATCCTCCTCTACTAACTGCTCGTAAGTTCTCGCCTTGTTGTGCCCCTGTCTTTCCTGCAGACAACGAATTCTAATTTCGCAATCGATATCCTCCAGGCATCTGATATCTGCTTCAGACAGGAATCCCCTCGCCCACTCTTTGTTCCCAATTACATCGGTTTCGAGCATTTCGGCTCTCCCTTCTCTGCGAGATCCGCTCACCACAGTCGTTGCAAGTCGTTTGCCACTCCGGACGAGGGGATAATCTCTTGAATCCAAAGAAGATGTGAAGCCGAGATGGATGCAGCGGCGGAAATGCCTGCCGCAATTGCGGCAGAAAGACGCCCAAGTGGCATCCCTCCGAGGAGGACCCGCGATTCCTGTTACGCGAGGGCGGTTCTCTCCTAGTTGAAAGCAATATGAAGGACCGTTACGGTCCAATGCGTGGTCTACTTTGACCGGGGTTTGAGGCGGGTAGAGCGGGCGTTTATGTCGATTGAGGGGACATGGAGGATTTGTGTTTCGCGGTAACGCGAAGGTCATCGCCATCGCGAAGGGGCGGGCAATGGCCAATCGGCAATGGCAATTCCAGGTTTGCTGTGCTCTTCCGGAATATGTGCAGGTCGCAGTGGCTCCGAGGGACAGTACTCTGGAATTGCCGATAGCCGAGTCATTGATGGCCGAGTGTGCGCTCGAGTTCAGCCTGGGCGATCGCCCGGTCCTTCTCGTATCAAAGAGCTGGGCTTCCGCCTCAGCCAATTGCGCCTCCGTCTCGCGAAGTGCTGACATGTTCGCCGTGCTTGCATGCACCTGGTCCCTGCTGAAAGAAAAAATGGGGTCACGCTATCTCTCCTGAAGCCGGTTTTGCGAGGAGATCCGGCGTAATCCCCAACGTGGTGCAGTTTGCCCCTACCTCGATCGCCTGAGACTGGGCGTGAAGCGGGGAAGAATGAACTCCTGCGCCATCGCGCCGATCACGCGTTCGGAGGTGCTGATGCCGAATGTGGCAAATACCATTCCGGTGCCGCGATTCGATTCGGGGTAATATGCCATCGACAGCGCGGTGGCTCCGATATCCCCGCCTATGCTCGAGAAATTGATCTGTCGATGTCCGTTGTCGCCTCGGCAAACAAAGGGCGCGGCGAACGCGTGCGCAAGCCGTGAACGCGCTCCCCCTGTGCCCTGATAAAAGTAGCGAGGGTCCTGGTGCAATAGAGACGGCAGAATCGCCCCCCCCGATCAAAATGTCGCTGAATCCGCCGGCCGCATTCGCTCCAAAGCGTTGCCCGTATCGCCAGGCTGGTAGATGCCACATTGCAGTCACAGGCGCACACCAGCCGCTTCGCGGTTGTAATCGGACCGCGTGAGGTTGAGCCGGCTCATTTTCCTCTGGAGGGTGGTGCGCTTCAGGCCGAGACGTGCTGCGGCGCCGCCAGAGCCCGCGATCCTTCCCGAACTCGCCTGCAGTGCGTCGATGATCGCCCGCCGCTCCGCCTCGTGGAACGTCGAGGCAGGCGTGGTGCGCCCCGGCGCTGATCGCGCCAGTTCATCAACGGAGACGTGTAGTTGATCGCCTCGTGTGAGGATGACGCAGCGCTCGATGAAATTCTCGAGTTCCCGGATGTTGCCCGGCCATGGCGCGTTCGTCAGCGCTTCCATGGCTCGCGTCGGAATCGACCCGATTCGCCTCTCCATCTGGCGCGCGAAGCGTGCAACGAAGTAGTGGACGAGCAGCGGTATGTCCTCGCGGCGCTCGCGAAGCGGCGGAATTTCGATCGGGAAAACGTTCAGACGATAGAAGAGGTCTTCGCGGAATTTCCCTTCGTGGATCATCGCCCCAAGATCACGATGGGTAGCGGCGACCAGGCGCACGTCTACGCGGATGGTCTTCGTGCTGCCAAGGCGTTCAAACTCGCGTTCCTGCAATGCGCGCAGGAGCTTCGGCTGCAGATCCAGGCTGATGTCGCCAATCTCGTCGAGAAAAAGCGTGCCGTTATCGGCGAGTTCGAAGCGTCCGCGCTTTTGGATCAGGGCGCCGGTAAACGCTCCTCTCTCGTGCCCAAACAGTTCACTCTCGACCAGCCCTGAAGGAATGGCAGCGCAATTCAGCCGCACCAGGTTGCGATCCTTTCGGGGGCTGAGGCTGTGCACAGCGCGTGCAACAAGTTCCTTGCCCGTGCCTGTCTCGCCGTGCAGAAGCACCGTCGAATCGGTCGGGGCGACAATTGCGACCTGTTCCAGCACTTTGCGAAGCGCGTTGCTTTTGCCGACGATGTCTTCGAAGGTGTATTCGGACGGTGTCTCCGTTTCGAGGTGCAGCCGTCCCTCTTCATAGTACGTGGCACTCTGCTGGATTGCGTTCAAAAGCTCCTCATCGTCGAAAGGCTTGGTCAGGAAATTCACGGCGCCCGCTTTGACCGCGCGCACTGTCATGGGGATGTCGCCGTTGCCTGTGAGGAAGATGATGGGCACGTGGACGGCGGCTTTCGCTAGCTCCTGTTGGACATCGAGCCCGCTCACTCCGGGGAGATTCACGTCGAGCACCAGGCAACTCGGCGTTTTGGGCGGCGGGGCAGCAAGGAATTCCTCCCCTGACGCAAAGGTCTTCGTTCTCAGTCCGGCGGAGCGCAGCAGAGCGGCGATTCCTTCTCTCGCGGACGCATCGTCATCCACTACGTGAACCAAAGTTCCTGTGTCACCCATAGGTCCTCCCTGGTTTGGCCTTGCTGCGTTAGCTGCTCGGCTGCCACTTCAATGCCGCCTGGACGGCATCAAACAACTCGTCCTCGCTGAATGGCTTGGTTAAACAGGCAACGGTCCAAGCAGAGTAGGTTTGCGATCTTGTGCGGTCATCATATCCATGTGCCGTGATGAAGATGGCCGGCACCTTGCAACTACGGGCCACCAGTTGACGGTGGAGGTCGATGCCGCTCATGCCCGGCAGGCGTACATCCAATATGAGACAGTCCGCCTTACGAGGATGGGCTGAGTTCAAGAACTCCTCCGCGGAGGCGAACACCCTGACCTCCAGGCCCGCGGACCTGATCAGGCTCTCGAGCGATTCCCGCACCGAGATATCATCGTCGACCACTGTAGCAAGAGGTGCCATCACCTGTATCCATTTAATGAATAGCACCGCGGACAGAAAGTATCTATTACACCTTGGTACTAGATTTACGCGTTTGAGCCCCCTGGCACGAAGCTCTCTTCGGATCTGGATAGCATTTGCAGTTGTCGAAACTGTTTTCCGGCTTACCGCTTATGCGAATGGACCCCCAGGCTCTCAGCCATCCTCACCAGATCCGCTAGAGAGTCAGCACGCATCTTGCGCATAACGTGGCCGCGATGAATCTTGACCGTGAATTCAGTGATGTTCAGCTCTGCCGCGACTTGCTTGTTCAGCAGGCCGGAGATCACCTGCTGCATCACTTCCCGCTCGCGCGCGGTCAGCGAGTCGTATCGGTCCTGCAAATCACGCATCTCGGCATGCTGCTGCCGGGTACGACGGTCGCGGTCTATGGCCTCTTGAATTGCCCGTAGGAGGTCCTGCTCATCAACCGGCTTAGTCAGAAACTCAATGGCTCCCGCTTTCATTGCCTGCACCGAAGCTGGGATATCGCCATGGCCCGTAAGGAAGACGATGGGGATTTCCAAGTTGATCGCGGCCATGCGCTTCTGCAGGTCGAGGCCGCTCAGCCCGGGGAGTTGCATGTCCAAGATCAAGCAACTCGGCGCCACGGCCCGGGTGCGGGCAAGAAATTCCTGCGCGGAGCCAAAGGTCTCGGCACTCCACCCCGCAGACCGGATGAGACTGCGCAGACCCTCGCGAACCGAAGGGTCATCGTCGACAATCGCAATAACTGGTCTAGACTCGCGCGAGTTCTGCATTTGCCCCTTCTTCTTCCTTCGGTAGCGTAAGGTGGAAGATTGTGCCTGGCCCTTGGTTTGCCGTAGCCCACAACCGGCCGCCGTGGGCCTGAAGAATGGAACGGCTGATCGAGAGCCCCATCCCCATGCCCATGGGCTTGGTGGTATAGAACGCGTCAAAAATCCTGGCGCTCGCGTCCGGATCGAGACCTGTCCCCGAGTCTTCGACCGTGACCTCCACCTCGTCCGGGCCAATGTTCCGGCTGGCGATCACCAGTTGTCGCGGCCTGTCATCTACAGTGCTCATGGCTTCGATACCGTTCATCACCAGATTAAGCACCACCTGCTGCAACTGCACGCGATCGCCGAGAACAGGAAAAACATCATCCGCAAAACACGTCCGGATCATCACGCTCTTTTTCTTCGCTTCATCCCCTACAAGCGGGAGAATTTCCCGGATTGTTTCATTGAGGTCGAGCTTATCTCTAGGCGCCGCAGTCCTCTTGGTCAGGGCTCGAATGCGGGCGATGATTTCAGCGGCTCGTTTGCCGTCGCGGACGATGCGGCGGGCGGTTTCCCGGGCCTCCTCGATGTCGGGCGTATCTCCTGCGAGCCAACGCAGGCAAGCGCTGCCGTTGCTCACCACGCCGGAAAGCGGCTGGTTGACTTCATGTGCGATCGAGGCGGTCAGTTCTCCCATGATGCTCACCCGGTTGATATGCGCGAAATCGGATTCGAGTTGGTGTAACCTCGCGCGTTCTTCTTCGGCGCGCTTCCGTTCAGTGATATCGACCGTCGTGCCGACCACTTCAACGACGTCTCCATTCGTATTCAAAACGGGATGGCCCAGGCCATAGAGGTACCTGATGGTTCCATCGGGCAACACGGTTCTGAACTCCACGTCGGAGTCCACCTTCTGATGGATGACCCTATGGAACGCTTGCACGTACCTGTCCCGGTCTTCCGGATGTACGCGCTGCACCGCCTGCTCGTGCGTCGGGAATCCTTGTTGCGAATCTAATCCATAAAGCCGGAATAATTCCTCGGACCAGTACAAGGGATTGGGCTCGGCGTCGGTGGCCCAAGCGCCGGTGTGGGTTAGCCTCTGCGCCTCAACGAGATAACCATCGGCTCGGCGCAAAGCTTCCTCAGCACGCTTGCGTTCAGTGATGTCAACCGTTGTTCCTACCACTTCGACAACTTCTCCATCGGCGTTCAAAACGGGATGTCCTATGCCCTCGGCGTACTTCAGACTTCCATCCGGCAACACGATTCTGTATTCGACTTCGGAATCGACTTTCTGATGGATGGCCTTTTCGAAGGCCTGGAGGAATTTGTCCAGGTCCTCCGGGTGTATTCGCTCGAGCGGCTGTTCTCGCGTCGGCAATCCCTGTTGCGGATCGAATCCAAAAATCCGGTACAGTTCCTCGGACCAGTACAAGGGCTGGGTCGTGGAATCGCCGGCGAAACTGCCCGTATGGGTCAGCCTTTCCGCTTCGGCCAGGTAAGCTTCGCTTCGGCGAAGAGTTTCCTCAGCGCGTTTGCGCTCCGTGATATCAACCGTCGTGCCTACCAGTTCAACAAGTTCCCCATCCGCATTCAAAACCGGATGGCCTATGGTATGGGCGTATTTGACGCTTCCATCCGGTAACACGATTCTGTATTCGACCTCCCCATCGACTTTCTGTTGGATGACCCTATCGAAGGCCTGGAGGAACCTCTCGAGGTCTTCCGGGTGTATTCGCTCGAGCGGTTGGTCCCGCGAAGGTAAACCATGCTGCGGATCGAATCCAAAAATCCGGTAGTGTTCCTCGGACCAGTACAACGGGCGGCCGTTGCCATCGTCGGCCCAACTGCCCGTATGGTTCAGCCTTTCTGCTTCGGCCAGGTAAGTTTCGCTACGGCGAAGAGTTTCCGCGGTATCCCGTAGGCGATCCTCCACCTGCTTGCGCTCCGTAATATCGACCGACGTGCCTATCAGGCTAATTATGCCTCCCGTGTCATTCAGGACAGGGCGCCGGATAGTGTGAATATGCTTGATCCTTCCGTCGGGCAGCACGACCCGGTACTCGTCGGAGAAATCTACTCTCTCGCGGAGCGACTTCTCGAAGTTCTCCTTCCACCTGTTCCGATCCTCCGGGTGGATCTGTCGCAAAATCTCTTCCCCGGTCGGTATACCCTGTTTCGGGTCGAATCCAAAAATCCGGAGGCACTCCTCGGAAACGAAAACATACTCGTCGCTGGCCAAATCCCAAGCCCAGCTACCGGTGTGGCTCAGCCTTTGCGCTTCCGCCAGATAAGTTTCGCTGCGCCGCAACGCCTCCTCGGCACGCTTGCGTTCCGTAATGTCATTATTGGTCTCCAGGATTGCGGCCGGGGCGCCCTGCTGGTTTCGCCGCAAGGTCCAACGGGTCGCGACCACCGCCTGGGTTCCATCCTTTTTTGTGTGCAGAATCTCGCCTTCCCAGTGGCCGGTACGTATCAATTCCGCTTTTATCTGCTCAAGTGGTGCCGGAAAGACTGTCTTCAGCACGTCGTGAACAGATATGCCCAGCACCTGGTCCGCGGTCCAGCCGTAGCGCTCTTCTGCGCCACGATTCCAGTACTTGATCACCCCCTCCATATCCACCACGAAAATGGTGTCGTGCGTGAGATTGAGGAGATCTGCCTGCTCCCGCAGTGCCTCCTCGGCGCGGCGCCGGATCCCGGCGAACCAGGATATAAGCGAGGCGAATGCAACAAAAATGATGAAATACGGGATTTCGGACGGGTAGATATAGATGGTGCGGACCGGCTCCACGAAGTACCAGTAGAAGCTGATTGTCGACAGGACGACCGCCAAGACCGCTGGCCCTGTCCGGCCGTACCAGGAACTTATGGCCACCGCAAACAGCAGTAACGGAACCGCAGCGTCCCGGAAGTGGAGGGACTCGAACAGCAACGCCGCGCCCACTGCGACAGCAACGGAAAGAACCGCAAGCCCGTAGTATCGGAGTTCGACCAGGCGCGTCGACCACGATCGCTGCTGGGTTACGGAATCACTCGCACTGATACCTGAGGGGTTCATCTGCATCACCGCCAGTTTCCGAATTCCGCGTCAGCGAAATCGCCGCCGCCGAAAGCGGGTCCGTGGAGATAGAAGTTCTCATTGGTGTAGTTCATGGCAAGCTCCTGTGATGGGCATAGTTTCGATCCATGCAGGGCTAAACGAACCGATGTTCGTCTTACGTGATCAGTAGGGTCACAACTTCGACTCAAACCGACCCGAACACTGCCGACAGTGGCCGATGAACGCTGTCGAGACTGCCGGCATTTTGGGCTCGCGTGTGATCGCGTTCGAAACTCAGAGTTGCGTCAAGTATCTAGCTTCAGCGTGTCAGGCCACAAGCGTCAAGCGGGAACCAGGCCTTTCAGAGCTGTGGCGATCGCATGCATTCCACAAAATCGAGAGTGTCCGCCACGGGGTCAGACCTGGTTCCAACCAGACATTGCGAACAGGCACGTACATCGCAACGAGTCCCCCGGAACAACCAAAAAATGCACAGTACCTGACCGAACTTGACGCGGCGATTTTACAGTCCTGCTGGTATCTGGAAAGTGATGCGGATCACTTGCCTTCGGACCACCCACTGAATGTTGAAAGCCTGCCTCAATATTCATCGCCTGCTGCCCGGATTGCGTCAGTGCCGAAATAGCGGCATGCAGCGCGTGCCCGATACATACCGGGCACGCTGAAATGCAAGGACTTGGATGTGCTCACTTCTGGCAGTCGTATTGCAAATACGAAGTATCGATCTGATCTTCAACTCGCTCAGCGGTGATAGCCCGCCTCGGAGGAATGGCGAATATCTGAAGGAAAAGCGCATCAGCCTCTGGCGAAGTCCGAGGTCTGCTGTACTCCACCAACTTATCGAAACAGCGCAGACGAAGGCGCCCAACCAGGAAATGAGGACATCCGCAATGACATTGCTCGCGAAAACTGAGGAATTCACGGAGCCACTGAGCGCCGAAGGCAAAGCACGGTCGACTGTCGCGGGAGCGCCGCTAGCCACCGATGAACTGAACAAGATCGATGCTTACTGGCGCGCATGCAATTATCTGGCCCTAGGCATGATCTATCTCCAGGCCAATCCCCTGTTACGGGAACCTCTGAAACCCGAGCATATCAAGAGCCGTCTCCTCGGTCATTGGGGATCAAGCCCCGGGCTTGCCTTCATCTACACCCATCTGAGTCGCCTTATACGAAAGCATGACGCTGAGATGATCTTTCTCGCGGGTCCGGGCCACGGCGCGCCAGGAGTGCTGGCTCCTATCTATCTGGAGGGTACGTACAGTGAGATCTATCCAGAGAAAAGCCAGGACGAGAAAGGCCTTCGAGAATTCTTTAGACAATTCTCGTTCCCCGGCGGTATTGGCAGCCACTGTACGCCGGAGACTCCAGGCTCGATTCACGAAGGTGGTGAGCTGGGATATGTCCTTTCGCACGCCTGCGGAGCCGCGTTCGACAATCCCGACCTAATCGTTGGAGCCGTGGTGGGTGACGGAGAAGCGGAAACCGGCCCATTGGCGACCTCATGGCATATCAGCAAGTTTCTGAATCCCATCCGCGATGGTGCTGTACTACCCATACTTCACCTTAACGGATACAAGATCAACAACCCGACTTTGCTGGCGCGGATCACGCACGAGGAACTGGAAAATTTGTTGCGTGGGTATGGCTGGAATCCTTACTTCGTCGAGGGATCCGAGCACGACAGCATGCACCAGGCGATGGCCGCTACACTTGAGCGTTGCCTGGAGGAGATCAGGACTCATCAGCAAGAGTGCCGGAAGAGCGGCATTGCGACTCGACCACGCTGGCCTATGGTGGTGTTGCGTTCGCCAAAGGGTTGGGGTGCACCGGTGGAATTGGACGGACATCGGATTGAAGGCTTCTGGCGTTCGCATCAGGTTCCCCTGGTGGACGTCAAGACCGATCCGCAGCATCTGCGAATTCTTGAGAACTGGATGCGCTCTCTCAAGCCCGAAGAGCTCTTCGACGAATCCGGAAAGCTGCGACCGGAACTCGCCGAAGCAGCGCCAAGGGGTGCCCGCCGTATGAGCGCCAGTCCCTATGTGAATGGAGAACTCAGGAAGAAGTTGCGCCTTCCCGAATTCCGCGGCTATGCGATCGGGGTCGAGCACCCCGGAAGCACCGAAGTGGAGAACGTACCGCCGCTGGGCGGCTTCCTCCGCGATGTCATGAGATCGAACATGAACAGCTTTCGGGTATTCGCGCCGGACGAGAACACGTCCAACAAACTGGATGCGATTTACCAGGTTTCGAAGAAGTTCTGGATTGCTGCAATCTTCCCCGAAGACAGCAACGGCACCGAACTGGATCCGGACGGACGCGTGATCGAAATGCTCAGCGAGCACACGATGGAGGGCATGCTCGAGGGCTACTTATTAACCGGCCGTAACGGGTTTTTCTCGTCCTACGAAGCGTTCGTTCACGTCATCGACTCCATGTTCAATCAGCATGCGAAATGGCTGTCCATCTGCAACCAGTTATCGTGGCGCCGCAAGATCGCGTCGCTGAATCTTCTCATTACGTCAACGGTGTGGCGGCAGGATCATAATGGCTTTACGCATCAGGATCCCGGTTTCTTAGATGTAGTACTCAACAAGAGCGCGGCGGTGACCCGCATCTATTTGCCACCGGACGCCAATTGCCTGTTGTCGGTTGCTGATCACTGCCTGCGCTCGGAAAACTACATCAACGTTATTGTCTCCGACAAGCAGCGGCATCTGCAGTTCCTGGACATCGACGCGGCCGTCACCCACTGCACCAAAGGTATCGGCATCTGGAAGTGGGCCAGCAACGATGAAGGCAGCGAACCGGATGTGGTTATGGCCGCGGCGGGCGACATCCCGACGCAAGAAGCGCTGGCGGCAACCGTGCTGCTCAGGGAACAATTTCCAGATCTAAAGATTCGATTTATAAACGTAGTTGATTTGTTCAAGCTGCAACCCAATTCGGAGCATCCGCACGGCTTGACGGATGCGGATTTCGATTCCTTATTTACGACCGACAAGCCGATAGTCTTCAACTTCCACGGCTATCCCTGGCTGATTCACCGCCTCGCCTATCGCCGCACCAATCACCATAATCTGCACGTGCGGGGGTACAAAGAGAAAGGCAACATCAACACGCCCATGGAACTGGCTATCAACAACCAGACCGACCGGTTCAGCCTTGCCATTGACGCGATTGACCGCATCCCCAAGCTGCAGCGGATCGGCGCGCATGCCAAGGAGGAATTCCGCGACAGGCAGATTGCCTGCCGGCACCACGCTTATGAGCACGGCATCGACAGCCCGGAGATCAGTGGGTGGAGGTGGCCGTACCGGTCTGCTTAGTCTGACCAAGTGCAGGAAGGGAACGGCGCAATATCCGACCACCGATCTGCCTCGTAGCTCGTGGACCGCCAGCCGAGGCTGGCTCGAAAGGAATTTTGAATGAGCACAGCAATCGAATCGCCCCTTACTGTGGCAACGCACACCATGGATCAGATCAGTGTTAACACTATTCGGACGCTCTCCATGGACGGCGTGCAGGCAGCGAATTCGGGGCATCCCGGAACTCCCATGGCAATGGCTCCGGTAGCTTACTGCCTCTGGCAGCAGTTCCTTCGATTTGATCCGCAGGACCCGGTGTGGCCGAACCGCGATCGCTTCGTGCTCTCGATCGGGCACGCATCCATGCTGCTCTACTCCTTGCTTCACTTGACGGAAGTCCGAGCCGTCAGCGAGGACTATGAGACTCTTGGTGAACCGTCAGTTCCGCTGGATGCCATCAAGTCCTTCCGCCAGTTGGATAGCCGCTGTCCGGGCCACCCCGAGTACCGATGGACATCGGGCGTGGAGACCACTACCGGGCCACTAGGGCAGGGCGTCGCTACCAGTGTCGGAATGGCCATTGGCCGCCAATGGCTGGCGGCGCGCTACAACCGACCCGGATTCGAGAATCTGTTCGACTTCGACGTGTACGCACTCTGCGGTGATGGATGCATGATGGAAGGCATCTCAAGCGAGGCCGCCTCTCTCGGCGGTCACCTACGGCTCTCAAATCTTTGCTGGATTTATGACAACAACCACATCACGATCGAAGGCAACACTGCCCTCACCTTCACCGAAGACGTAGCTACTCGCTTTATCGGCTACGGCTGGAACGTCACTCGGGTTGGCGACGCAAACGACCTGAGAATGTTAGCTCGGGCATTTCAGACTTTTCAGAACACGAAGGACCGCCCGACCCTAATCATCGTGGATAGCCATATCGGTTTTGGCGCCCCGCACAAACAAGATACCAGCGCGGCACATGGCGAACCCCTGGGCGAAGAGGAGATCCGCCTCGCAAAGCGAAACTACGGCTGGCCGGAAGACAAGAAATTCTATGTGCCGGATGGTGTTTACGATCATTTCCGGCAAGGCATTGGGAAACGTGGCAAGGAACTCCGCGATGCATGGTTCGCTCGTATCGATGAGTATCGCGAGCAGTACCCCGAGCTTGCTGAAGAACTGTTTCGCATGCAACATCGGCAACTGCCGGAAGGATGGGATCGTGACTTGCCCGAATTCCCTGCGGACCCCAAAGGGCTGGCAACTCGCGATTCTTCGGGCAAAGTGTTGAACGCAGTGGCCAAGAACATTCCTTGGTTGATTGGAGGATCGGCAGACCTGGCACCCTCTACCAAGACGCGCATCACACAAGAAGGTGCAGGCGATTTCTCAGCCGAGAATTATGCGGGGCGGAATTTTCACTTCGGCATACGAGAACATGCAATGGGTGCCATTCTGAACGGCATGAGTCTGGTGAAGGTTCGACCTTTTGGCTCGGGATTTTTCATCTTTGTCGACTACATGCGCGGCGCTCTGCGCTTGAGCGCCCTGATGGAGTTGCCGGTGATTTACATCTTCACCCACGACTCGATCGGAGTTGGTGAGGATGGCCCCACGCATCAGCCGATCGAGCACCTTGCCCACATGCGTTCGATTCCGGGTCTGCTTGTGATCCGGCCGTCAGATGCGAATGAAGTGGGAGAGGCGTGGAAAGTGATCCTGCAGTTACACCGCCAGCCGGCAGTCTTGGTACTCACTCGTCAAGCCCTGCCGACAATCGACCGGGCAAAGTACGCCGCGGCCTCGGGTGTTGCGCGCGGAGCTTATGTTCTGGCCGATGCCCCCAACAAGGACCCCCAGGTCATTTTGATCGCCACCGGCAGCGAGGTTTCGCTTTGTCTGGAGGCGTATGAGCAGCTAAAAAAAGAAGGTGTGCGCGCACGAGTAGTCAGCATGCCGTGTTGGGAATTGTTTGATGATCAGGAAAACAGTTACAGGGATTCTGTGCTGCCACCCGGTGTGAAAGCACGAGTTTCGGTAGAAGAGGCATCCGACTTTGGCTGGTGCAAATACACCGGTTCCGAAGGCCACAACATCGGCATTGAAACCTTCGGGGCTTCGGCGCCTCTCAAACAACTGATGAAAAAGTTCGGATTCAATGCAGAGCACATTGTAGCTGCGGCGAGGTGCCAGATCGCGCGGCACGGGAGCGCGAAATGAAAATAGGTGTGGGCGCAGACCATGGCGGATATGAAATGAAGGGGCAACTCGCCCAATTGCTGGCATCGGAAGGCTACGAGATCGTCGATTTTGGAAACAAGGTTTACGACGCCAACGACGACTATCCGGATTTTGCGATTCCCCTAGCCCGCGCTGTTGCCGCGAGAGGAGTAGAGCGCGGCATTCTAGTATGCGGCAGTGGCGTGGGCGCGTCCATGGCGGCGAATAAAGTTCACGGTGCGCGTGCAGCGCTCTGTCACGATGACTTTTCCGCGCGCCAGGGAGTTGAAGACGACAACATGAATATCATTTGCTTCGGAGGCCGGACCATGGGCATCGCGGTTGCCTGGGATTGCACTAAGAGTTTTCTCGCCGCTCGATTCAGCGGCGCAGACCGCCATCGTCGTCGACTCGGTAAGGTCACTCGGCTTGAAGACAGCAGCCGCGAGAACACAATTAAGGAGTTTCAGCCCCTTGGGCGTAAATGAGGAGGAAAACAATGACTTTGTTTGAGTCTCTGAAAAAATATACGACCGTAGTAGCGGACACGGGTGACGTAGAGGCCATTGCGAAGCATCGGCCACAGGATGCCACGACGAATCCTTCACTTCTTTTTCATGCCGCGCAGATGCCTGAATGCCGGCGCATTGTGGAACAGGCGACTGAAATGGCCCTGGAGCGCGGTGGCCGGCACGAAGAAATGGCGGAAGAGTTCATCGATCGCCTTTTCGTCATGTTCGGATGCGAGATTCTCAAGGTGGTTCCTGGTCGCGTCTCGACTGAAGTTGCCGCTAGCTTGAGCTTCGACACCAAGGGGACGATGGCTAAGGCTCGAAAGCTAATCTCGCTGTATGAGAAGAAGGGTATAACCCGTGAACGAATCTTGATCAAAATCGCGAGCACCTGGGAGGGCATTCGAGCTGCGGAGCTTCTTGAGAGAGAAGGCATCCATTGTAATCTGACGCTGCTGTTCAGCTTCGCTCAGGCCGTGGCGTGTGCCGAGGCGAAGGTGACCTTGATCTCGCCTTTCGTCGGCCGCATTTACGACTGGTACAAGAAGCAGAATGGTGGCGCAGAGATTCCCCCGGATCAGGATCCCGGCGTTGCATCCGTCACTCGCATTTACAACTACTACAAGAAATTTGGTTATAAGACCCAGGTGATGGGCGCAAGCTTCCGGAATATGAACCAGGTCGTATACCTGGCGGGCTGCGATTTGCTGACCATCAGCCCCGAGCTTCTGGACCAGTTGGAGCAAACTCAAGGTCGTCTGGATCCCAAGCTTGACCCATCAAACGCCAAGGCAAGCAAAGAAGAGCTTCTGCATCTGGACGAAAGGACTTTTCGCTGGATGCACAATGAAGATGCAATGGCCACTGAGAAACTTGCTGAAGGCATCCGCAAGTTCAACAGCGATGCCAGACACTTGGAAGAGTTTGCGCTCTTCCAGGTTGCCGAAAAGGTCGGGTGAGTAATGGCCCCAGCGTAGCTTGCGGCCGACTCCGGTCGAGCCGCAACGCTGCGTTCCTAATATTAGGCAGTTCTTCGTAGACCAACAGAGGAGTTCGCCAAATATCCGTAGGAGTAGCGAAATGACCGCAAGCCGGGCAGTTCTTTGGGATATGGATGGGACTCTCGTCGATTCAGAGGAGTTCCATTGGATTTCGTGGCGGAATGCTCTTGCGATGGAGGGTATCACCATCACGCACGAGCAGTTTCTTGCATCTTTCGGTCAGCGAGACGATTCCATCGTCCCACAATGGCTCGGGGCAGCAGCGACGCCCGAGCGGATTCAAAGAGTCGCAAACACAAAGGAAGAACTATATCGTCACTTGGTTCGCAGGGACGGTATTTCACCGCTCCCCGGCGTGGCTCGTTGGATACACCAGTTTCAGAAAGACGGATGGCGTCAGGCAATCGCCTCGGCGGCACCGCGGGGCAATATAGACGTTGTCCTTGAGGCCCTGTCAGCCGCGCACATTTTTCAGGCCATCGTGTCGGCGGAAGACGTGCACCGAGGCAAGCCGGATCCCGAGGTCTATTTGGTCGCCGCTGCTCGCCTCGAAGTGCCGCCAGAGCGATGTATCGTTGTCGAAGATGCCGTGGCCGGTGTTCAAGGAGCGCGCAGCGCGGGCATGAAAAGCATCGGAATCAGCCGTAACGGGAAGGAACTCCCCGCTGACATTGTGGTGCAATCGCTCGATCTCCTTATGGAGGATGCGTTCGAAACACTTCTGCAAGATGAAGCCTTGCTTTCCAAGAACCGTTAGGTCGACGGCACACTTCTATTCCACGTAGAGCCAGACAGTGAAACAGATACAGAGATGTAAGCACGGCGAGAAATTAGATCCTGCAGGATGCGATCCACGCAGGCGCCTAGATTTCTGCCAATTCACGCTGCTCCCCGCCCTTAGCGGCTCTCGGACGTGCCGGCATCTAGAACGTGCAACTAAGTCCAGTGCAACAGAAAGCGTAGGGGAACATCCGCTTCCAGTCCCGAAAACCGGCCGCAGCTTTCCGATAGGGGCCACGCTGGTAAATGGCAGCGCCAACTTTTCAGTGTACTCTCGGAGTGCGGCCTCTATCGAGCTGTTGCTTTTCGATCGGGTGGAGGACGCTCGTCCTTCGCGCGTCATCCCGATGGACCCGTCAGCGAACCGCACGTACCATTATTGGCACGTATACGTTCCCGGGCTGCAAGGGGGTCAGATCTACGGATTCCGGGCTTTCGGGCCGTTTGAGCCAGATCGGGGTCTCAGATTCGATCCCTCCAAGTTACTCCTCGATCCGTATGGCCGGGCGATCAGCGTGCCGAGAAACTACAGCCGCGAGGCAGCCCGTCTGGAAGGCAACAACGCCGCGACCGCAATGAAAAGCGTGCTTGCGGACTCTCAGGCGTATGACTGGGAAGGAGACGTCCCCCTCCATCGGCCGTGGGCGCGCACCATTATTTACGAGATGCATGTGCGTGGGTTTACCGCACATCCCAGTTCCGGGGTATCGGAATCGAATCGTGGCACATATGCCGGTCTAATCGAGAAGATCCCGTACCTTCAGCAACTCGGCATTACCGCGGTGGAGCTGCTTCCTGTATTCCAGTTCGATGTTCAGGATGCGCCGCCAGGACGAACGAACTACTGGGGTTACTCGCCGGTTTCATTCTTTGCGCCGCACCAGGCATACAGTTCGCGTCGGGAGCCGTTGAGTGCGGTACATGAGTTTCGAGACATGGTCAAGGCGCTTCATCGAGCCGGCATCGAAGTCATTCTCGATGTTGTGTTCAATCACACCGCGGAAGGTGCGCATGACGGGCCCACACAATGCTTCCGTGGTCTGGACAATCCTAGTTATTACCTGTTGTGTGAAGACCGTTCGCGTTATGCGAACTTCACCGGTACAGGAAACACGCTGAATGCGAACCATTCGGTCACGAGACGCATGATTGTGGACAGCCTTCGTTACTGGGTGACCGAAATGCACGTGGACGGCTTCCGCTTCGATCTTGCATCCATCCTTGCGCGCGACTCGTCCGGCGCCGTTATGTCGAATCCTCCGGTTCTCTGGGACATCGAGTCCGATCCGGCGCTAGCCGGCACTAAGATGATTGCGGAGGCTTGGGACGCAGCAGGGCTCTATCAGGTCGGCAGCTTCGTCGGAGATAGCTGGAAGGAGTGGAACGATCGCTTTCGCGACGACACCCGCGACTTCTTCCGCGGTTCGCATGATTCAGTGGGGCGCATGGCCGACCGCCTGCTTGGCAGCCCAAGCATTTACGGCAGGAAGGGGCGCGAAGCCGAGGAGAGCATCAATTTCGTTGCTTGCCACGATGGCTTCACGCTGAACGATGTCGCCGCCTACAATTACAAGCACAACGAGGAAAATGGCGAGGACAACCGCGACGGCCACGAGGATAACCGGAGTTGGAACTGCGGTTTCGAAGGCCAGACGGACGATCCCGAAATAGAGAGGCTGCGCAACCGGCAAGTGAAGAACTTTTTCACAGCTACCATGCTTTCTGTGGGTGTGCCCATGTTTGTAATGGGAGATGAGGTGCGGCGTAGTCAGTGGGGCAACAACAATGCCTATTGCCAAGATAATAATACGAGTTGGTTCGACTGGAAGCTGGTGTCCAAACACGCCGACGTACTCCGGTTCGTGAAATTGCTTATCGAGCGTCGTGTAATACGGGACGTGGAACATGAGTGCCGGCGTGTGAGGTTAACCCAGGTCCTCCGCGAGTCGAAACACGAGTTTCACGGCGTGAAACTCAACCAACCGGATTGGTCGCCTCTCTCGCATAGCTTCGCAATCAGCGGGGAACTAAAGAACGAAGGGGTATCTGCGCACATCATATTCAATGCGTACTGGGAGCCTCTGGATTTCGAACTTCCCGTATTGGCGGATAGCTCACAGAACTGGTGGCGGTGGATCGATACTGCACTCGATCCGCCGCACGAGATTTGCGAGAAGAACGGGGAAACACGAGTTTCGAATTCAACCTATCGCGTTGGCGCGCGTTCAGTGGTAGTGCTGATCGCGGGTGAGGGGGTGAATGGGCAAAGGGCGGCATTACCGACAGACCGAGGCGCTTAGCGCTCTTCGCCGAGAACAACTCCAAACTTCTTTTTCTGCTTCTCCAAGATCGCGCGTAATTCGATTGTCGTTTTAGGCGTAGTCTGATTTCAAAATTCCCAGACGCTCCATCTTCCGCTGCAAGGCTGTTCTCTTCAGTCCGAGGCGCTCAGCTGCACCCCCGGAACCGGAGAGTTCGCCATCTGCCGCACGTAACACATTGAGGATCATCTCCCGTTCCATCCCATGGATGGTGTCACATCTTCGCTGGTGACCGCTCAGATCCAGGGTTCGTGATCACCCTTTTCGCTTACGGCAGAGCTTTTACGGCATCATGCCTTGTTCGGCTGTCCGTTCCGTTGTGCTCGTCGAGCAAGTTGCTTCAAGACCTCTTTCGTGAAGACATCACTCCCACGGAACCTGGCGCCGTGAACCATGAGAGCGAGTAAGACCTCTTCTCCGTCTGTGCTGATGACGGCCAGGCATTTGTAGGATCGGCTGCCTCTGATCAGCCGATTCTGGGGACGATCCTCGCAAGCGCAGAATGGCGCCCTCACTGCGTCATCATGGGCTATTGCTGCCGCAATAGCGGCACCCCTTCCCTAAGATCTTCTGCTCCAGGACCTGATTCCACAGGGATTGCGGCCTTTTCTAATTTGGCACCCTAGCTGCAAATGTGAAGGTGTCGGCTGCGATTTTGTTGATGCGCCTTCTCATGGGGCCCCGCATAGAACTGGAATGACCGCCGAAACGGCGCGGGGCGAGGCGGAAAGCGTAGCCGCACGGAACGAACTGGTTCGGATCACGAGTGATCAGGTGGTTGCGAAGGCCGCCACCAGATTTCTTCTCAAAGACGCGCAGGCGCAACTGGCCGATTCGAAGGCTCAGCTCTTCGATGCGGAGATGCAGAGCGTGGTCGCTTAGGCAGAACTTGTGCGCAAGGAAGGCCGCTAGTGAATGCAATGTTTCAATTCGTTCTAAAGCATGGCTATTCCTTCCTCTTCGCTGCGCTATTTGCGCACCAGATAGGGTTCCCCATACCGGGACCCCTGTTGCTGCTGACGGCCGGGGCGCTCGCGGCGGCCGGGAAGTTAAACGTCCTCCCCGCGATCGGTCTCGCTATCACTGTCTGTGTATTGGCTGACTGGGTTTGGTATGAGGCGGGTCGTCGGGGGGGGGACAAGATGTTGCACTTCATGCATCGATTCACGCGAGATCCCGACTTCCACGATCGCAGGGCAAAGAAGATCTTTGCCCGGCATGGGCTGCCCCTCCTGCTGGTGGCTAGGTTCGTCCCCGGGCTGGACGCGGTACTGCCGCCCCTCGCAGGGACATCGCGCACCGGACGAGTCCGTTTCCTGGCCTTTGATGCTATTGGCGCTGGTCTCTATGCATGCGTCTATGGCGGACTCGGCTATCTCCTCAGCAATGACCTGGACCGCGCGGCTGCCTACGTGTCGCGAGCGGGAACGCTCTTAGTAGGTCTTGCATTCGCAGGAATCTGCATTTACATCGCCCACAAGCTGGTTCAGCGGCATCGCCTTGTCCGCGAATCTCGACTTGTGCGAATCGCACCAGTTGATCCGATTGAATGTGGAGACTCCGTTGACATGCCCTGCGGGATCATTGGAGGACAAGAAAATGGCGAGTAAAGCGACAGCGAAAAGGCAGGCATTGCCGGATCCTGCCAGGCTGCTTAAGACTCAATACGGATGCGGTCCAGTGCAATTCGCCGGAACGAGTGACGCACTGTATGAACGGCACTTGCTCTTTGACAGTGGCCTCGATCCGGCGGAGGCGACGGCGCGCGACCGGTTCGAGGCGCTGGCCCGGTCCGTGCGCGACAGTCTATCGACGATGAAGAGGTCGCCGCCCCGATTCGGAGACTCTTGTGCCATAGAAGTAGGCTCCTGGCCACTTAGCCTTCGAAGGAGCATTCTACCGCGCTTGGGCAAGAGGGTCGTAAACGTACGACGAACACACCTTTAAAGTGGAATCTCGCTCGATGAATTGGTGTGGATGATCGAAACGTCGGTGGCAGCCAAAAGAAGAATCAGAAGGAACGTAGGATCCGGGCTGGGTAACGCTCGATGGTAAAAGTAGCAGGCGGAACAACGACGATCAGTTCTGCATGACGGTCACGATGGCGCCGATTCCGGGCGCATATGGAAGATGCGATGCAGTTGGAATGCAAGCCAGAGCTGGCGCTCGCGAGCGAATTGAGTCCTGGAACTTTGCTCCAGGCCATAAATGGTGGCGGCCGGCAGCATAGCGATGAAGAACTCGTCATCCCAGCCCAGAACGGAGAGTCCTGCGCTCTGGGTGAGCTGCTCGGCCGCCACCAGAAGATGTTGTACTGCGTTGCGCGCCGTTATACCGCGAATGCGGATGAAGCCCACGACCTGGTTCAGGAAACGATGTTGCGCGCCATTAGAAATATTGAAAGGTTCCGCGGGGAGTCTCGCTTCGTTACCTGGCTGAACTCCATCGTTATCAATACAGCGCTCTCCAACAATAGGAGAGAAAAGCACATTCGCTGGATCGCCCTTGACGAACAAGGAGGAGAGGAGACTCGATTCTTCTTGAGAAGGCTCCGGGACGTGCGCCGGAATCCTGAAGAGGATTACTCTCATCGCGAACTTCGCGGCCTGTTGCGACGCGAGGCCTTGAAACTGCACCCAAAGTATCGGTTCATATTGAAGGCATGCGATCTCGATGATTGCTCAATCAAGGAGGTTGCACACTCGCTGGGAATGCACCTCGGAAATGCCAAGTCACGGTTGCACAGGGCTAGATGGAGCCTTTCGGCGGCAATGAAGAAATCCGGAGCGGTCAGCACAAATATACGTACAGGGCGGCATGGAGCCTGATTCCTTCTGCAGGACGATTGGATGATCTCATTGGAAAACCCGAAATGGTGCAAGAGGAAGACCTGGAATGCGTCCCGACGCACCGCATTGCGAGAGGGATGCATCTGGCCGCGACTCGCAGAACCAGACCGCAGGTTCAAGCAAGTCAAGGGACATTCCTGCGGACTGTGGCCGGCGTCGGTCAAACGATCGCGTTGAGCGAGATTGTGAAGCTCGCGACAGACAGTCTTCGCGCCGGCAAGGTCCGGTTTGCGCTTACCGCCCTGGGGATGGTCATCGGCACAACATCTGTAATTCTTGTGGTCACGATTGGTTTGACCGGCAAGCAGTACATCCTTGCTGAGATTCAGAAAATCGGGACCAACTCGGTCGAGTTGGAATACTCCGCCGGCGGCGCCACGGCGGCGGAGCGGGTTCTCTACAACGACTTCCTCACTCGAGACGACGAGAAAGCTGTGGACGACCAGGTGCCCGGCGTGACGTATTCCTCACCGGTTCTGGAGATGCACAACCGCATCAGCTTTGGCGGAGGTGTAGTCAAGGACATCCTAGCCTGCATTATTCATGAACGCATAGCGAACGGCGTTTTTGGGCTGTACGAGATTGGCGAAAATGCTGGCGGCGTCGTGATTTTGCCATGGAGGACGTAGCGATGCGCTTGGTTGGCA
>Ga0181533_1000810_pt1 | contig 42202 bp, 47 predicted proteins | sample PEATcosm2014_Bin_45_FD_119772 | JGI IMG/M metagenome (GOLD analysis project Ga0181533, IMG submission 119772) | Peatland microbial communities from MTU Mesocosm Facility, Houghton, MI, USA - PEATcosm2014_Bin11_60_metaG | ecosystem: Environmental > Terrestrial > Soil > Wetlands > Peat | place...
GGCTGGGTTGCGTGAATTCCACGCGGACGAACGTGGAGCACCAAGCCGAAAGATTCATCAATAAAACCCAGAACGGCACGGAGTGGGACAGTGTCCTGGGATGACTATCATCCCCCTCGTATGTTGTTAATCCTCAAACACTTACAGTTTGGCTCAATCGCTTGTATCCGTCGTGTATCCGTTATGCACCGGGGATATTTGGGATTTGAGAGCCAACTCAGTATTAGGGGACAGAGGGATGATAAATGGCAAATCTCAAAGTCTCAATCATTGAACGAATCAAAACAGCAGACGGCATCTGGACAAGCAAGCCCGTCCCAACCCCCAAACAGCGTCCCAGTGCTAAGGGACTTTACAGCAAAGACGACCGTGACGGCAAGTTCATGTTGGTCTGGCGGGAGGGGTCGCAGAAGCGGTATAGCGATTACATCCTAACCATGCGGGAGGCGCTGCGACAGAAGACGCAGAAAGAACTCTACTTGCAAAGTCTCTCACATGGGCTACACGTGGAAGACCCGACCAGCGGAAAAGTCAGGCTCACAATCGCTGACGCCATTGACGGGTTTCTCTCCGATCTAACGGGGCATGGAACCACGGTTCCGCAATACACACGGAACCTACGGCAATTCCAAAAATGGAACGCCGAATCCCGCACGAAGAAAACCTATGTTGACCAGATCGACCGTGCTCACATCTTCGCATTCAAGCGTTGGCTGGAAAGTGAAATCGGGAACGACGAGTTTACAGCGGTCTGGAAATGCCAGCGGGTAAACAAGATGATAAAGACCGTGCTGAAACTTGGGGCGGGTCACGGACCAGTTAAGAAGTCTGACTTCAGCGATATTCTGAACCGCAAACCGACCGTGACGACCTACAACAAAGACGAGCGGGACAAGTTCCTAGCCTACTGCTGTGTTGGTATGGACCTAACGATGTGGACACTGGCGTTAAAATGCGGCTTACGCTCAAGAGAGCTTGCCACGTTGGAATGGACCGATATTGATTTCGTCCGCCACACCGTAAACATTCGCAAAAAGCAAATGAAGGATGGTGACAAGACCATAGAGTTCATTCCAAAGAAATGGTCACTTAGGGAAATTGCAATTCCCGCCGATTTGATGGTTATGTTAGAACAGCTACCAAGAACGTCTAACGTCTGCTTCCCGACCAACACGGGACGTATCAACCAAAAGTTGTGGGAAGAGTGCAAGGCGATTGCTGCCAAAGCGGGGCTGGATGTAGCGAAGTTCAAACCTAAGAATTTTAGAAGCTCGTATGCAACCAATCGTCTGCGTAGTGGCTACACACTGGCGGACTTACGTGACCAGATGGGACATCGGGACATGCACAGCGTTGAGCATTACCTAGCGGCAATGCGTTCTGAAGACATGGTAAACAGCGGTAAGGTTGATGCGGGTTGGGATTGAAACAGAATCAGGCAAGCAAAAGCCCCGGATTGGTTCCGGGGCTTTTTGTTTTTCTGCATGACGGCGCTTTGTTTCATGGCTCATTGATAAGAGCGTATCGGCATCTCGCCGATCACCATATGCGCCATCACCGTAAGTATACGGAGCAAAGCCGGACATTCTGAAAATTATTTTTGGGGGCTAGAACCCTGAGGATTGGCCCGAGCGTCGCACGCCGAGCAGAGAACTTCCTCGTCCAACGTACCGGCGAAGTCTGCTACTTCCCAGTAAGGCAGCACAACGGTAATGTCACCGTCGCACTCGCTACACGGATATATTACTTTTACATTCATCATTATTGCCCGTCAGGTTTCTTCCTGGCGGCGAGAGCCGAGACGGCATCCGCAATCTTGGTTGCCAATTTATTTATAGCGTAGGGACATGCGACCAGTGTAGCTGCATCACCAAGCGGGGGAATGGAGTGAACGGTGCAAACGATGTAAGTCACCCAGCAAATCACAGCGACCGCAAAGACGGCGGACAGGATGCGGGAACAACTTCCAGTACCATCGACTTCAGAAAACACGGACCTGAGAAATTTGAGAAAATCTTTCATATATCTACTTCCAAAAGGTTTGTCCGCCGACACGGGCGGTCACGGGATGGACCGCAGGTTGGTCAACGATGTTTTCCTTAAACCACCCGCTGGTAATGGCTGCCGGGTTGGCGTACCAGTGAGCGCCATTGGTTAAGTCTTTTTGCCGACCAGCGTAGATGTCATCGACCGCAGCCAAGAGCTTAATGAACAACGGATCACGGGTATCCGGGTAAACTATCGTTTCGGGATCTCCCTTGACCGTCATGCTCGATAATTGGTTCTTGCCTTCCAACACTTGCTGCCACGATTGCTTCCAATCTTTCACTCGATTTGCAAGGCAACAGCCCACCGCTATCATGCCGTCCCAACCCCCGCCCCGATCTTCACGCCATAACGCAAGAGCTACAATGCTCTTCACAAAATCATCCGTGGTCATAACTAGCCCCCTATAAGGGGCTCACAAATTGCTTTTCCCGATAAACCCCGTGGACAATCCCCATCTCAATCGCTTCCGATGGTCCGAAGAAATACTGCTCAGGTCTCAAGAGTCCCGCCACACGGGCGGTAGACATCCCGGTCTGATTAGCAATGAGTTCGACCATCATTCGCTGAAGAAGTGCGGTCTCATTTAGGTCCGCTTGCACCCGGTCTGCACCCTTACTGAGAACGGGATGAGTCAAGAACCTGCAATGCTCAGTAGCGTACCGATGCTTCCCCGCCAACAGAACAATCAACCCGGAACTGAAACATGCCCCGGTAGCAATCGTGGTCACGTTCCGCTGAGAGAGCACGTCGAATATTGCGAGTGCATCCACGACGTTCCCGCCGTCAGTGCTAACCCATAAGGTGTCACCGTCATGGACTTCCGTGATGCAGGGGAGCGCACTGGACTGGTTGATGTCCGCAAACAGGTAATGAGTCTTCATGCAGCAGAACGTCCCTCTACCTACGTGTGCGGTATCGGGGAGACTCATTTGTGTAGTAAGCAGGTGGGTTCGGGTAACCAAAATACCGCTGGCCTAGCTACCCGTCTTTGGCGTATGCTTTCCCGATTGTGAGCCTACCAACCAAAAGCCGGCTGCCTAGCGTCGTTGTGCCTAAGCGTCCCGCTACCCCTACGTTTTCTTACCCCGGCAGCAAGAACCGACTAGCACAACGGATCATTAGTCTGTTCCCGCCAGAGGGTCAGAGATTTGTCGATTGCTTCACCGGGCGCGGGGCTATCACTTGGCACGTGATGTCGCTCCTCAACTACAAAAATTATTGGATTAATGCAGTCGGCACATACCGTTTTTTCGACCAAATACGACATCTTGGTTCCATCCCAGAAGACACCCGACGCAGGATCATCGAGAACTACCACATCCAAACGAAAAACAGAACGTATTACGAGAGAGAGAAAGCGAACACCGTCCGGGCGGACCTGTTAGAGCAAGCCGAAGCTTACGAGGAAGCTGGCCGACCTGACATCGGTGCTGCGATACGCCGAGAAGATTTGGGTCAAACGTCGGAAGATGAAGCGAACAGTGCGGCGAATCCAGTAGTAGAGGCTTATCTATCTTTTTCGGGCGGCAACTATGGCACCACGGGAATGGGCGGCAGCGTAAGTAGGGATGGGTTCCGCCGTAAATTCCTCGAAGCCACTCTGTTGTTCGAGAAAAACTGGAAGCGAACTAAGCTGACTGCCATCGACTACCGTCGCGTGTTGGCACAATGCACTGCGTCCGACACGGTATACCTAGACCCCCCATATATCGGATACGACATGGGCAGTTACTCCGAGAAGACGATAGACTACGCAGAATTGATCAGGCTCCTGCTCAACGCAAAATTCCGATGGGTGCTCAGCGAATACGACATAAATCCCATCTATCGCCGGGCGTTTGGCGAGCCGATCAGGATCAAAGTCAAAAGGTCGATGTCATCAGCTAGAGGGGTCACGGGTGAGAGGACTGACGCAGAAGAATGTCTTTGGTCAAATTTCGAGCCGCATTACATTTCACAATCACTAGACGAAAGAGGAATCAAGATGGCAAAAATCGATCCGAAGGAACTACTTGCGAAAATACAAAAAGAGAAAGATGAACTAGACATCGCAATCAAGGCGCTCACTAAAGTGATCCAGCGCGACTATGGACCGGGCATGGCGACCAAGAAGACAGCTCCTGCACGGAAAAGAAGAGCCGCGCAGGCACCCGCCGAAGCCACAAAGACCCGCAAACGGAAGCCGCTGTCCGCAGCCGTGAGAAAAAGACTCAGAGAGTCCACAAAGAAACGTTGGGCGGTCGCAAAGAAAGCCGGGAAGACGAGTCTGTAAGGGGGAAGGTAACTGCATTGCGGGAACGCTTACTTACATCCGCCCTAAGCGAGGCTGACCAACAGAAGAAGCCTTTGAGGATTGGTCCGAGCGTCGATGTTTTCCGGAACCCGTTCCCGCAATCTTTTAACACTCAATCGTTCCATAGCGCCTCTAATTCGATAACTTGCGCCCCGACGTGGCTGCTGAGCGAGTGCAGCAACGCCAAATAAGCCGCAGCCCGGTAAACCGCCACGGACACGTTCCGGGCTTGACGATGCCCCACGGGCGTAACCGTATACCGTTGGTGGATTCGTTTCTTTAGCAGTTCATTCCTGAAGTTCATTGCTTCCCCCCAAATAGTCGTGTGAGACGTGCCTTAAATAGTTCGATTTGGCGGACGTAATCGTATAGGTTCCGGATAAACTTCTTACCCGCTAGGTTCAGCGTTCCGTCTTCGTTGCTGAGGTGCTTAATCATCATCCGACCACCAACTGGGGCGGTATTTGTGGGCGATGGCCCCCCATGTAGCGACCGCCCAATGGCGCTGCGTGGACAAGCGCCCGGTGACGTGGAGCGCGGCGACCGTGTCCTTGTGGGTATCCAGCCACCGGCGTTGCTGATCGCTCAAGCATGATCGGTTGCCTGTGACCAAGACAATGAATTTGTGAACGTCAGCGAGTTCCTGTGGGGTCAGCATTACAATTCCTCGTCATCTTCATGACCGTTGCGGTCATGTAATGGATAGGTATGAAATGGGTTGGGGTCATCCAAAGATGTGATGTTCTCTGCCCACTCAAGCCAACCTTTAGGGAGGGGACACTCGTGGAACGGGAAGGAACCATCGGGAAGTTGTGAAACCAACGTCTCGCAGTTCGTGCATTTGATCGTCAATCCAGTATTAAATTTCATATCGTTGATTTCCATCGCCCCATGCCCTGCAAGGTTTGGGGCTTTTTCTTTTTCTATAGATGGGGGCCGTAAAATGTTCTCCAACTAATTATCAAACCAGATAATTTGCAACGAACAACAGATTTACCCAACAACATTGGCAATAACGACGCCAAAATCCAGCAAGTGCGCCCACGAAAAATAGTTTGTTCACATTTTTTCCAATACATGTAGCATCAATAAGGAGTAGTTATGAGAAAAAAGACGAAACGATCACAGAAGATGCCACTCGATCAAGTCCGTGGGCTATTGGAGTCGGGGTTGGTTGGCAAATATGTCAGCCGGGCAAGTGGGTACAGCAATTCGCAGCTCAGCCTGATGTGCCGACTTTGGGAGATTAAACGCAAGTTGGGACGGCCTCGGAACCTGAAGGCTAAATTACCGCCAATGGAGACCAACTAACCATGAGTTTCAAAAATATTGCACTTCCCATCGCCAAACTAGGCATTCCAGTCTTTCCACTCCAGCCAAAAGTCAAGGAACCACCTCCGGGAATGAAGTTCCTCGAAGAAGCCACCACCGACCCTAACAAGATTGAGCAGTGGAACAGTGATAACCCGAACTACAATGTCGCTATGTTGGCTGACGGCGAATACGGCTTCTTGGAGTTCGACATTCCTGATGGAATAGAACAAGCGTGTACTGAGAAGCACCAACCCCGCCCGGTCACAAGAGAACAACTCTCTGGTGGTGGTGGTCAGCATTTCGTCTTCAAGATGAGTGATGATACCAAGGCATTAGGTAACCGCAGCATCAGCTTACCAACGCCATGCACTTGCAGCAAGCAAGACAATCAAGCGGCTTGCGTCGTCTGTTCGGAGCCGAAGGCTCATCACCATCACGAGTGGTTTAGTTTCAGAGCCCGCAATAAGTATCTAGTTGGCGCAGGCTCAACACATCCCAACGGCAAGCCATATAAGCTGACACAGAACGTGGTTCCAGCAGAGATGCCTACATGGCTGTCCGACTGGATACGAGAGAGAAGCAGCCCATCCAAAGCCGCGGACACAACCAAGCCGAAGGGAACGCTGCCTATTCATCGGAAGTTCGATCCAACCGACTTTTGGGACTTCTACGGCATTGACATTGACTTCGTTAAGGATGGCGTCTGGTATGTCGTCTCAGAGTGTCCGGGCGTCGGTCATAAGCACCGCCATAGCAAGCTGACGGCGTTTTATTGGGACGGTGACAATCTCGGCTGGAGTTGCTTCGCCCAAGGCTGCCCAACCACTGGCATGTCCATTGGACAACTCATTAAGTTTCTCAATAAGACCCATGACCCCTACAAGAAGCCTATTTGGGAAGACGATGAGAACTGGCTGGATGACTTCGACATCGACATTCTTGATATTGGCTTCGACGCCAAAGTCGATGATGTTGAAACCGTGCCAATGACGGCAGCTAAACAAGCGCCCAAGCCAGAGACGCCAAAGAAACCACGGCTGGTAGTCATTGGTACATCCAACAGCGGCGACGAAGAAAGGTCATTGATCGGTGTGCGGGCATCGGACGTGACACCCAAGCTGTTCCGTTGGCTCTGGAATGAGAAGATACCCCAAGCATTGACGCTGTGGGTAGGTAAGCCAGACAACGGCAAGTCGCTTGGCTTGCTAGACCTCGCTGCCAGGGTCAGCCGTGGCGACGATTGGCCGGACGGTGAGAAAAATGCCAAAGGGCCTCAAGTCGTGCTTTACTGTGCCACGGAAGACAGCACACAGATGACGCTGGTGCCCCGATTGATGGCAGCTAAAGCCAATCTGGAGAACATCGTCTTCCCACGGTATGTGCGGGTCAAAGAAAAGAAAGACAAACACAACTGCCGTCTCAATCTCAAAAACGATCTCACAGCCATCAAAAATGCGGTGCTTGAGACGCCAGAGATTGCGCTCATTGTCTTCGATCCCATGAACTCTTATTGGCCCGATGTGGACGAGAACAAAGCCAAAGAGATTGCCCCCGTATTGGAAGCAGTGGCTAAGTTCACGGAAGATACAGGCGTCACGGTCATTGGGTTGATCCACCATAGCAAACGGAGTGACACGGACGCGTTAGGCAAAGTCTTAGGTAGCGTCAGAGTCGGCGGCATAGCCCGTGCCGTATGGGAGATCAGCAAAGAGAAAGACAAGCAATCCACCGATCCGGGTGCCATCCGTATGGCGTTAGTCAAAGGAAACGTCCATAGGAAGCGTACCGGCATGAAATACCACATTGAGGGGGTGCCGCTGGTTATAGAAGGTGAGACGACCAGTCTGCCACGCATCGTGTGGGACGGCATCTTGGACAAGTCGGCTGACGAACTGCTGGACGACCAGAAGCAAGAAGAGAAAGAGGGCCATGGTGACAACAAGCTACTGCTTGCCGTGGAACTCATTCGTTCCAGCTTGCCAATGACGCCGCCCGATCTAATGCAGAAAGGGCAGGATGAGGGCATCGCCCGGGCGACCATGTATCGGGCGAAAGAGAAGATTGACGAGAGTGATGACCCGATCTATTCGGAGCAAATCAGCAGCAACCGAAAAGAGCGGCGGTGGTGGCTGACCAGCCAGTGGCAGGAGCACCTCAAAGCAACGGATGTGAAGCCAGCGGACCCATCTCAGGTGTTTTAGGTTGAGACGTGAGACTTGAGATTCACAGCCAACCGGCTGTTAATGGCTGTGAATACACAAAGATGTGTCTCACACATGCCTATGAGATGTACACGTGAGACATGAGACGCATCATTTTGGATGTGTCTCACATGGACTTTAAGTTATTGATAACAAACAATACCATATATATATATCATTAAAACCATCTTCACGTGAGGCACTCATATCTCACGTCTCACGCTGTATATCTCACAGGATGCTTGAGACACATATTTGGTTGGTTTGAGTCAATTAACGGCATGTTGGCTGCAAGGAGGAATTAAATCCATAGGAGGAATTTAGCAGCATGGCAGACGACCAACTCCCTTGGCTCCGTCCTATCGACAGACTGCAAATTGTTGACCGCTGGTCCCCACGGATACCCAAGCGCCCAGCCAAGACATGCACAGGCGCTCCAGACTGCCGTTGGTGTAACCACCAAGAGAGCCTAAAAGCCGCAGGCAAGAAAAGTAAGCCATTAGACCAGTGCCCTTGGAAGAACTGGGAACCAGACCCACCCCCATCCCAAACCATCCCAGCAACGGAACGCTTCGAACTCATCGAAGTTATCCGTGTGCCACACGGGAGACGCAATCGCCCGGTTGGCGACAGTGGTTTAGGTGAGACACGGCACATCGGCTACTATGCTACCCGCGAAGCGGCGGAGGCAGCCAAAAAGGGGAGGCAGATGCTGAAGTAGCCTACGGCAATTTGGTTATTTATCCTGCGGGTCTTCGTCATTGAACAGCGCTTTCGCTTCTTCGCTGTGCTCCTGTTCAGCTAGAAGTATTGCTTCTGCACAATACTGCCACTTACCTGGCGCAAGCTGGACACACTGTTTGCAACCGTTCGGGCTCTTGTGCCAATTCAAATCCCGTTTCATCGATTTCCCTCCGCAGCTATTGTCTCCTGATCCGACCGCAATCCGCAACCGATCCGGATCGGGTGAAGCCTAAGAAACCGGCAACGAAGCGAGCAAAATAAAAGGGCTGGATTATCTCCAGCCCCGTGACCATCCCCGACAATCTAAGCCCATTCCGCCTTGTCATAGGCGGGTAAGGCGCTAATGATGTGATCGGCAAGGGCGTGCTTGTAATCTTCCAAGGCTTTGTAAAGGGCGAACGCTTCCGGAACGTCACCCTCAGAGCATTGGTATAGGTAACAGCCAAGGGACTTGTAAACCTGAATCAAGCTGTCGGGGCGTTCCATGTGATATTCATACGCCTTACCTGCCCTATCGCCAGCCGCAGTCCCTTCGTCATACCGGGAATCCATGGCGGCATCGTTCATCTGAGACATGGACACGCCTAGCTTGGTTGTCCATTCTTCGTCAAATAAGTCAATTTGGGCAGCAGCAAGGATTTGCTTTTTATACCAGTCGAACTCACGACGGCGGTCGCAAACCAGAGAATCAATCACCCGGTTTATGGTAGTGTCAGCAACGATAAATGCGCTCATAGTTTTCTCCTTCGTCCAATGGGACGGTGCTAGTTGGGGCGAGATAAACTCGCCCCATGAATCGGTTAGGAACATGCCATGAGTTCTGTCTCAAGGCTCATCAAAGCCGACCGCACGTTATTCCCCGCATTCTTGACCAGCCGTTTGAAATCGGGCATATCGGGCGAGTCAGTTTCGGAAGTCCAAACCCGCCGCAATAAATCGGCAACCTGTTCGCTTAATCCATAGCTGGAGAACTCCAGAGTGTGGAACCGTGACAGGAATGCTACTTCCAACCGTTCGGTTGAATTACAGGTGCCGATGACAACCGTGTTGGGGAAGAAATCGGTAGCGTCTAACTTTGACAGCATAGAAAGCTGTGCTGCCGGTGTTAGGCGGTCAATCTCGTCGATGAGCACAAGATGGAATTGCCCGGTCATGGGGATATACTGGCAAGTCCGCCTGACTCGTTCGATGGATTCGAGATTGCACTCCTGACTCGGTATGTGATGCAATTCCGCTCCCATGGCAGCCACAATCGCAAGCCCCATGGTGGTTTTACCCGTCCCTGAGGGACCGACAAACAGCCAAGCCGATGGAAACGGATTCGCAACCAACTTGCTCATAATCCGCTTGGGTTTGTCCAACCCGACGAAATCGGCAATCTGCATCGGGCGATATTTTTCCGTCAACGGTTGCGGGAACTCAAATCCTATCTGGTTTGTCATTTCATCTCCTCACAATGATCCGGGTTGGCAATCATGCCTTCATGCAACTTGCCATAGCATTTACAGTTCATGGTTTCCGGGTGACCGCAGCGAATATATTTACCGTCTCTCACCCATGCTTGATAGGTATAGTCAAACCAGATTGTAGGTAGCGTCATGGCTAGTTCACCCCCGTGAGTAGTGGCGTAATGTTTGCCGGGTTGAGATACACTCTGGCGATTGCAGCTTTGCCGCAAAACGTTCCCGCTTGCACGAGTGCGAAACCTTCAGGCAATATATTCAGCGTGACGTTACCAACGTGATCCGTGCTGATAGCGTTGCTTTCGCCATTGGCTAAACCACGACGGGCAATGTCAAAGTACGGGTGAGTGTTAGTCGGCAGTGACTTGCGCTGCATTGTGGCGAGTTCCACTATGGCGTATTCGGAACGTGATCCCCCATCCCAATACGAGTTGATATTCAAGCCATGTTCAGGGAAGGAATCCAAGCCAGCTTTCGTCTTCCGGTATCCGGAGAATCCGGCAAGGATAATTCGCTTAATCTCTGGCGAGTTCTTGAGTTCGATGTATTCCATGGCTAGTTCACCCCCTTGGTTGGGGTAACCGCTGACCCTAAAATCAGGTCAGCGGCTTTTTGTGCTGCTCCAGCGGCAACGATTACCAGCTTGGAATCCGACCGCAAAGCCTTAATCCACGATTGCAAGTAGCTGGCGGAATTGTTCAGGGTTTTATTCTCAATACCGCAGTGACCTGACAGGAATGCTGCTCCCATCTCTGCTACCAATTCCTCACGGGAGTAGACGGGATCACCGAAGAAATGGGGTACGTTGATGCCTTCCCTGTCTAGTCTGGAGGAATGCCCCGTCGAATGGGTTAGCTCATGGAACAGGGTATTGTAGTAAGCCTCAGGGTTGTCGAATGACTCACGGCAAGGCATGGTGACGGCATCACGACTAGGCGTATAAAATGCACGGTCGCCAGCATGGTGAATTGGTGGTTTTCCAGCGAATTCGGCAACGATTTTTTCGCAAATCGGAATCGGGTTGAAAGTTTTATCGGGTATCTCTGGGTTACCGAGGTCTAAGTTTGGAATCGTGCATTGGTCAACGTTGAAGACGTGGTATAGACGGCACATTGCCCATGTCTTAGTCGTGGTAATCTCGCCATCGGGTTCGGCTTGCTCTTCTTTGCCAAACTTCCAAAATACGATTGGGGTTGACTTCTCGCCAGCATTGACATGACCGCCAATGCCAGCAGCTTGCTTATACGTGACCCAGAATGGGGAAGAGTAAGGCGAGACCAGAGTCAACAGAGCATTGATGCCTCTGTATGGCTTTTGGCTGATTAGGTTGCGGGGTGCTGTAGCTTGTCCGCCATAGGTTAACCAAGGCTTATGCCATGGGGCGACACCCGATTCTAGGTGTTGGATTATTCGTTCGGTAATGCTATCGTAGACGGTAGCCATATCGGAAAGTCTCACTTTCTGGTTTGGTTAGCCGTTTGTGAGTGTTAGTAGCACTTGCAAGCGGCGTTCTTGTTTCGATTTGACCCTAACGCTGGTTTTAATTCCCTATAGAAATCTACCTGTGCAAAACTCATTCCTGACCGCATAAACACTAGCTAGTAAAATATCTTGCAAACCTATTGACATGTATTCAAGTTTGTGAGTGAGAAAATCGACTATAAAACTAATATAGAGGGCAAATGGTAAACGAGTGGAAAAAACGCAAGCTGATCGGAATTTTTCGGAAGCTTGCCAAGCAAACTACAAACATGCAGGTCGCATTGGATGCTGCGGTCTGGTTAATCTGGTTGGAAGGGTTTGCTGGAGAACTCCAGACTGTAAGAGCACCGACCGCACCAACAAGTAGTAAGGGTCAGCCAGTGAAAGGCGAGTCAGGGGTAGGTATTACTATCGACCAGTTGAATTTATTGTTGCAAGACGACCCTGAGATTCAGCCAAAAAATTTATAGCTCCCGGCGCATTGACTCTCGCTCCGAAAATCCCCAGCAAATCCACTGGAAATCGGCAGCAAATCAGGGTCGCCGGGTACAAACTGGCTACAAAGGCTGTGATTGTTGTTTGTTATCAACGAAGACGTGACATCTCTGGAAACTGTCTCTATAGCTATGGTGTGTGGCGCCGAGATTGCCGAGGCGAGGTTGTAGTAGTAGTAACATTACTATTTTCAGCAAGATAAGGCGGGGGGAGCCCCCGGTGGTCGTCATCGTGGCAGGTGGTCAATTGACGTTTTGGTACCATCCCGTTCCCCGACTGCTCCCAGCTCACTGCTACCCCGTCTTCCCTACCTTTATATAGTCCCTTCCCGCACGACCAGTATTAAACAACTACCCGGTTCTTATGTATAGGAACCCAAACCATGTCCAATATTCTCACTGCAAGACCTATTACTTTAACCACCGCTATGTCCTCTGGCTACCAGACCGCTATTGGCTCCGTAGCTGGGAACCGGATGCCTATCCGCCCGACCATGATCGTTTGGCACAACCCCACCACGGTTGGCGACACCTTCAGCATCGTTGACCCCGTAACCAGCAACGTGATGTTTCAAGGCGTCTGCTCCGTCGCCAAGCAGCAGCAGTCTTTTACATTGTCCGGTAAGCCGTGGAAAGACTTCCAGCTTAACCAGATCAGTTCGGGAACAGTAATGATTTACGAGTAACCATCCTTGTCCAACTACATCACCATCACCGCAACCAGTATCCAGAATGCCGCAGGCACACCCCTTGCCAGTGGCACCCTGTCATTTCAAGCCGTCGATAACACTGGCAGCCCCATTGCCTTCCGTGTTGGCGGCAATGGGCAGGTAATCACATCCCCTGTTATTACCCCCATCTCCGCTGGTGCCATTGGTAGCTTCCAAGTGGCGGACCCAAGCCAAGCCGCCCCCTCTGGTTTTTACTACAGGGTCGTTATATCTGACGCTTCGGGTCAAACCGTTGCCAAGTACACCGATGTCGTGGTCTCTGGTCCTACGTGGTCTCTTGATTCCTACATCCCGACCACGACGACAATCCCGCCTGCTGGCGGAACCGTCAATGGTCCGGTTGCCTTCACTGGCGAAGTCACGGTACAGACCCCGGTCATTGCTTCCGACGCCGCAACCAAAGGTTATGTCGATACCGGACTAGCAACCAAAGTCCCGACCACCACAACGGTAAATGGTCATTTACTTTCCGGCAACGTCACTGTGAGCGCCTCTGACCTGACCACGGGCACCCTGCCCCATGCTCAACTTCCTGCATTGGTTTCTAGCGATATCCCTGCAAACGCCGCCAACACTTCTGGCAACGCCGCTACTGCCACAAACGTCGCCTACAGTGGGCTGACCGGGACAGTTCCAACCTGGAATCAGAACACCAGCGGTACCGCTGCTGGGTTGTCAGCCAACATTACTGAGTCTCAGGTCACCAGTCTCGTCACCGACCTCGGCAACCGTGCGCTGACTTCCACCACAGTAAACGGACATGCCTTATCGGCCAACGTCACGGTATCTGCCAGCGATCTCACCACGGGTACATTACCCCATGCTCAGTTACCAACCTTAGTTTCAGGTGACATCCCGAACAATGCCGCTAATACGAGCGGTTCGGCAGCTACAGCAACCAATGCTCTGTCATTGGGCGGCAACCTAGCCAATACTTACGCACCGTTAGCCAGCCCAACCTTCACCGGAACGGTGACGGCACCAACAGTAAACGTCACGTCAGCTATACAGATTGGCGGCTCGGTTGGTTCCAGTGGTCAGGTACTCCGATCCAACTGCACCACTACTTCGTGGGCAACCCCCTCTGGTAGTGGCGGCTCCATACTCTATTCTTACGCTGGCACTACAGACACCGTTGCTGCTCCCGCTAATACGACTACAAGCTTTGCCACGAGCTACACGATTCCAGCCAGCACAATAGTAGCTACCACTTTGTTACGGGTTACATTCACTTTCAGTATGACTGTTTCTGCGTCTGCACCGGCGGAATCGTTTCGGCTAACCCTCGGAGGGGTGCAAGTTTACTCCGCCTTCGCTGTCTCACCAACAACAACAATGACAGGCGGTACAGGCGGCATTTCGTTCCTTATTCATGGCACTGCTGCGGCAGGGTCGAGTGTTGCAGTTATCACAAGCCCACTCGTTGCTCCGGGTGCTGCAACCGGAAACATAACCCCGTTCAACTACAGCGTGGTTGCTCCATCTCAACTTGTCGCCACTAACGGTACGCTTGTTATTCAACCACAGTTCTTTAGCAATGCCGCAACGGCTGGAAATAGCCTGACACTAAATCAAATGCTTGTTGAGGTTCTAGTACCATAGCCGCCCGCACAAAAATCACGCCAGAGCTAATCAGGAAGCTTACCCCCGACGCCCGAGCCCAGCTACGCCGCCGCTGCCAGACCGACCTCTATTTCTTGTGCAAGGAAGTATTTGGAATCCCGCTGAACGAGCGTGTACACCGTCCTATGACTGAGCATTTTGTTCAGAAGAATCCTGACCTACCATTTGCCGACCAGTCGCCCATTAAGCAGCGTCTTCTACTGGCTCCCCGCAATACGATGAAGACCAGTATAGACGAAGTGAACCTCGTTCAATGGTTTCTTAGCTTCCCCGGTATCCGCATTCTACTGCTAACGGGAACACAAAACCTTGGCGAGCGCATGGTTGCCAAGTGTACGAGCTATCTTCAGCACGAGTGCATAAGGCTTCTATTCCCCGAGCTTGGCATCCCCGACCCCAGTATCCATTGGGGGTATACGAATGAGTTTACGATTCCCAACCGCCCCACCGATTGGCGGGAACCTTCGCTTTCAAACTCCACCATATCCAGCGCCAAGGCTTCAGGTCACTACGAATGCTTGGTGCTGGATGATACGGTCGGAGATACCAATAGCAAGACCCCCGACCAAATCCAAAAGGTTATAGACTGCTACGCCGATGCCCTTTATCTGCTCGAACCTGACAGCTATGTCGATGTCATCGGTACTCGTTGGGAATCTAATGACCTTTACGGCGAACTACTCAAGCAGGAAGAAGACTTAGTTGCGGCTGGGGAACCACTTGCCTTACAAGTTTGCAAGATGGCGGCATGGAAACTCAAACAAGGCGTCATCCTGCAACAGAATGATTACGGCGCTCCCATCATGCACGCCGAGGATGTTGAGCTTCTTTACCCTGACCGCCTGAAGTTTAGCATGTTGAATAAGCAGTACCGGGCGAATCCATACGCCTTCTCCTGCCAGCAGCTTAACCAACCAGACCCGCTGATTGAGGCTTTGCAGGCATCGTTCCCACTGGACATGCTGCTGCGGCACAAGCTGCCCTATGACAGTCTTCCCTACACGGGCAAGAAGTACATTTGCTGGGATTTGTCCGGATACTCGCAGAGAGCCGGAAACGATTACACATGTGGCGTGGTTGGCATCGTTGACGACCAACACCGCCTTTTCGTGCTCGATATTATCCGTGGTCGATACAACCCCGTTCAGCAGGCGAGCGCAATAGTCGAAGCCGCCAAGCAGTGGCAGCCTGAGACCACAATCATTGAGGATGCCCAAGGCGCTCGTGCCTTGGAGCCTACCGTTGTACGCACGGCGCAAGAGTGCCGGGTTAATTGTCCGATCATGTGGGCATCACCGCCAAGGTTCAAGGATGCAAAGAAAACCCGTATCGGGTTTTTGGCCACCATGCTTCGTTCCGACCGCCTTTGGTTCGCCAATTATGTCGATGGGCTCAAGTATTTGTTTGAAGAGCTTACCGCTTATCCCTATTCCCGCCACGATGACGTTTCCGACGCACTATCGATGTTGGTGCTGCATGTCGGCGATCTGACAGGTCTTACCACACCCGCCGCCCCAAAGATAGACCATGTTGAATTAAGGCGACGGGCTTTTGAACACATGTTATTCGACGATACGACCCCCGTAACTTCCGCTACTGGTAATCAGTCCGGCTTACTCGGTATGTCGCTACTTCGCTAACAAATTCATATACCGAGTCCTTTTATATGGCACTGATTGACCAACCGCACGTCTCCGTAACTGCCCCTATCACCCCCGATGAAATCAAGATTGGTGGAGTTCCAACTGAATCTGGAGCCCTGAAGCTCTGTGTCCAAGATTATCTAAGAACTGAAGAATGGCTCAGAAGCAAACAGTGGGCTTTAAGGTGGGCGTTTTCGCAGTTAATGTACGAGCCCCTTATCACCAATAACACGTGGGAAGGGACCGACGTACCCCGAGCCAACGTCAATTTCTACACCGTTGCTAAACACGTCCAGAGCATCTTGCCCCAAATTATGAACGGGCTGTTTGCCGATGACCCGCCATTTTCCTTAACCCCCAGACCCTCAGTAACCGAAGACACCGCCCGTGCCGTCAGCGCTTTGCTGCATTTCCAGCTTGAAGATTGTGGTTTCCGGGAAGAAATCAGAATTGGCGTCAGGGATTGCCTCACCTTTGGCACCGGCATATGGAAATGGTCATGGCAGAGTTTCACCCGCAAGGATGAGATTTACCACCGTAGTAAAGACCCCATCACCATTAAGTCCGACGTTCCCGGCTTGCCGGATACCACGTTGCATACCACCGAGTCCGACACGATTGAAGTTGAGGAAATAACCGAGAACATTGATAAGCCGATCCTAGAAAACTGCGACCTGCGGGAAGTCTTTGTTGATCCTTCGCTCCGCTATCCGGATATTCGCAAAGCGAATTTTGTCATTCACCGCATGAAGTTGAATGCGGAGGAATTGGAAGACCTTCGCAATTATGAAGGCTATGAAATCCCCCCGAAGGAAGAGCTACACGACCTGCTCTTTCCGCCCGAAGAGAAAGCTCCGGTTGGGTTACTGGAAGCGCAGAGGATTGCACCTAACTTCACACACCAAGCCGCCAGCCGTGACCAAAAGAACACGGTTGACCCCACTTTCGATGATAGTAAATTCGAGCTACTGGAGCGCTGGGACAAAAACAAAGTAATTACGGTCCTGAATCGGAAATTAGTTATCCGGAACGAGCGTAACCCATTTGGAAGACTGCCGTTTGAAAGCGTTACTTGGTACGACGTTCCCAATTCCTTCTATGGTCTGGGCATCGGAGTCACCCATGCATTTGAGCAGCTAATCCAGAAGGGCTTGACCGAAGCCCACTTGGATGAAGTCTTTTTCAACCTGAATCTGCCCATCCTTATTCAGCAAGGCAAGAACGTTCCTGTCCAAAATATCCGCATGGCGCTTGGCAAATTCCTCAAAGTTGAGGATGTGAACGCCATCAAGCCGATGGACCGCATTCAGGCGGTACCGGAAGCCTTCGCCGAGGTGCAGATGTCGGAAGCCCGTGCCGAATCCGTTTCAGGCGCAAACGAGCTAATCACGCAGGGCAACATGCCCGCTCAGGGCAGGACGAGCATCACACGCACTGCCACGGGCAGCAATCTACTGGCGGCAGGTTCCGGCGCACGGTTGGAAGCATTCGTTGAGCGCATCGGCGATCAGGTATTCGAGCCCACCCTTGATGCCTTCCACGAGATGAACAGAAGACTCTTACCGTTGGAAAGACTCCGCTACATCCTCAATGACGAGCTTGCCCAAGCCTACGAAGGCGATCACTTGGACATTCTCAATGCCAAGGTTACTTTCGATATTCTCGCTGCCGCCCGCATGGCTGCAAAGAGAAATATGGCGCAATCGCTCCCGATGCTCACACAAATGTTAGTTACAGACCCAATGCACACCATGTTGCAAGCCCAAGGTAAAAAGCTGAACGTGGTCGAACTTGTAAAGATGTGGTTTGACGTGAGTGGTTGGAAGAACTACGCCAATGTCATCCTCGATATGACACCTGAGGATGAGCAGAGAGCCGCCATGCAAAATCCTGCGGTACAGCAGATTGGTGTTCAGAAACAGAAACAAGCCGGGGAAACCGATTCCAAACTTCAAGTGGTCGATGCTGAGAACAGTGCCCGTGCATATCGGGAGCTACAGCGTCAGGTCATAGAGAAAGCCGGGGAATCCGAGGCGGTTAATGGCTCCCCCGGCGATCAGGGCTTTGGGAGTAACCAGTAATGCCTTTAATCAAAGCCAACCTGACCCACGATGAGCAGGAAGCCGTAACAGCCTACGACCGGGGGAATAAGCTCCGGGGATACGCAGACGACCCCGGCTGGCAACTACTCATGGTGCTATTGAAAGAGGAAGCCGACCGAGCCAAAGCCAAGCTGGAGAGTACAAAAAGTACCGATATTCACGAGATTTTCTATCTCAAATGCCGTCAACGGGCAGTCACTGAGTTAGTGGATTCTCTCACTGCCACGATTCAAAGTTACATCGAATTTGCGGACAATCCGCCTTCGATAATCGCAAACCTTCACTTTTAACCCAACTGCCGACTATGCCCGGATTGGCATACAGGAGTCAACGTATGGATTTAGAAAAACTTCGGGCAGCCGCCGAAGCTGAGTTTAACAAAAATAAAGTCGCAGAACCACAAACCCCGGATGTTCCGGTTATTACAAGTAGCGAGACCACAGTAGTCCCGCCAACAGTTACCCCGCCAGCTACGGAAACCATCCCGAAGCATAAAGCATGGCGGCGTGAAATCGACTGTGGGGATGGAGCTGGCGTTCAAGTTTTCGAGGGTGACACGAAAGATGAGCTAATCGAGGCTCTTTCAACTGCCCAGCTTAACGCCACGAAAAAGATTCGTGAGCAGAATAGGCGCATTAAAGAGCGCATTTTGCCTGAGGCTGCTAAAGCTGAAGTTAAGTTTGAGCCCACGGCGCTGACGGTTGATGAGCAGTTTGCTATCTCGCAAGAGTTGCAGACCAACCCAGCCGGGGCGATTTCTAAACTATTCAAGTCTACTGTAGGGGTCACTCCTGAGGAACTCCGGGAAGTACTAGCGGAGTCAAGGCAAGCAGCCCAGCAGGCACAGAATCAACGGGAAGGCGCAAAGTTTGTAGCTGCCCATCCTGAGTATAAAGATGATGCGGTAAATGGTAAAGCCATGATGGAGTATCTCCAGAAAAACAATATGGCTGCTACCGCTTCCAATTATGAGATTGCTTTCGATGCATTGACCGAAACCGGATTGGTTAAGGTACATGATCAGAAAGAAGTAACCGCACCCCCTGAAAAGGTGTTGCGGGGTAAAAAGGCGCACGTCGGCATCAGCCCACGTCAATCTAGCGCAGATGACGTGCAAGCCGAGCCAGACGAACCTACTGTCGAAAGCATGATGAAACTGTCACCCGACGAGCGTAGACGGATTGTCCTCCGCTCAACACGGAAACAGTAGTCATGCTGGCGTGATATGACCACGGTCATATTAACCCAAGTACCAAAGAGTATTTATGAGTTTAGCTGCATCAGCAGTAACTAACGCCAACTTGACGAACACTCAGGCTGTCTATTACGATTCGCTCGCAATTGACGCCTTCTTCGCCAACCTTGGCTTCCATACCCTGACCACACCCCGTGACCTTCCGTTACATCGTGGTAAAACAATTCAACTGTTCTCCTATGCATTGGCTCCGTTCATTAGCGGCGTCACTGCGGGGAACCAACCCGGTACCGCTACTGAAGGCACCGTTGGTAGCGGACTTGTTCCGACCGCCCCCGATGTTCAGGCTGTCATTGGGCAGTACGTCGATTACATCACCGTGTCAGATTTGGCACTGGATGTTGCTATCGACCCGATGTTGGAAAACCTCAATAAAATGATGGGCTATCGTGGCTCTCTGATTGTCGATAGCATTGCCCAGATGGAATTCGATGCGGCTTGCTCAATCGATACCACCACGGTTGTCGATATTGCTGACGGTTCTTATCTGAACGCTTCTGCTATCCGTAATGCCGCAGGGTCTCTGTTTGGACGAAACGTCCGCCCATTTGCCGATGGCAAGCTACACGGCATCATGTCTCCTTACGTCGCTGCCGATTTGTTCAATGATACGACTTACAACGGCGTCACGGACATTTTGAAGCGTTCTGTCGAGGGACAGAAGTTGATTCAGGAAGGCTGGGGCGAAGGTCACGACTATGAAGTCATCGACTTTGCTGGCACCCAATGGATTTCTTCAACCAACGTACCGCTGACCTCTGGCGTACCGATCACGGGCAAGTCTGCTTACTCCTGCTACCTCGCTGGATTAGACGCAGTGTTCGGCGTCAAGCTGGGTGGGTCTGATGTCCCTGAAGGTCGCAACTTCAAGGCGGAAATCAAGACTTTCGCTGCGAGTGCTGCTGATCCGGCAGGCGTCATCCCCGGAGCCGTGAGCTTTAACCTGAAATACGTTTGTGCTCCCCGTCCGGGTACCGGAAGCGGAAGCATGGGCTTCAAGCGTATTCGTGTCGAAAGCGCCTGCTCCTAATTCACCCCTAACCAATATGGGCTGGTCTTAAAGCCAGCCCATTTATTACATGACCGCCTATGTCCAATGTAGTTTCTCTCGACCGCACCTACTGTAACATCTGCCAAACCCTGAAACCGTCTTCCGATTTCTCTTCACAAGCACGGGCTCAAGCACTGGCAGGCGATGAAAACGCTGCCTGCCTACCCTGCGTTAATCGCCTTTACGATTCTCGCCTTGCCCGTGACGAAGTTGAACCGTACCTCAAGCAAGATATGGCTGTTCGTAACAAGCCATATGAGCTATCGGGGCAGGAAGAGCGCAAAGACTCTCCTGCCCGCTGGGGTCATGTATTACATAGCAGTGAGTTACTGTTACGCCTCCAAAGGATTATCCCAAACATACATGTTCGAGATGGACGTATCGGCAATGACGTTTCTTTGTTTCAGGTGGTCAACGAGGATATCAATTATCTGGTTTGGACGCACCAAGGCGCACTCCCTGAATACAGCATAGTCATTGTTAACCAGCATAACCGCCCCATCCGTGAAAAACGGGGATGGCGCACAGTTTTACTCCGCTTGATTAAAGCCGGGGTCATCACCGAAGAACAAGCAGTAAAGCAGTTTGGCAGCCCGACCAATGGCGAAGCTGCACGATTTTATTTACAAGAGTTGGCTTGGCATAGAAACCAACGGAATTTAGGAAAAGATGGCAACTAAAGATGATGTAAAGCAAGCTCTCCCGGCTGAGACCGTGGAGTTTATGAAACAAATGAAAGCTCTCTTCGTTGACGAAGCTGAAGAGGAACGCAAGAGAGACGAGCGAGACCTCCGAGCAAAAGAGCGAGCCCAGAAAGCAGCCCAGCAAGCCATTAACGCCAAACAGGAACAAGACCGGCTGGCGGGTATGGCAGCCATGAAGGCAGCTTGCACCCACCAACGTCAAGATGGCTCGTGGAATTTACAAGGTCAGCGCAGTTGTGATGGCGTCATCCGGTTCATGTGTCCGCAGTGCCGTGGTCAGTTTGCCCCCGGCGATCCGGCTTACGAGACATTACTCAAGTACATCAATCGTGAGCGCCTTGGGAATGCGAGACAGCAAATCTAATGCCGCCCACGATTTTACTTTCGGGAACGATTAACTGGGCTCAGACTTTTACCCGCCTTCAGCCTCTTACGGGCGTGGGCGGGGTAGACACCGAACCCGCTGTCACCATTGCCAATACTGTCAAACAGTTTATATTGGCTCCCCCGTTTGCTTGGGCATGGAACCGCACGACTGCGACTTTCACCACAACCGCCAGTGTGCAGGATTATAGCCAATCCTTATCGACATACGGTTGGCTGGAAAAAGCCGTGGTCTCCAGTGCCGCTGGCACCTACGAGGCTGAAGTGAAAATGCTGTTACCGGATGCTGCCGAAACTGGTCGCCCGGTTCACGTCGCTCCTTATCTCGATGACGGCGCTGGAAACATTACGTTTCGTATGTACCCGGTCCCGGATGGCATTTATACCGTTAAATTGATTTTTCAAAATGCTGCCCCGATGTTCACGGCGCTCTCCCAGACGTGGAGTCCTCTGCCGGACAAGCTCCTGTACCTGTATAGCAGTGGCTTCCTTGCTCATGCATTGGAACAAATCGACGATCAGCGCTTCCCGACACAAATGCAATTGTTCATGCGTCAGTTAGTCGCTGCCAATGCTGGTTTGCTGGAGTCAGAAAAGAACATATTCTTAAGTGAAAAACTTGTATCTGCAAGGCAGCAGCAATCTGAATTGCTAGGTGTGCAGCAAGGCAGGCAGGCAAGAGGTTAATCATGCAGAACTGCACAATCACAATTCAAAGCACGTTGGATTACTTCAGAAATGTTGCCAGCCTAACAGCGGTCCTTGGAAACCCCGTTGCCGGTTACGGCGGCACCAATCCTGCCATTAATATTGCCAATGAAGTAGTGGCTGAAATCTTATGCGAGCCGTTTGATTGGAAATGGAACCGGATAAAGCCACCCTCGTATTTCGTGAATCAGCTTCAACAGGATTATTCGACATCCATACTGACCATGGGTTGGATCGAGAACTCTACCAGACTGAATACCAGTGACACTTCCACCCCGCAGCAGATACGAGGATTGGAAGCCGTCCGTGAGTTGCTCCAAACCAGCTATCAAGGCACACCGTTTCAAATCGCTTGGGTTTGCAATTCCGAGGCGATTTGTGGGACGTGGCTTGCCAATACCAAGTACACCAACCCGCAACCAAGTGGGCTTGGTTCGATTAGTGCGGCTGCCTGCCCGGTACAGCCGTTTACTCAGGTTCGGGATACCAACGGAAACATTCAGGTAATCACCATCTACGGGACCACGGGAAGCACCCAGCCTACTTGGAATGCCGCTGTTGGTGGAATCACGACCGATGGCACCGTGACTTGGACGTGCATCGACCCGAACGGCGTCAGCTTTCGACTGTCCCCGCTACCGCCGCAGAACAGTGTTGTGTGGAGTATTCAACCTTACTTTCAAGCGAAGCCAATCCTTGTTACCGCTATCTCGCAAACTTGGCCGATACCCGACACGCTAAATTTTGTCTACAAGCAAGGCTTCTTCGCAAAGTCCTTGAAGCTCGCCGAAGACCCCCGCTGGGAAAAAGAGTATGCCCTGTTCGAAGCGATGATTAAGAAGGCTGTAGGAAGCGCCGACCGTGAAGCCGAAAGTCTCGGGATGTACCCGAGCCATGGTCTTCAGGGTGGTGGAGGAAGCGGTAGCAGCCCCAACGATTACACGGGGGCTCCTCCAGGAACCTTCACACCATGGGGGTGGTAATTGTCCGATCTTTCAATAATGCAAATCGCCGGGGCGCAGCCGAGCAAACCAAGTAAATTCACTCCGCTGACGGCTCGCCGTGTCTTTACAGGCTATTTCCCCAATCGCAACCCCCTTGTCGAACCCGGCTCACGTGTTGACGCACTCTTTTATAAAGGCCGAACCGATTCTATTTGGGATGGGCAAAATACCGAAGTATCGCAGTATGGCACCCTAATCCGGCGTCCAGGTTTCACCCAATACAGCACCGCACAGATTACTGCTGGACTTACTGGTACGGGCTCTGGTGCCGGTTCTGTATCTTTTCCAGACAGCTTAGCGAGTATTACCAACTCGAACGTCTCAGCAGCAACAACCTACAACGAAACCAACGTTCCTGCAAACTTCGGGGTATCCGCTGTAACCGCTGGCAGCACAGCCACGACAAGTACGACTGTCGCCGGTTCAGCCGGTTCGGGCGGCACAGCTACTACGCTCACGCTTACCCTGACTGTCCTGACTCCAGTACTGACGGGGACTTCTGTTCAGGTTCAGGCAAGTTCCAATGATACTACCTACCCGGTTAGCTCGTATCAGGTATATCTTGATTCCGTTCTGACTTACACAATGACTGGCGGAGGGTTACTCACTGAGACCCTAACAGGTCTTACAGTGGGTGCCCACACGGTAGGTGTTAAGGTATGGAATACTCATGGGACAAATGCCACAGTTACCTCCACTGTTGTAGTGGGAGGAGCGGATGTACTCACCCTTGTTTTATTGACGCCAACTATTACCGCCAACTCAATCCAGATTGAAGCAAGCGCCAGCGACTCAAGCACATATCCTGTCACCGCAATCCAGGTGTACCTTGATGGCAGCTCCACCCCGGTATTCACTTCCGCTACAACACCTCCGATTACGCCAATCAATTACACCATCACGGGTGTGACTGGTTATCATACGGTGGTCACGAAGGCGTGGAATACCCTTGGCGCTGAAGTTTCCATCTCCTCGATTTGCTACCTAACTTCAGGAAGCCCTGTCACCGTTATCAACACGAGTGGCGGAACCCAGGCGGTCAACCCGGCAATTCAGGATTTGAGCTTGAACACCGCCCAGCCGGTGAACATTAGCAAGACATCTTTGCATACGCTCATGCCGACCGGATGGGGCGGAAAAGTCATAGGGTGGCTGGTTGGCTGGTTTGGCTATACCGGAGCTAGTCACATCAGTGTGGGCTACACCAGCAACACTAACGCTCAAGTCAATGCGCAGCTTGCCGATATGTACAGCCGTGGCATTGACTGCGTGGTACTTGACTGGTACGGAACCTCACTCCTCAATGCCCCCAACGATAGCGTTCTGAATGCGATTGTCGCAGGGATAGGGAACTATCCTGGCATGACGTTTGCCATCTCTATCGATCAACAGTACTTTGCCTTGAACGGATATACGGCAGGCACTTACCAGACAGGGATTATCGCTGCAATTAACCACCTTTCGACATACTTTAGCAACTCACAGTACGAGAAGAACGGGGGTGATCCAATCATCTTGATGTGGGATGTAGCCTCGGTTGCCGGTGCAAACATTAACTGGGCAACGGTACAAGCAGCTATTCCCACCGGAACCAAAGTCATCCAATATCAGGCGTCTGGATTCTCGATAGCGGATTCAGCAGGTTCATTCTTCTGGATTGATACCACCGACAAGACTCCCGTTGACGGAACTGGTTATCTTACCGGAACAGTATTTCCAGCTCTCACCGCAAATCAATCGATGATTTGTATGTCCGCTGCGTGGCCGGGTTTCGATGGCACCCTGACAAATAAGACAGCGTGGAGTCTTGGGAAGTATATAGATCGTCAGTGGGGCAGTACGTGGCTTGCTTGGTGGGCGGCAAACAACACGTATGTTACCTCAGGAAAGCGCATCGATTATATCGTCATCGGCACGTGGGACGACTACGAGGAAGGTTCATCGATTGAACCCGGTATCTTAAGCAATGTAGTTATCACACCGACAATGACCGGGAAAACTCTCAGTTTTTCAGTTGCCGGTAACACCGCCGTAATGGCGAACTATAACATCTTAGTGAGCCCTGACGGGATAAACTACACACAAGTCGATTCAACAACCAACTCTACAACCTATTCCCTTGATTTGGACACTCTGAAGTTACCAGCGGGAACATATCATGTATATGTGCAGGCGGAAGGAATGCCATGCATCGTGAACGTACTATCCTCTCCCGTAACGTATATTTCCGCTGCCTACGGCGGCGGTAGTGAGAGTGGCAGTAGCGGCGGGAATCTACCTTCGCCAGCTATCAGCTTTTGCTCATTCCAGCATTTCGATCAAACGATCAGCGTTCATGCTGATACCGCATCCGGCGTCTATACGATTACGCCAACGACCTCTACTCAGTTATTCGCCAAGAGCACTGGGGCGGGTCAGACATATTTCCAGAGTGTAGGTCCGTGGCTGTTCATGAGCGATGGCGTTGACCAGCTCAAATGGAATGGCACGGTGTTGGAAACTTGGGGCATCAACCCCCCGATGTCCGCTCCGACGCTTTCATTTACCTATGGCACGGCAAACACGTATCAGCCCACCGGATGGTCATGGGTCTATTGCTATCAGAATGCCACCACGGGTGCTATTTCGACCGCTTCGCCAGTTTCCGCCAGCACCAATGTGATGTTAGATTTCACGGCCGGTTTGACCGGCGAGGCTAGTACCGATCCGCAAACTTCAAATATATTAATTTTCCGCACAACGGATGGCGGGGCTACATACCTTTACGAGGCGTCGATTGCCAACCCCGGCTCTGGTACGTGGTCATACACCGACACTGGAGCCACCAGCGATGTTCAGTTAAATATTTTCATGGAAGCGCCTCAAGCTATGGCGAATAATCCCCCGCCAGCGGGGCTAGGTGGTCTTTGTTACTTCGCAGAACGAATTTGGGGGTTTGTCAACACCACCCAAGGCTGCTATGTCAATTACTCCGCCGGTCCTGACTGCACTGTAGGAAATGGGAATGAGGCATTTCCGCCACTGAATTATTTTCAGTACCCGTCCGCTGTCATCGCTCTCGTGCCGTTTGCAAATGGTATCCATGTTTTCACTGTCAACGATATCTATGTCATTCGGGGAACGATCTCAGCCACGGCTTGGGCAGACGGAGCAACCAGCGGCACGATCTTCAATAGCAATATTTATCAGCGGAACATCGGGCTGCTGTCGTGGAACGCCGTCGATTGGGACGGCAGCAATACTTACTTCTTTTCTACCGACCGCCGTCTGCTGATGATAAGTCCAACCGTAGGCGGGGTAGCTGATCTTGGCTTCCCCATCGGTAATGTTTTGATGGATTTTAATCCAAAAACCTCGTATGTCGCCTGCCACTCGTATGGGATGCAGGATCAGGCTGTATTTATCTTCGATGGTGCTGGGAATTGTTTCCGCTGTAACCCCAACCAGACGCCCGAAGGCGGGGCGTGCTGGAGCACCAAAGGCGTGGTTACAGGAGGAAGTGGAGCCATGGTATCGGTTGAGACCAGTCCCGGAGTTCACCAGCTTTTGGTGGGGTCTGGAAATAATATGTGGTTCAGGGATTGGACTAGCTTCAGCGATAACGGCTCAGCGTACTCCGCATACGTCACGTTTGGAAGTTTGGTATTAGCCCAGCCCGGTACATTGGCTGAGGTTCAGTGCATCACGCTGGAGAGCGAAGCCATTGGAACACAAGCCAGCATGTCTGTTTTGTTAAATGAAATCTCCGGGGATTTTGAGACGCTGAGTAACTACGTACCCGATCCGCCGCAGTTGCCAGCGAGTACGTCGTTGCTATCGAATCGGTTCTATTTGAATCAAGGAACTCAACCTGTTGTCTGCCAGCACATGCAAATTAAACTCGATTTCGTTGCCGAGGACGCAGCCAACGAGCTTTTAGGGTTCTCGATATACGGAGCCATACACCCAGAGTAACTATGCCGACTATCGCCCAATCTTCGATCACATTATCCACGCCAACGCTTAGCGCCTCTAATGTGGACGCTACGGCTTTCTCCGCCCCGTCGCAGTCGATTATCCCCATTGTTGCAGCGCTACCTTCAGAGGACATAATAGCCACCACTACCGCATCCGTCTATGCCGCACAGACAAATGGAATACCTGCCCAGATGGGCTGGCAGTGGACAGCGACGGCTCCCGCTGCCCCATCACAGGCTGCAATGATAGCTAGCACTCTGAGTGCGAATAAAATTACAGGAACTGGTATCCCTAATCAAGTAGGCAATGTCTATGCGAGTGAATCTCCGTATAAGCTGCGGGACAATACCCTGTGCTCACTGGTAGCAGTGGAATATGTACCCGCTGCGGGAGACCATAACTTTAGTAAGGTTCAGATATGGTTCACGGGGTATTCCACCTGCCCAACCCCGCAGCTAATGGCTGAAGGTTCAGAGAGCCCCGTATCGTTCTTATGTGATACCACATACCAAACCGTGACCGTGACCGTGGTAGCAGTAGGACCATCGGGCTTGAGCGCACCTTTTGCCGGAGCCCCGACTTGTACAGTTGACCTCAACGGGGTTGTTACAGCTCCACCTCCGCCGAGTATCGCCGAAATGCGCACGGCTCTGCCGGGTGATGTTGGTTGGGAATTCTCTTTCAATGTGGTCAATGGGCTGGAGGCGGACGTTATAGACGGATATTGGCTTTATCGCTCAACGTCTAGCACAACCCCTGTACCACCACTTTGTCGCTGGAAATATATCAAGCAGCCAACAACCAACATCGGAATACAAACCGAGCAGGATTATACGACAGCTCTTTATTACTATTGGGTATCGTCATCTTCGACTAGTGGACTTGAATCCTCGTTGCAATCGGTTGGCGTGACAGAATTCGTTGTCTCCGAATACCCAACTGGCAATGCCACGGCATATCCAACCGGACTATATCCAGTTGGTGTTAGCACAATCAACGTCAAAATTTACGCCTGGGCGGGCGCTAATAACGGTATCAACGGACGCACCCCTGCCAATATCAGCATTCCTGCTTATACCTGGACTGGCCAGTCAGTGATCTTCAATTGCCAGAACTCGAATGCCAAGCCGATGGTGAATAACGGAGTGGACGGAGCAGGTAACTACTACCCAGACAAAGACTTTCCGCTGTATCCGCTGGGTGCTAGTGGGTTCAGTAGCTTCGACATGATTGTCACAGGCTCGTTCGTAGTCAATACGGCTGGAAACATCTCGTGGTCGGTCAGCTCAGATGACGGCTTTTGGCTTGCGATTGGTGGTGGCGTCAGCGCCACGCCTCAAGGTAGTACAGCCTACTTAAACTTAGGTCCTCAAGGTGGTACTGGCTCACCAAGCCCAATGCAAGGGTTGCCGATTCTCGCTGCTTATAACAGACCTGAGAATATGTATGTCCAGCACTCTTACCTTATGAACTTCCCATCGCCCGGAGTCTATCCGTTTGAGATTGGGTATGCCCAGCTAGATGGAGGCTTGACCTTCATGATTTACTACGATACTGGAGCCGATGATGGCACTGGCAATGGCACTGACATTCTGGCATACCCCTGCAATGGAGCTTTGTTTACCAATGGAGCGTCCGCCTACGATGGTAATGAAACGACTTCCTGTAGCGTAGATGACACACTTGCTTATCCTACTGGACAGACATTTACCGGTTTTAATAACCCGCCGTCAGGGTTGACCAGAGTAGCTACAACCTTAAAGGTGATGAGCTATGTTTCCGGCAGCGGAACCGGAACGGTCAATTACAGCTTAAACAACGGCGCATCTTGGACGGCGGTCTATTCCACCAGCAGCCATGCTCAGGCGTATGACGCCGTGACTTTACCTGCTACCCAAGACTTGACCCAAGTACAGGTACAGGCGATAGCTAACAACGTGGTCATGAATATCTACGAGTGCAGGATAGAGTGTACCGTTCAATAAAGTAAGGGGCGAATAATAGCCATGATAGTTTTTAACCCAGTAGATGTAGCAGTAGTAGTCACAATCATGAGAGATGCAGCAATTACCCTCAGTGTATTCATAGGAACAGGGTGCGTGCTCAAATTCGCTATCCAGTATGGCACGTTGAAGCAATACTTTTTGGACTTGGTGACTGAAGCTCGGACGTGGGCAGCACGGCTCACCGACAATCACCTAAAACATATCCAGGATGCCACAGAAAAAACCGCCGATGCCGTCGCCGAATTGAAAAGTGATTTGCGTGTTGCAGCCACTCTCGTTGCGGCAGCGAAAGAGAACGAAATGTCCCATCACGATGAAATGATGGAGGGCTTAGACAATTTGAAAAGTAAGCAGAATGAAAAAAGTTAAGACACGGCAACTCGTAGAAACCGATATCAAACTCTTTGGTGAGTGGCTTTATTTGAATCGGGAGCTGAACAGATTCGACCCCGACATCTTTACTTATGGTAGCACACGGGTCATCGCCGTCGCCGAAGATGACGACCCGGTTATGTTTGTGCCATATCAGATAGTCATTCTTATGGAGTCGGTTGCCCCGAATCCGAGAACAAGCCCCATGAAGCGTGCTTTAGCTCTCAAGCAGTTCCAAGCCTACCTTATCGACTTAGCTGCTGCATCCGGTATCGGAGAAATCTATTTTGTGGCTACCGACAAAGACATGGAGTCGATAGCAAAACGTCACGGGTATGAGGAAGTAGAAGGAACACTGCTACGCCTGAAACCGCATAACTTTAATCCCCGCAAGTTGCGGAAGTAGGGCACATGAGACTCAAATACAAAGCTCGAATTCGTTTTATCAACAAAGGGAATACCTCTGCGGCAAACGCCAACCAAGCTGCGCAGACAGCCTTTTACAGCCAACTTACAGCCGAAAATCAGCAGAATTATAGTCAGTGGCAGTCACTGACTGCCAGTCTGAATAATGCCATCCAGCCGATCATCTCCGCCGGTCCCGGACAGTATGGGTTTTCTCCAGGCGAAAATGCCAGCCTGAACGCAGGCGTCGTTAACACAGCGGCAAATAATTATGCGAATCAGAGCGTGGCTCAAAGCAATGAGGTCGCCGCATCCACTGGTGGAACCGGATTACCCTCTGGGGCACAGGAGCAACTAAGCCAGAATCTCGCCATCAAGCAAGCTCAGGGCGTCTCCGCTGGCGAGAATACCATTACTCAGGCTGGTTATCAACAAGGGCTAACCAACTACAATACCGCCCTTGGGCAGGAAAGTAGTCTCATCTCCGCTGAGAATCCCAACGCCTTCGCCGGGTCTGCGACAGGCGCTGGCACCGCTGCGACCGGGTCAGTGAACGCCGCAACCACTGCTGATACCCAGGCGACTGCTGGGATCATGAGCTTGGCGGGTTCCGCTATAGGTGGAGCATCGTCAGTGTTCACGGCGGGAGCCTCCAAAGGCGGCTTCCTAACTGGGTAAATAAATGAATAAATTGAAAGTACTAGCGATGATGCTAGCGTACCTGAATGACTTTCACAATCCTGAGTCCCTTGCTTTCCGCAATGCGAACCCAGGATTGCTGAAGGCGTTCAGCCTGAAGCACAAAATGGATGCCAATCAAGTGCGGATATTCGACTCGTTCCAAGATGGTTATCAAGCGCTAATATTCGATTTGAAAACAAAGTGCTCAGGGCGTAGCCGGTCGAAGCTGAAACCAGAGAACACCCTAACTGATTTGCTGCGTGTCTATGGACATGCCGAAACTGAACGGGCGGTTAGATTTCTCCAGTCCGCTTTGCATACCGATATTAACGAAAAACAGCCCTTGGCTTTTTTCTCACAGGAGTAACCTATGTCAACACCAAACGTAACACCCTCAATCAACCCAGAAACTGTTGGCGATCCTGCCCAGACTCAGGCTCAGGCTCAACCTAGCGCAGCCCCAGCTCAGGATAATACTCCTGATGATAGCGGTGGGGGGTTTCTATCCCATGTGGGACACGTACTGACTCACCTTGGCGGAAGACCCCCGGCGTCATACACCGTTGATGACAAAGGTAACACGGTTGCCAATCAAGCGGATGCTACGCCCGGTCAACTGTTCAAAAACTTATTGGTGGGCGCTCTGAATGGCTTGGCTGCTGGCAGTCAGTTAAAAGGAAATCCCGGCTTTGGTGCTGGATTGGCGGCGGGGTTCGAAGGTGAACAGAAAAAGCTACTAACCCAAGATGACCGTGCTCGTGCTCAAGCCCAGCAAGAATTCAAGAACAAGACCAGTGCGACCGAGGCTGCCGACAAACACACTCTTCAGGCCGTCCAGCTACAACATTATTCGCTACAAAATGCCCAGTTGACCCACGAGAACAATTTGGCGGCAAAACTCGAACCGTTGAAGTTGAAAGAAGCCGAAGACTCGTTGCAGGAGCACCAGCTTAATCTCTCCAAATCTGCTCAGGAAATGGGGCTGACCAATGGTCGGGATATTTCCGACTACGGTCAACTATCGGAACAGGACGCCAAGGATGTTGCCGCTGGCAAAAAGGTATTTCTCACCAAATTAAATGGCAGCGGGACGCTATATGACATGCCCGAAAAACCGGAGACAACCCCCAATACCAAACCCTTCGAGATAGCAACGTGGGGCGTCGATAAAAATGGTAAGCCCGTCCGCACGATCACAGGTACCGTTGCCGCTGGCAAAGGCACAGTCGCCGGTCAGATGTCGGCGGTCAACCAAGAAAACAAATCCTACTCTGATACTTATGGTAAGTATATTGACGCCAAAGCCAAGCAGGCTCAGACAGTTGAAGCTTATGCCAAAGCCGGTCAAGCAGCAGCCGAGACCAAGAAAATTACGCAAGAAGTTGCGGACACCAAGGACGAGAAGGAAGTTATGGAGAATTTCAATACTGATGACTTCTCTAAACTCAATGGTAAACAGCGTGGCACGCTGGCGACATATACAACCAAGGTTCTTGCCGCTACCAATAATCCTTCAACGAATGCGGAAGAGGAAACCGCACGGGTAGCAGTACGTGTTAAGGCAGCTAATCTGCTCCAGAGATTGATGGGCGGACAGACTGCCGGAGGAGGCGTTCAGCTAATCGACCCGAAGGGGAACATAGTTACCATCCCCACCAATCAGGTTGACAACCTCATAAAGACCAAAGGCTACAAACGACAGGGCGAACAACCTACTGGGAGTGCTGACATAGACGCAGCCAACAGGAAGCAATACGAGAGCAGCCAGACTGGCAACCCCCGTAATGCGAATATAGCCGCTGGTAACACCCCGACAGGCACCCTACCTGAAACAGCCGCTCCAATTAACTAAGGGTATCTATGCCTCAATTTAACGAAGACGGGTTCCCGATTGTTGGTGGAGGGGTTCCTATTGGAGCCCCTGCCGCTCCCACAGCGTCCGCCAGTGTGAATGAAGATGGGTTCCCAATTGTACAGGCATCTTCTTTCAGAGTACAGGCACCAGCCCCCAGCAGAAGCCCGTTAGTAAACGAGGATGGCTTTTCAATAGTCCATGATAGCTCTTCCGTTGATAGCTCTCCCGCTGTAAATGAAGACGGATTTCCGATAGTAAAGCAATCGAAGCCCACGCAAAAACCCGTCAACTCAGATGCCCCTTGGTATAGCAAGGCGTGGGATTGGGCAAATGAGCCTACCGTCGATTTGAAGCGTGAAGGCGCTACGGGGGTTGAAGCCGGGGTTGAGGACGTTGCATCCAGCCTGACCAGCCCATTATCTATTGCTCTCGCCTTCGCCACATTCGGCACAGGACCACTGCTCGAATTCATCGGAATCAACGTCGCCAAATTAGCAGGCGGTCAATTACTCGCCGCTGCGAAGACCGCTGGCAAACTCGCCAGTGTCGGCTTCACGGGTATGCAGATCAAAGGTATCGCCGATGCCGAGCCCGCATTCAAGCAGGCGGTATTGAACGGCGACACAGACAAGGCGCTGGAAATTGGAACCCAGATGGCGCTTGGTTTGGGCGCTGCTGCATTTGGGGCAAGACACGCTTACAACGAATTCTTTGGGAATCCTTCGGATGTGACCTTCACCAGCAAAGACAAGCTGATTGGCACCTACCAGCGGATGCTAAAAGAGGATGACGTTCAAGCCCGTACATTCAACGCTGATTTCAAAAAGGCTGTACCCGATGTGGGAACACGGGAAGCCATCCAGTTCTACGCCGAAGCCGGGGGAGACGCCGGTAAGCTCGCCGATTGGCAAGCTAGGATTGAAAAGTCTACAGGTACCGACCCGAAACTCCAGCGTCAGGCAGTAACCGCATTGACCAAAGCTCAGAGTCTATCAGCCGATGAAATCGCACAGGCGACCAAAATGCGAGAACTTTACGACCCCGACTTTGAAGAAGCCGTTGACCATGATGTTCTTTCAACCGAATCCAAGAAGACTGATTACGTCGCCCGTGCCCGTTGGACTAATGAGTCCGAAGCAGAAGAGAATGTAGCCAATGCCAAGGTAGCACTTGGCGAAAGCAACCAGCCGAACCATACCAAGCAGCGTATTTTTGACACCACTGCTGATGGCGTCTTGGCTGGATATGAACCTGCTAAAGTAAACGGTCGCTTTGCGCTTGATTCCGCCGATATTGCCGCCGACTATCACCGTGCTATCGGTAAAGAGATTGCCAAAAAGGTATTCGTTGAAAATGCCCGAAAGGGACGAGCAGAGGATTTACGCCCGTTTGCCGTTCAATCAGGATCAGGCAGTGAGCTTGATTCCGGAACTTTAATTACGAACAGCAATTCCATCCCTGACAAAACATTGACCAAAGCTGAGATTACGGCGTTAGGTCAAGACGGTCTGGATAAACTCGTTGCCGATGGGAAAGTTACTAAAGACGGCGGCGAATATCGCTGGGATACCACGGGCTATGACAACTCCATCCGCACGCCCCAAACGAACGGTTACGCTTATGGCGGGACTCCCAATGTTTTGGTGAAAGCGCCGGTTGCCTTCCACCCGGATATTGCCGAGCAGGCAAAGATGATCCTTGCGCCGGAAGCTTCGAAGTTACGCCAGAATCCAATTAGTAATGCCCTGCTAAATGTGGGGAGTTTTGCCAAACACACATTACTTGGGGGGAGTGCCTTTCACTGGGTTCAAGAAGGCTTGCGTGGCGTCGAGTCCGGGGTCAATCCGTTCAATTTAGAAAAGTGGGACATGACCAACCCGGAACACGTCCGATTGGTTGAGGCAGGCGGAATTCAGCCCGGTATCGAGCAGGGTGCAAATGCCTTCACCGAAGGCGTTAAGGGCAGTGGCTTGCTCGCCAAGATTCCGGGGCTATCATCCATTATCGAGAAGTCGAACGAAAGCCTGTTCGGACCATCGGGATTCATCGACCGTCTGAAATTGACCACGGCGCTGAAGTTTGCCGAGCGCCTGAAAGACAGCAACCCCGACCTTGACCTGATGACCCGCTACAAAGTTGCCGGACAGATGGCGAACGCCCGTTTTGGCGGATTGAATTACTTGGCGATGGGGCGCAGCAAGGAATTGCAAGACATCATGCGGCTCACCCTGCTTGCGCCGGACTGGATTGAATCACAGGTACGGGATACAGGCTTCGCTTTGGCGTATCCGAAGATTGGAGCGACCGACCTCGCCCGGATTGCGCTTTACAATTTCACCGCCGCCCGTGCCCTGAATTACATGGTCAGCGGCAAGCCCCACATGGAAGAGCCTTTCGGCGTCGTATCAGATGACGGCAAGAAAGTATTCTCTGTCCGCACCATGCCGTCTGATATTTACCATGCTGTATCGAACCCCATGGACTTCGCTGCCAATCGCTTGAATCCGGTCACCGTGAGAACGGGGGTTGAGGCGATCACTGGCAGAGACAAGATGGGACACACCCGTTCCATGGCGGAACAGGTTTCAGATTTATTCCAGAACATGACGCCGATCCCGGCGCAAGGCTTGGTTGACAAGGCGAGAGGCACAGAGCGCCCCAATGCGTTATGGTCGGATTCCGCCTTATCCGCTGCGGGTGCTACGACACGGGCGAACCTCAGCCCTGCCGAGCAGACCGCATTCAAACTCTCAAGTCAGAGGGCAGGCACCGGACCCGTGCCAAGTGAGCAGCTTTCACGTCATCACCTGATTTTCGGGTTGGAAGACCGTCTGCGCAGTGGCGACACCGGAGCGATGAACGATGTTCAGGCAGCGTCTCAGGGCGGATTACTTGCGCCCGATGATGTGAAAAAGATTGCGAAAGACTCGAAGAGCACCCGGCTTCAGTCCGTGGTTAAAAGCCTACCGATGTCAAACGCTCTCGACGTGTGGGACAAAGCGACGAATGCGGAACGTGATTCCCTTGCCCCGGTCATCCTGAAAAAGATGGTGGCATTCCGCAAGACCGAAAACCATAAATTGACGGCACCCGAACAGAGCCGCATGAACGTCCGTCTGGCGAAGTTGGTCAACGACATTCAGCAACGCTAATAACTATCTAGCTGCTTGGTACCCCTTCGCAGTCAGATAAAGGTATTCACGTTTGCTGATTAGCGACATGACGAAGACTGGTGAGTTTGGGGGGTTCTCGTATGGAACCTTAGGACCAGTCCCAACCTGCCCCGCTTTTTCTAACCCCTTTAGAGCAAGGTCGAAATCAACCGTGGTAGTCGTGTTGTCAGCGTCGAGGCACTTCTGTTTGACATCGCTCAATGAAGCGCCGACGTAGCTGTGATTAAGCGATTCTGCACCGAGATTACGTTCCTGAAAGTCACGCAGCAGACACGTTAGTATCTGCTTCGATACCTGTTCTACTTTTCCCATGTCGTTTCTCCAGCTTCTCTGGATTATTATACGGGAATCAGGTAGATACGCCATGCGAATGTTCGGACACTATTTACAGGAAGTTCTTAGTACCGGATGGGGAATCTTTTTCTTTATTGCTGGCGCTGTCTCAACATTAGTTACCTTTATTTTGATTTATCAGTCCCGCTTCGTTCTGCCGTATTGGGTTCCGGGTGCGCTTTCGATTGCTGCTTGGTTAATCGCCCCGTATCGGCTCTACAGAAAGCAACAGGTGCGCATCGAGGCTCTGGAAGCACAGCAGCAGCAACGACGGCGTTCCGTGCTCGTGCTGAAAAAAGAACCGGGAAGCTACTACATCCGCTTGTTCTCGCCCCACGGCATAACGCCAAGGATTGAAACCGGCGTGTATTTGGAGTTAGTGATTTCCATCGAGAACAAGGGCGAACGTCCCGCAACAATCAGCCGCTACGATCTGCGAATTGATGGGATGGGTGAGTTCATGGATCAGCACCCCTCGCCACAGAGCTATGTCATAGGGCGAACCTCACAACACGCACTCAATGTAATGGGGATCGTAACAGGTTATATCGAGGTTCCCGCCGAACGGCTTGCGGCGCATCGACCTATTCCATTCATGCTGAATGTCCCACTGCCGCCCGATTTGCAGAAGATGCGCTGTGAACTGACGGTGACAGACACAGAAGAGAACAGCGCAACCGCAGAGTTAGACGTGGATAGTCGGGGATGATCGTTTCAATTTCCTCCGCTACCAATTTCTTTTACTGTATGGTGTCCATCGTATTGCTATGAAAAATTTCCAAGCATGAAGCCATCCACGGCGGTCAAACGCCCCCGCCACCATACACCACGATTCTGTGGAACAGCACCGCCACTGTTGTGATAGAACCTAGCATTCTTTAGATGGATGAAACTTGTGCTCTGTGAGTCGAGCGGATGCTCGGGGTCGGTATAAATCTTGCCTAATTCTTTGTAGCCATCGCCGGGATTCTTTATATCTTTTGGAAATCCACTTCCAAAATCTTCTGCGAATCCCTCGAAATATTTGTGTCCGCTGACCATATAACCTGAAACTAGCAGTCCACCAACGGTGAGAGTAATACCTATCTCCAATTCAGACCCGTTGACCATGACAACAAGACCCTGAAGAAACCAATCTGGATCACTATGGACTCGAATTTTGGGCTCCGAATTTTCGGGCGGTTCTCCGGATGTCACAGCTTCGTTTTCGGCTGGTAGCTCGATTTGTGTTGTTTCCTTCTTTTCGTCACTCATATCACAAGTCTCCCCTAGGAGAAGTCAAAGTTGATGCCTGTAAGAATAGGGCGTTCCAGACTCGCAGTCCATTGTGGATTGCTGTGCAAATCGAGGAAATCTGCTCGAAAACAGGCAAAACGTTGCAGTCCAAGGCTCAAAACACGGGGAGGAATCTACAAAGTAAATAGTCTGATTTCGGACGGGGAATGTTATTTGCTACCCTTCAACAACCACTCATGCGAAAGATAATGGTCAAGAATGACGCTTCGGGCTCTGGAGAGTAATTCGGACGAAAAACTTTTCCCATATATCAATATCGTCGTTATCTCGCTACTATGATTCCGGTCCCGATTCTGATCCCACAGTAACTTGCTGACACAAGAAGAGCTTTCGGCGTTCAGCCGAAGTAATTCCTCTGTAGAGAGTTTTTCATACCAATAATTGGAAGGATCGACTTTTGCTTTTTCGTCGAGCGAATCTTTTTCCTGCCAACTTGATATGTCCGCTAAACACTGTTTTATCGTGACAGGAACTCTTTTAGAGGCGGTAGCGATTCTCTGATCAGCCAGACGTTCGTCAGATGGCAAGGTTTGACCATATGCAAAACGGGCTGTCAAAATAATCAGGGTGAAGAGTGCAGCACGTTTCATGGGAAGTTCCGGGGCTGTTCTATTTCAACGGACGTTTGAACCAATAGCCAAGGCATAAGTGATTTAGTCCGTAGGGGCTTACTGCAACCAATTCCCATCCCTCGGCACCGAGCTTATTTAGTTCTCCGATTTCATCGTGTGTCTGTTCAGCTATATCTACTTCAAATTTATACTCGAACTTCATTAGCGGTCGCCTCCCAAAAACCCCGGAAAATGGGCTTCGATTTCGACCCAACACTCGTCGCATATCCCAAGGGTTCTTGTCACCGTGTCTTTCGACCCATAGTCACCACTGACGGTTTGAACGCTGAAGTTGGTAGACTTCCCGCACCTTTCGCCGGGTGCGTGATGCGAGCAAAAATCTGATGTGCAAAAACATTTGGTAGCCATTTGGCAGCGATTGTCTCCTGTCAATGAGAGCACGAATCAAGTTTGCCTGTGACCCGATGGACGGCGCAAAGACCCGATCCAAATTACCGAGTCCGAGTCCTAACAAACGCATCGAGAATCAGAGCATCTTTCGTTGATGTCAAAACAACGTCCTGATTACAGTGCAAGCACCGTGTCTGGCGAGCCGCTTGTTTAAGAATGTTACCTATACTTTCGCCTTGGTCTTTGGCGTTTGCCAGTCTGGGTACACGCCCTGTTTCTGTGACGATTGCGGTGCCATCCGATTCGAAGCGTAATTCCGTATCTTTGTTAACTTCTAAATCGAAAGGCTCCATTACATGCCCGCACACTTTATGCCGAGCGTAAGCACGAATTACTTTGGTTTTAGCCATAAGCCTTAATATTACAATTTCAGCGTTCTTCTAATACAAATTTTTCATTTTTAATACCGGGCGCTACTTCATCCCCTTCAATATTGAAGTTGCCTCTTCAATCGTAGAATTCATTTGCAGAATTGCTGCTTGGTACTGGTCTGAACCCCGTGGAATAGCGTTGAGGTCACCGGTTGTCCAATAACTTAACAATAACGAAAGCGCAGCCACGGACTTCGTGTGTACTTCACCAATGTGTTTGTCAACAATTTTGAATGTGGGAGGCACGGTGCCACGGGTTCTGAGATACGTCGAGTAACGTTGTTTCTCATCAGCTAAGTTTTTGCGTATTGCGGAGTGGATGTCGGCGAGGGAAGATGTGCCGTTAGAAGCGCCAGCCATCACCGTAGCCATTTGTGTTCCCTCAGCATTCGCCGAACCCAAATACTCCCTTGATGCATTGATATAACCCCTCTCAGCGGAAGAAATCGCTTTGACGGGGGCTACAGGTGAGGGTGAGGGTGTATTCACGGCACTGTTGTTGTTGCTCCCTCCGCCACTGCCTCCCACAATCATCGCCACAACAAAAATGAGGACGACTAGAGCGATTAGGACGAATGCCAGCACCTTTACAAAAGGAGACGTGAACCGGTACCCGCAGCCGGGACAGGTGCGGGCGTTGGATGCGAGTTCCTTACCGCATTTGCAGGTTTTCATATCGCCTCCTGACCCCAAAACACGTGTTCAATGACATTCAGCAGCAAGCCCGTTAACACCAGCTACGCAGAGCCCCGGACGAATGAGTGCCGGGGCTATTCATGTTTCGAAATCTCACTTCTTGTTTGGTTCTTCGGTCAGGCACTTAGAATAGCACCTATTCCAATCGAACGACTCGCCCCGTTGCGTAGCGTACCCTTTTGTAAGATTGCAAGTATCTCGGCAGGATTGTAACCACCACTCATGCCTATTTTCCCTTTCCTGTTGACGAGACACCTGATCTAGTGAGGCCGAATTCTTACCACCACCAACTTGAAACGTGGTCTTGTATTCGATGACTTTACCCCCGAATTCCGATCTCTTAGCAAGTGGTCCTCCAAGGTTGCTGCCACCTTGACCAATGACCGTTTGTACACTTGCAGGTTGCACACTAGCGATTGGAGATGAAATCTCGATGGCATATGTTCCGGGATTCAGGGCAGAGCCGTTTTGAGAAAACGGACCAGCACGGAACTCCCCTTTCATTACGCGTGTCTTGTCCTGTGCCATGAACGAGCTTGCTTTCCGGCTAATTGTGACCATCAATTCCGTCCCGTCAGGCAAGTTCGTTTTACCAACGATGACAGGATGTTCGGGATTATCTGCTTTCGCTGTGAGCACAACATTGATTGCCAAAGCAGGCAACACGCTTATTGTTATCAGAGCCACTAATGCAGCAACGGCGGGGGTACGGGGCATCTTGTTTGGCTCCCTTCTGATTTTGTTTCTTAACATCTAGTCATTGCCAAGATAAGACCAGCGGCGAGGGGAACCCAAAACAGCAGCCACACGGCAACCCGAATACTGCTCAATAGCTTTATGGTTCGGGTGTTTTGATAGGTGACGAGAGTGTGGGGCTCAGTAGTCCAAACACTCTGCGGTACGTACTCCGGGCAAGCCTCGTTCGTGGTCGGGCTCGCAGGTACTACTACCTCTTCGGTTTCCATCCCAACCTCCATTTATCGAGCCGTTATTCGACAAAAACTGCGCCTATCAGCCTCGGTTTGGTAGGGAGCTAAAGCTGACTGTCTTTGCTCCTCCATGCAAGCGTCGAATTTTTTCTTCCACACGACCTGTTCTTTTTGCCGCAATTTATCATGGGTATCCAGCAAGGCTTTAGGCGCAACTAGACCATCCACGTTGAAGATGAGGGTTTCCGGAAGCTTTTGGTATGGATGGTATTCAAAATAAAATTTCTTGCTATTTTGGAGCTTAGCCAAGAGCCCACGAGGATCGGGGGAAAAAAGAGCGTGATAATCTTTTGACCTCTCCCAAGTCTGGCGGATAGGCTTGCCTTCATCGAACCTGATTCGGACGGATACGTCATCATGCCCCACCATTTCGGGTGTGATGACATAAGCATCTAAACGTGGACCTTTGAAGCGTATTAAAATGTTTTGATTTCCTTGTCCGTTAGTTAGAACTGTTGTCTTGACACCATCTATAGAATTGACGGATTCTCTGGTGCTCCAATTATTGGCGGCAGGGGTTGTGGCTGGGGGAGCACTGCTAGGGCTAGTCGAGACAGTGGAGTTCGAGGTTGCGGCAGCAGATTGACTACCGACGTGCTTGCATTGCAAGTTGGTTTCAGTTTTCCGGCAGTTCCATATTTCGATGGGCTTACCATCTGCCCCCGTTGTTGGCTGCTCAAACGTCACAGCGAAGATTTTGGTTTTCTCGTAGAATAATTCACGTAATTTGGAACGCGTCTTCTCGTCTGCTACCCCTTCCATCGCCCCGGCTGTCATGAAGTAAGCTGCACCAGCCTCGGGGCTGCAAAGTAGGACGGGCGACTGCTCGCCTTTGAGCGTAAATTGTAAGCAGGATTTGACCTCGCCAATATCCCACGTGCTTCCCATATGGGACACCCGCATATTTACTGGCTTAGAAGCACACGCAACCATTAGAAACAGGGCAGACGCCACAATAAGCAGACGTGAGGTTTTCAAGGAAACCTCCTTTATGTTTGTTGCTGGAATCTGCGGAACATTACCACTTTCCGGGCGGTTGCAGAAGCGAATTTTGGTGGGGTTGGGATTTTAATTCCGGGGGTGCGCCTGCCATACACGGCAGTTTGAGGGGGAATTTCCCGTTTTGGGCTAGATGTTCAGAAGGTACTTCAACAACAGTCCAACTATGACCGCAAAGACCAAGGCAAGAATACCCGCTAGGATCAAGCCCTCCGGTTCCATTAGCCGCTGCCATCTCGTCAATGGAAGCCGGATGAATGATTCGACCTGTCCGTCCAGAAAATGAATTTCTGGTTCGACAGGATGTCTCTCACAACCCATGAACGCTTCCTCTTGGCATGAAAACTTCGGATAGGAAAACCATTTCCACCATTTATCGACGGCAAGTTCGGTATACAGTTTTGCGGTAGTAGCTGCTAACTCGCCGCATCTATCGCAGCAGGGCATCCATTGCGGATCAGCGTTGTGGCTAAAGAGTTTTTGTCCGTTGACAATAATGGGTGGCTTTTGAAAACGGTAAGGCATAGTCTTGTATCCTTTTGTACCCGTTCCTGCCGTTTTCGACCCTCGAAATTTGACATTATAATGTAAAAACAGAAAACGCCCCGTCCCTGTAAGCCTTTGATACATAGCGATTTCGGGCTATTTGTTGGCAAAACAGAATATACTTGACAGAGTTTCCTGGGATGCTTCGCTCCCCTACCCCAGCAACGGCAAAAGTAGCCGTCGCCGGGGATCCCGGCTCCGCTCAGCATGACAGCACAGAATCTGTTCTTCGCTACGCTCAGGATCACACTCACGA
>Ga0181533_1000815_pt1 | contig 42054 bp, 42 predicted proteins | sample PEATcosm2014_Bin_45_FD_119772 | JGI IMG/M metagenome (GOLD analysis project Ga0181533, IMG submission 119772) | Peatland microbial communities from MTU Mesocosm Facility, Houghton, MI, USA - PEATcosm2014_Bin11_60_metaG | ecosystem: Environmental > Terrestrial > Soil > Wetlands > Peat | place...
CCCCTTGGCACAGAGCCGCGGTGGGACGCCGACAGGCGTGCGCGCGACGCTTTCGCGCGCGCCGCATCCGATCGATGCGGAGGTGAAGACATTGCGTCTGTCGGCGTTCCGCTTCCCTTATTTCTTCGTAGCTTCGTAGCCCGGGGTGAGCGCAGCGAACACCGGGAGCGGCGTCAAAGCTCGTGGATCGTTCCCGGCTTGCGCTCCGCGCAATTCGGGCTACGGGCTGCGGAATGTTCGTTGCAATGCCGTGGCAAGACTCGGGCGCGCAGGCGTCGCGAGAACGTGGTCGCTTTGCCACTCGCGAGGCGCGCCTTGCCGCCGTGCGGCTGCGTAGAGCGCGCCCACAAACTGCGTCGCGCCGGTACGCTCGTCGACGTCGAGGCGGGCGGCAGAGAGGCCGAGCAATGAAACAGCCGACAGGACCGCGACGAAGAGCCAGAACGAGCCGTTGCCGATGCTCGTCGGCAGCACCGAAAGGACGACGGGGACCCAGATGCTCATCGGCGTGAAATGCCTGCTCGAAGCCTAATTGCGGGCGATGATTTCGTGCTCGCCGCGATGGACGAGCGGCGCTGCCGGCAGCCTGCCGGGTTGCCGGCGCAACAGCCGCGACGGGCGGCGACGGGCGATCGCCGAGCGGCGGCGGCGGCGCCAAGTCGGCGCTTCGATGCGGATCGCGCCCAATCGGGCGAACGGCTCGCGCAGGCTGCCGTCGCGTTCGGCGACCAGAAGCGGCAGCCCGAGCACGCGGCCCCAGCACTGCCATTCGGCGACGATGTCGTCGGTGACGGGCGAAGAAAACAAAGGCAGCGACAGCGCCGGATCGGCATGTTCGAGCATGACGGCGATCGACGACGGCAGCGCGCCGGGCTCGCCGTGCAGGCGGATCGCCACGCCGCGGAAGGCCGTGACCGGCAGGTTGAGCGCCATGCGCATGCCGCGCACCGAGCGCCGCAGCACCACGCGTTCGCGGTGCAGATCGACGATGCGCCGGCGCTCGTCCGCCGCCGCGTCTTCGGCTTCGAAACGCACGGGCAAAGAGAAGGGGTCGAGCCGCAGGGCGCGGCTCGACCCGGCAGTGGTCCTGCCGGTCTCCATTTGACGCTCCGAAAACTTCGACTCCCGCCGAGCTGTTGCCGCCCGGTTGTTGCCCCAACAATGCCAGAGCGCGGTCGCAATCGGCTTAAGGAGACTGGTTAAGGACCGGTAGTGCGCGGCCTACCGCGTTGAATGATTGACGAGTGGTTGTCGAACAGCCGCAAATTATCGGTACCGCGGGTTGCATCGGACGCCGGAAACCCACATGTTCGCCGCAGCTTGCTCATCTCCCGCCGTGGCTTTGCCACTTGTGTCGACCTCAGCCGCACCATAAACCGAACGCATAGCAGCAATGTCATCCCTCCTCGATCAATCCGCCCTCGTCGATCTTGCCGAACGCCTGGTCGCCGCCGCGCGCCGCGCCGGCGCCGATGCCGCCGATGCCGTGGCGGTACGCTCGGTCTCGCTGTCGGTCGACGTGCGCGACGGCATGGTGGAGGAATCGCAGCGATCCGAGGACGACGATGTCGGCTTGCGCGTTCTGGTCGGCCACAAACAGGCCGCCGTCGCCACCAACGATCTGAAAGCCAGTGGCCTCGATGCGCTGGCGGAGCGCGCCGTCGCCATGGCGCGCGCGGCGCCCGAGGACAAATTCGCAGGCCTCGCCGATCCGGCGCTGTTGGCGCAGAACTTTCCCGATCTCGACCTGCTCGATCCCGAAATGCCGGCGGTCGACGTTCTGGAACAGCGGGCGCGCACGGCGGAGGCCGCGGCGCTCGGCGTCAGCGGCGTCGCCAAATCGGGCGGCGCTTCGGCCTCGGCCGGCATCGGCGGCATGGTCCTGGTGACGAGCCACGGCTTCCATGGCGCGACGCTGGGTTCGCGGCACTCGATCTCGATGGCGGCCATCGCCGGCAGCGGCACCGCCATGGAGCAGGATTACGATTTCTCCTCGACGCTGCATGCCGCCGATCTCGACCGCGCCGAACAGATCGGCCGCAGCGCCGGCGAGCGCGCCGTGGCGCGGCTCAATCCGCGCAAGGTGACGACCCGCCGCGTCCCGGTCGTGTTCGATCCGCGCATTTCCGGCTCGCTGGTCGGTCACCTCGCCAGCGCCGCCAACGGTTCGGCGATCGCACGCAAAACGAGTTTCCTGCGCGACAAGCTTAACGAGCGGATCTTCGCCGCCGGCATCGACATCGTCGACGATCCGCTGCGGCGGCGCGGACAACGCTCGCGGGCGTTCGACGCCGAGGGCGTCGCGACGCGCAAGCTCGCACTGGTCGAGGACGGCGTGCTCAGGAGCTGGCTGCTCGACTGCTCGACCGCGCGCGAACTCGATCTGACGACCACCGGGCATGCCCACCGCGGCGTCTCCTCGGTCCCCTCCCCCGGCCCGAGCAATCTCTATCTGGCGCCCGGCGCGAAAACCCCCGACGCGCTGATCGCCGAGATCGAGGACGGATTTTACGTCACCGAACTGATCGGCATGGGCGTCAATATGGTGACCGGCGATTACAGCCGCGGCGCCTCCGGATACTGGATCGAAAACGGCGTGCGCACATTCCCGGTGAGCGAAGTCACCATCGCGGGGCACTTGAGCGATTTGTTCGCAAGCCTCGCGCCGGCCAACGACCTCGCCTTCCGCTACGGCACCAATGCGCCGACCGTGCGCGTGGAGGGCCTCACCGTTGCCGGCCACTGAGGTCGTCGACGTAGCGCGGATTTCGGCGCGGCTCGAGGAGGCGGTCCGCGAAGCCGGCGCGCTGGCGCTTTCGATGTTCGGCAAGCCGCTGAAGAACTGGACCAAGGGCCCCGCGCAGTCGCCGGTCTGCGAGGCCGATATCGCCGCCAACGATCTGTTGCAGCAACGGCTGACCGCGATCGACGGCGGCATCGGCTGGCTCTCGGAGGAAAGCGTCGACGACCCGGCGCGGCTTGCCGCGCGTCGGGTCTGGATCGTCGATCCGATCGACGGCACCCGCGCCTATATCGAGGGCTATCCGGACTGGGCGGTGTCGGTAGGCTTGATCGAGGACGGCCGTCCGATCGCAGCCTGCCTTTACGCGCCGGCGACGGCCGAGTTTTTCATGGCCCGCGCCAAGGCCGGCGCCACGCTCAACGGCGCGGCGATCGCCGTGAGCAAGGGCACGGACGTCGAAGGGGCGCGCATCGCCGGGCCGCGTAACCTGTTGCAACGCCTTGCCGCCGTGGCGCCGCCGTTCGTTGCCATGCCGCGGGTGCGGTCGCTGGCGCTCCGGCTTGCCCGGGTGGCGCAAGGCGCTTGCGACGCCGCCATCGCCGGCGGCAACAGCCACGACTGGGACCTTGCGGCGGCCGATCTTTTGGTGCACGAAGCGGGCGGCGCTTTGACGCCCCTTGCGGGCGGAACTGTGACCTATAATCGTCCCGTGCCGCGGCACGGGATGCTCGTCGCGGCCGGCCGGGACAGGCATGCGGCGCTTATCGAACTTCTTGGGGATGAACGCCTTGCATTGTGTTGAAACACGCGAATTGCGCGCGCGGATCGAGCGTCATGGCGGACACCCCCAAGCCCAAACAGTTCCTGCATCTCGTCTTCGGCGGCGAGCTCGACAGCGTGGCGACGACCGAGTTCAAGGATCTCGACAGACTCGACATCGTCGGCGTCTATCCAAATTACGCGACCGCCTATGTGGCGTGGAACGCAAAGGCACAGCGCACCGTGGACAATGCAGAAATGCGTTATTTCATCGTTCACCTGCACCGTTTGCTTGACCCGGAAGGCCCGGCGCCGCAGCGCTAAAGGCGACGCATGGAGTTGTGGCGTCACATCGGAAAACAGCGTTGGGCTAAAGTGGCGGTCGGCGTGATCGCCGCTGAATATTTGCGATTCGTCGGCCTGACGACCCGGTTCCGGCTCGAGCCGGCGGATATCTATGCGCGCGGCGAGGCCGACATGCCGATCATCCTCGCGTTCTGGCACGGCCAGCATCTGCTCGCGCCGGTGGCGCGCCGGAACGACCATCGCGTCAGCATGCTGGTGTCGCGTCATCGCGACGGCGAGATCAATGCGATCGCCGCCGAGCGGCTCGGCGTCGGCACCATCCGCGGCTCGGGCAATCACGGCGGCGGCTTCGTGCATAAAGCGGGCGTCGCCGCCTTCCAGGCGATGCTCGATTCGCTCGCGCAAGGATCCTCGATCGCGCTGTCGGCGGACGTGCCGAAGGTGGCGCGCGTCGCCGGCCTCGGCATCATCAAGCTCGCCCAGGCCTCCGGGCGCCCGATCTATCCGAGTGCGATCGCGACCAGCCGCCGCTTCTCGCTCGACAACTGGGACCGCACCACGATCAATCTGCCGTTCGGGCGCGGCGCCGGCGTCGCCGCCGAACCGCTGAGCGTACCGTCCGATGCCGACGACGCCGCGCTTGAATCGGCGCGCCAGCTCCTCGAGGACAGGCTCAACGCGGCGACGCAGCGCGCCTATGAGCTCGTCGACCAGCCCCACGGCGGAGATTGAGCGTGCCGGGTCGTTTGCCGCTGGCGTTGCGCCTCTATCGGCTGGCGTCCGCCGCCGGATCGCCGGTCGCGCGGCGGGTGCTGGCGCGGCGGCTGCAACGCGGCAAGGAGCATCCCGAACGGCTCGCCGAGCGGCGCGGCGAACCGGGCCTGACCCGTCCGCGTGGTCCGCTCGTCTGGGTGCATGGCGCCAGCGTCGGCGAGATGCTGGCCGCGGTGCCGCTGATCGAGCATCTGCGGGCGCAGGATTTCGCCGTGCTGGTGACGTCCGGCACCGTCACCTCGGCGGCGCTCGCCGAACAGCGTCTGCCCGACGGCGCCATCCATCAGTTCATTCCGCTCGATTCGCCGCGTTTCGTTCAGCGCTTCCTCGACCATTGGCAGCCCGGGCTGGCTTTGTTCGTCGAATCCGATTTGTGGCCGAACCTCATCCTGTCGACCGCGGAACGCAAAATTCCGATGATCGTCATCAACGGCCGGCTATCGGAACGCTCGTTCGGCCGCTGGCGGCTCGTCTCGGGCGCCATTGCGGCGCTGTTGTCGCGCTTCGATCTGTGCCTCGCCCAGTCCGCGGCCGATGCCGACCGCTACACCCAGCTCGGCGCGCCGCGCGTGATCTCGACCGGCAACCTCAAGCTCGACGTGCCCGCGCCGCCGGTCGACGAAGCGGTGCTGAAGCGTGTCGGCGAAATCGTCGGCGACCGTCCCGTGGTCGCTGCGGCCTCGACCCACCCCGGCGAAGAAGAGGCCATCATCGCCGCGCACCAGCGCTTGCGCGGCAAATTCCCGAACCTCTTGACGGTGATCGCGCCGCGCCATCCGAGCCGCGGCGAAAGCATCGCCGCCATTGGCAAAGCCGCGGGCCTTGCCGTGGCGCAGCGCTCGCGCCGCGCCCAGCCGATGCCCGATATCGGCGTCTATGTCGCCGATACTTTGGGCGAACTCGGCCTGATCTACCGGCTCGCCCCGATCGTGTTCATGGGCGGTTCGCTCGCCAGCCATGGCGGCCAAAATCCGATCGAGGCGATCCGGCTCGGCGCCGCGATCGTGCACGGACCGCATGTGTGGAATTTCGCCGAAATCTACGCCGCGCTCGATCAAAGCCATGGCGCCGAAGCGGTGACCGACGAGGCAACGCTGTCAGGACGGATGAGCGAGTGGCTCGCCAATACAGCGGCCCGTCAGGCCGCGGCCGCCGCGGCGGCGGCGACCGTCGAACAACTCGGCGGCGCGTTCAAGCGCACGCTTGCGGCGCTCGAGCCCTATCTCATGCAGCTTCGGCTCGAGCAGCGGGCATGACGATCCGCGAACCGGGCTTCTGGTGGCGACCGGGGACGGGAGGCCTGCTGACGCCGCTTTCCGCGCTGTATGGCACGGTGGCGGCTTTGCGGATGAAAATGCCGGGGCAGCGCGCCGCGCTGCCGGTGATCTGCCTCGGCAATCTCACCGTCGGCGGCGCCGGCAAGACGCCGGCCGCGCTCGCCGTCGCCTATCTATTGCTCGCCGCCCGCGAGCGCCCGTTTTTCTTGACCCGCGGCTATGGCGGGCGCCTTGCCGGCCCGCTCCGCGTCAATCCGGCCCACCACGGCGCCGCCGATGTCGGCGACGAGCCGCTGCTGCTGGCCAGGCTCGCGCCCACCATCGTGGCGCGCGACCGCCCGGCCGGAGCGAATTTCGCGCAATCCGCCGGCGCGAGCGTGATCGTCATGGATGACGGCTTGCAAAATCCGAGCCTTGCCAAAGATCTCGCCATCGTTCTGCTCGATGGCCGCCGCGGTATCGGCAATGGCCATATCGTTCCGGCGGGTCCGCTGCGGGCGCCGCTCGGAGTTCAACTCGGTCGAGCGCAAGCGCTGGTCGTCGTCGGCGCTGCGGACGGCGCCGCAGCCGTCATCGACCGCGCGATGCGGCGCGGCATCGCCCTCTTCCATGCCCGCCTCGAACCCGACCCCGGGGTCGTCGCTGCGATCGGCGGCCGCAAAGTGCTGGCCTTCGCCGGCATCGGCGATCCAGAAAAACTGTTCCTGACGCTGACCGAAGCCGGCATCGAGGTCGCCGAACGCGTGAGCTTTGCCGACCACCACCGCTATAGCGTCGCCGAAGCGCAGGACCTGATCGCCCGCGCGCGGCGCTCGAACCTGATGCTTCTCACCACAGAGAAGGATTTCGCGCGGCTTTCCGGCGATCCGCAACTTGCCGAACTCGCCGCGCGCTCGATCGCGTTGCCGGTGCGGCTTACGATCGCCGAACTGGATGCGTTCCGGGACATGGTCACCGCAGCGTTGAAGCGCGGTTAGCCGGTCAGGATTTCTGCCGGTAGCTCGGGCCCTGCCGCTGCAACACGGCTTCCGGCGTGGCATAGGCTTCCTGCAAGTCGACGCTCCAGTACCGCAGTTCTTCGAGCGGGATCGGCACCCCGGTCACGGCGCAGCGCACGAACGACCCCGGGCGCATGATGCGGAAATCGCCATCGAGATATTTGACCTCGGCCTCGCCGGGCATCGGGGTCGGACGGTCGGTACGGTTGAGCAACTTGGCCTCCGATTGCAGGCGCCTCAACGCAGGCGACGAGCCGAGCCGCAGCAAACGACCCGCATTTGCGACGCGAAGATAATCATTCCGCCACCTGCACGAAAGCCACCATGTCGTGATTGCTGCCATGCCTAGCCGTTCATTTTGGCATGTCGTTTTCGCAAAACCGGCGCCACCCTCGGATCGAGTGCGAGGACCGGCTTTTTGCGGGACATACGATGGCTCGCGCTGTCACAGGACTTCCGGTGTGATAAGGTACCGACGGGGCGCTCATCGGACTTGCACGCAAGCTGCGGGCAAATTGGCAAGCATGATTTTGCGGACGCTCTTTCTCGCTTTGGTCGCTGCGCTGTGGGCAAATGCCGCCGCGGCGGCGCCGGAGCTTGTGGATATTCCCGACGGCGAGGTCACGCTGCACGCCACGCTCTATCGCCCGGAGGGAGCAGGACCGTTTCCCGCGGTGGTCGCGCTGCACGATTGCGGCGGACTGCTGCACCGTCCCCTCGCCGAGACGCAGCTCTACGAGCAATGGGCGCGGCTTCTCGTTGCGGACGGTTTCGTCGTGGTGTTTCCGGATTCGTTCGGCTCGCGCGGCATCGGCTCGCAATGCCGCGAGCGCAACCGAAAGGTGCGAGCCTCGCGCGAGCGCGTCGCCGACGCCAATGCCGCGCGGGTTTGGCTGCAGGGGCAAAGCTATGTCCGCGGCGAGCGCATCTCGCTGCTCGGCTGGTCGAACGGCGGCGCTGCGGCGCTGTGGACAGTACGACCGACGGCCGCGCCGCGCGATGCCACGAGCGATTTCCGTTCGGCGGTGGTGTTCTATCCGGGCTGCGCTCGCCTGCACCAAACCGCGTGGAGCGCGCGCATCCCGACACTGATCTTGATCGGCAGCGCCGACGATTGGACGCCGGCCGCGGCCTGTCAGCAAATGGTCGCCGGCGCACACGGACGCAGCGCGCGGGTGCAGCTGATCGTCTATCCGGGCGCCCACCACGAATTCGATTGGGCAAATGCGCCGCTCCGCTTGCGCACCGGCCTGGTCAACACCGTCGATCCGTCCGGCAAGGCGCACGGCGGCACCAGTCCGTCGGCGAGAAACGATGCGCTCAAGCGCGTGCCGCAATGGCTGGCGCGATGATCCAAGTCGTCCGAGATCGCATAACAACACCGCGCCGACGAGGATCGGCGCGGCGAGAAGATAATGCGGACAAAATCGGGCCGCGCCAACCGCTCACTACCGGCGGCAGTGCAAGTGCCCCCATCGTCCGCGCCAGCAGTGCCGGTGGTGATGCCACCGCACCTGCGTCACCGTGCCGGAATCGGCTGTGGTAACGCCCGGCAACGGTGCAATCGGCGCAGCTTGCGAAGTCCCGGAAACGGCCGCGAAGATCACGGTGGCGACCGCCATCGCAAAAACAGTTCGTGTCATTGTCGATCTCCTTGAGGCGCGAACCAATGCGAACACATAACACGCCAACATGATGGCGGTTCCGCGACAGCAACTGCCGCTCAAAATGAACAAACAGTCAGATACTTGCAGATCGCGGCCCGCCTCGACTAGCCGAGACCGAACAGCGCCCCGGCATTGCCGCGGCCGATCTTCACACGATCCGGTTCGGCGATTTCCACGCTGTCGAACCATGCCGCAGCCTGAGCATGATCCTCGAACGGATAATCCACCGCGAACAATACGCGGTCGGCGCCGAGCGTGAGGATCGCGTGGATGAGGGACGGCGTGCAGAAATTGCCGCTCGTCGTGACGTGAAAGTTGCTGCGGAAATAGTCGCGCATGGTTCTCTTCGCCGGCCGGTTCGGAACCTTGGCGAGGCGATGGTCGAGCCGCCACAGATCGTAGGGAATGCGCTCGCCGAGATGGCCGAGCACGATCTGCAATTTCGGAAAATCATCGAACAGGCCGCAGCCCATGAGCCGCAGCGCATGGATGGCGGTTTCTTCGGCGAAACCCCAGGGCGAACCGACCAGCCAAGGATGGCCCTCATAGGCGTGCCGGCGGCTCGGCAGTTGATCGCGCGGATGCAGATAGAACGGCACGGCAAGCCGCTCGACCTCGGCCCAGAACGGCCGATATTGCGGCAGGTCGTAATAGAGCGCGGTGTCGGCCGATCCGGCCTGCGAAAAGCCGTTGACCAGCGCTCCCTTGAATCCGAAATCGCGCAGGCAGCGCTGCAGTTCGGCGGCGGCGGCCTGCGGCTCCTGCATCGGCAACGCGGCAAAGCCGGCGAAACGGTCCGGGCGCTTGCTTACCGCTTGCGCCAGCGCATCGTTGGCCCGGCGCGCGACCTCGACAGCCTTGCCGATATCGGGAATGCCCTGGACCGCATCGGAGTTGAGCGACAGCACCGCGATTTCGATACCGGCCGCATCCATTTCGGCGAGGCGCCGATCGAAAAGATCGAACAGCTTGCCTTGCAGCCCCGACCAGTAGCTTCCCGGATAACGCACCGCAGTGGCCGTCGTCTCGGCAATGGCAAAGTGTTCCTCGATCGCGATCTTGTTCTGCATGGTGCGCCTGCTCCACGAAAGCCTAAAATAAATCGCCCTGTCCGGGGCCGCCGTCGCGGCGGCTGCGCGGTTTGACCGGCTCGGCTGCGGGCCTGTCCGCGGCCGGCGCGCCGTCGGCGCGGGCGCCGACGCGGCCGTCGGCGAATTCGATCTCGATCGGCGTGCCGGCACCGACCGCGGCGGCGCTGCGCAGCGGCTGTCCCGCCGCGTCGCGAACGAGCGCGAAGCCGCGCGCGAGCACGCCGCGATAGGAAAATGCGGCGAGCAATTGGGCGCCGCGCTCGGCGCGCGCCTGGCGCACCGCGATCAGATGACGAACCGCGCGGCCCGACCGCTCGGCGAACACCATCACCCGCTCGCGCTCGCGCGCGATCCGCGTGCGGTGAACATGGATATTGGCAGCGAGCCCGGCGCGCAGCCGCGACGCCAGGCCGGCATAGCGCTCGCGACGGCGCTCGACCGTGGTGCGTAAGAGAGGCGGGCTCAACCTCGTGCCGATGCGGGAAAAGCGGACGCGGTGGATTTGCGCATTGGCGTGGAGCGCGCGACGCAGTCCCAATGCGGCCTGATCGAGCCGTTGGCGGGGCACGGCCATGACCTCGTCGGCATCCGGCAGCGCGCGCGCGGCCGACCGCAATTCGCTGCGCCGCGCGTCCTGATTGCGCCGCCACGACGCGTGCGCCCGGCGCGCCAGCGAATCCACGTCGATCATCAATTCGGCGCGCACTGGGACCGCCATCTCGGCCGCGGCGGTCGGGGTCGGCGCGCGGCGATCGGCGGCAAAATCGATCAGCGTCACATCAGTCTCGTGGCCGACCGCAGAAATTAGCGGAACCAGGCTTGCCGCCGCCGCGCGCACCACGATTTCCTCGTTGAACGACCACAGATCTTCGAGCGAGCCGCCGCCGCGCGCGACGATGATCAGATCTGGCCGCGGCACCGCGCCCTGTTCCGGCAGCGCATTGAAGCCCGCGATCGCGGCGGCCACCTCGGCGGCCGAGCCTTCGCCCTGCACCTTCACCGGCCACAGCAAGACCCGGCGCGGAAAACGGTCGGCAAGCCGGTGCAGAATGTCGCGGATCACCGCGCCGGTCGGCGAGGTGACGACCCCGATCACGCGCGGCAAGAACGGCAACAACTGCTTTCTCGCCTCGTCGAACAGGCCTTCGGCGGCGAGCTTGCGCTTGCGCTCTTCGAGCAGCGCCATCAGCGCGCCGAGGCCCGCGGGCTCCAGCGTCTCGACAATGATCTGGTAGCTCGATCGGCTGGGGTAAGTCGTGAGCTTGCCGGTGACGATGACCTCGAGGCCTTCCTCGGGCTTGAGCCGCATCCGGCCGAACACGCCCTTCCAGACGACCGCGTCGATCTTGGCGCTCTCGTCCTTGAGCGCAAAATAGACGTGACCTGACGAGTGCGGGCCCCTGTAACCCGACACTTCACCGCGCACGCGCACATAGCCGTAGGTGTCCTCGACCGTGCGCTTGAGCGACGCCGCCAATTCGGAGACGCTCAGTTCCGGCAGGTTGAGGCGCGGTTCGTTCATCTGGTTCTGCACAGGCGCAAGGTTGACGAGTCGCCTCGCTCCGTGGCGATTAGGGCCCGGCGCGGGCGCGGGTCAAGCCCGGCCGCCAGTGCGGTGTTCCGACGACCATGAACATTCTGCTTTTGGGCTCCGGCGGCCGCGAGCATGCGCTGGCCTGGAAGATGGCGGCAAGTCCGCTCACCGACCGGCTTTATTGCGCGCCGGGCAATGCCGGCATCGCGCGGGAAGCGACCTGCGTCGCGATCGATACCGCCGATCATGCGGCGGTGATCGCGTTTTGCCGTGCCAACGACATCGAATTTGTCGTCGTCGGACCCGAGGCGCCGCTCTGCGCCGGCATCGTCGACGATCTGGAGGCCGCGGGCATCAAGGCCTTCGGCCCGAGCCGTGCCGCGGCTCGGCTCGAAGGCTCCAAGGGCTTTACCAAGGATCTCTGCCGCGCAAACGGCATTCCGACCGCCGCGTATGAGCGCTTCCTCGCCCCCGATCCGGCCAAAGCCTATATCCGAAAGCGCGGCGCGCCGATCGTGGTCAAGGCCGATGGCCTCGCCGCCGGCAAAGGCGTGGTGGTCGCGCAAGACCTCGGCGAAGCCGAAGCGGCGGTCGACATGATGTTCGGCGGTGGCTTAGGCGAAGCCGGCGTCGAGGTCGTGGTCGAAGAATTTCTCGACGGCGAGGAAGCCTCGTTCTTCGCGCTGTGCGACGGCGATACCGCGATACCGCTCACCACCGCACAGGACCACAAGCGCGCTTACGATGGCGACAAGGGTCCGAATACCGGCGGCATGGGCGCCTATTCGCCGGCGCCGAATATCGATGCCGCCATGAGAGGGCGCATCATGGCCGAGATCATCGCGCCGACCATGCGGGCGATGCAGGCGATGGGCGCGCCATATAAGGGCGTGCTCTACGCCGGGCTGATGATCACGCGCGAAGGGCCGAAACTGATCGAATACAATGCCCGCTTCGGCGATCCGGAAACCCAGGTGCTGATGCTGCGCCTGATGTCGGACTTGGTTCCGGCGCTGCTGGCGAGCCGCGACGGTATGCTGAAGAATCTCGATCTGCGCTGGTATGCGGAAGCCGCGCTGACCGTGGTGATGGCCGCCAAGGGTTATCCCGGCGCTTACGCCCGCGGCACCGTGATCGAAGGGCTCGACGCGGCCGGCGCCATCGAAGGCGTGGAAATTTTCCACGCCGGCACCAAGGCCGAGGACGGGAAAATTCTCGCCAATGGCGGCCGCGTCCTCGATATCTCGGCAATCGGCAAGACAGTCCGCGAAGCGCAGGCGCGGGCCTATGAGGCGATCTCGCTTATCCGCTGGCCCGAAGGCTTCTGCCGCCACGACATCGGCTGGCGCGCCGTGGCAAGAGAAGGGGCAAGAGAAATACGCGGCTGATCAAGGAGCTAGCGTTCTCCTTTCCGCTGATATATATTTTTTGCACAAAATATATACGGAGCAGCAGCGTGGCCATTCTGATCAAAGATCAAGAGGCCGATCAGATGATCCGGACGCTCGCGAAGCGGACCGGCGAGAGCATCACCGACGCCGTCAAGCACGCGGTGCGCGAGCGTCTGGCACACGTTCCTCTGAGCAAGGAGGAAATTGCCGAGCGCATGCGTAAGATCGACGAGCTGATCGCGAAGGCCAACGCCATGCCCGTTCTTGACGATCGCACTCCAGATGAAATCATTGGTTACAACGAGTTCGGACACTTCGATTGATGGTTATCGACACGTCCGCCGTCGTCGCGATACTGCTGGACGAACCCGAACAGCAGGTTTTCAAAGAACTATGTGGATTGGAGACGGACTTGGCAATGTCCGCCATCACCTTCCACGAATCCTCGATCGTGATGGCCACAAAGATGAGAACAAAAAGTGCAGCGGGGCTGGTCGATGAATTCATTAGGAACTTGGCGATTGACGTCAGTACGGTGACGATCGATGATTCTGTTGCCGCACGGGAAGCCTATTTCCGCTACGGTCGCGGCTACCATCCAGCAAAGCTGAATTTTGCCGATTGCTTTGTCTATGCCCTTGCCAAAGCGCGCGACGACACGCTGTTGTTCAAGGGCGACGATTTTTCCAAGACCGACATCGTGCCGGTGTGGCGGCCCGGCGCATAAATGGCATGGCGATAAATGACATGACATAGGACGGAGCTATTCTCTCCTGTGACCATTTCCGAACGCCAGATCGCCTTTACCGGCACGCGCGAAGTCGCCGAGCGGCTGCGCTTCGACGCGGGCCGGCTCGAGGATTTCTTGCGGGCGAAACTGCCGGGATTTGCCGGGCCTGTCGTGGTGAGCCAATTCAAAGGCGGCCAGTCGAACCCGACCTATCTCATCGAAACGCCGCTGCGGCGCTATGTGCTGCGGCGCAAGCCTCCGGGCAAGCTGTTGCCGTCCGCGCACGCGGTCGACCGCGAATACCGGATCATCAGCGCGCTCTACCCGCAAGGCTTTCCGGTGGCGGAGCCCGTGCTCTATTGCGCGGACGACAGCATCGCCGGCACCGCGTTCTTCCTCATGGGTTATGTCGAGGGCCGGGTGTTCTGGGAGCCGCATATGCCTTCGTCCGGCCCGGCCGAACGCGCGGCCGTCTACGACGCCATGAATGTCACGCTGGCGCGGCTGCATAGCTTCGAGCCGGCGAAAATCGGCCTTGCCGATTACGGCCGCGGCGAAAATTATGTGGCGCGCCAGATCGAGCGCTGGTCGAAACAATACCGAGCATCCGAAACGCAGCGGATCGAGGAAATGGAGGGCCTGATCGCCTGGCTGCCGGCGCATGTGCCGCCGGCGCAGGCGCCGCGCCTGGTGCATGGCGACTACCGGCTCGACAATATGATCATCGCGCCCGATGCGCCGCGCGTCGCCGCCGTGCTCGATTGGGAGCTTTCCACGCTCGGCGATCCGTTGGCGGATTTCTCCTACCATCTGATGCAGTGGCATATGCCGCACGCCGAGGCCGGAACCGGGTCGCTCACGGGTTTCGACCTCGCGGCGCTCGGCATCCCCTCGCTCGACACCTATGTCGAGGCCTATGTGGCGCGCACCGGGCTCGATCCGCGGCCCCATCTGCCGGCCTATTTCGCCTATAATTTCTTCCGGCTCGCGGCGATCATGCAAGGCATCACCGGCCGCGTGCGCGACGGCACCGCGACCAGCGCGCTCGCCGCCGCCAAGGCCGAGCTGGTGCGCCCGCTCGCCGCCAAGGGCTGGGAATTCGCCCTTAAGGCAAAATCATGAAGACTTTCGCGCTCGCGCTCGGCGGCGGCGGCGCGCGCGGGCTCGCCCATATCTCGGTGATCGAAGCGCTCGACGACATGGGCGTAAGGCCGCTTGCCATCGCCGGCACCTCGATCGGCGCGCTGATCGGCGCCGGTTATGCGGCCGGGATGCGCGGCAAGGACATCCGCCACCACGTGCTGCATGTCGCGCATAGTCCCGGCGAAACCCGCCGCCGGCTCCTTGCGGCGCGCGCCGGAACGCTCGCGGACCTCTTCTCCGGCGCGTTCAGCCAGGCAACCCAGATGGATGCCGTGAAATTTTGCGCGCAATTTTTGCCCGACGCGGTGCCGGAGAACTTTTCCGCGCTCGCCATTCCGCTCATCGTGATGGCGACCGATCTGCATCGGCGGGAAGAAACGGCCTTCACGTCCGGCCCACTGCGCCCGGCGCTTGCCGCCTCGATCGCCATTCCCGGACTGTTCCGCCCGGTCGCCCATGACGGGCGCATCTTGATCGATGGCGGCGCCACCAATCCTTTGCCGTTCGATCGGCTCAGAGGCCTTGCCGATGTCGTGGTTGCGGTCGATGTATTCGGGGTACCGGCCTTGGAACGAAACGACCTGCCGGGCGCCTGGGAAAGCGTCTTCACCACCATCCTCATCATGGGCTCGACCATCGTCGCCGCCAAGCACAAGCACTCGGCGCCCGATCTGGTGATAAAGCCCAATGTCGCGATCTTCCGGACGCTCGATTTCTACCAAGCGAGCGTCATCCTGCGCAGCGCGGATGCGGTCAAGGCCGAGGTGAAGGAAAAACTCGGCGCGCTCCTCAACGACGGTCCTTGAAGAAATCCTTCAGCAGCGCCGACGCCTCGGCCTCCGCCATGCCGCCATAGACTTCAGGCCGGTGATGGCAGACCGGCGAAGCGAAAAACTGTACGCCATTGTCCACCGCGCCGCCCTTCGGATCGGCGGCGCCGTAATAGAGCCTGCGGATGCGGGCGAAGGCAACAGCGCCGGCGCACATGGCGCAGGGTTCGAGCGTGACATAGAGGTCGCAGGCGTCGAGCCGCTCCGAGCCGAGCGCGGCCGCCGCCTGGCGGATGGCGATGATTTCGGCATGCGCGGTCGGATCGCGATCAGCGACCGTGCGGTTGCCGGCCCGCGCGACGACCGCGCCGCCGCGGACCACGACACAGCCGACCGGCACCTCGCCGCGTTCACCGGCGGCATGGGCTTCCTGCAAAGCCAGATCCATGAACGACACCATGAACGACCCCATAAAAAAGCCCTTGCTAAAGATGGCTTGATAAAGATGCCTTGGTGCTTGGCGACCCGCTCTGCTATCAGCCGAACTATGGAAGCCAACAGCGAACAGCGCAAATCCGGCGAACGCATCGCCAAAGCCATCGCCCGCGCCGGCCTTGCCTCGCGGCGCGAGGCCGAGGCCTGGATCGCCGCCGGGCGCGTCGCCGTCAACGGCGAGACGATCAGCTCGCCGGCGCTCGACGTCACCACCCACGACCGCGTCACGGTCGACGGCGAGCCGTTGCCGACGCGCGACCGCACGCGGCTTTTCCTCTATCACAAGCCGCGCGGGCTGATGACGACGCATGCCGATCCGCAGGGCCGCCCGACCATCTTCCAAAGGCTGCCGCCGGAACTGCCGCGGCTGATCAGCGTCGGCCGGCTCGACTTCAATACCGAAGGCTTGCTGCTCCTGACCAACGACGGCGCGCTCGCGCGCGTGTTGGAATTGCCGGCGACCGGCTGGCTGCGGCGCTACCGCGTCCGCGCCCACGGCGCGGTGATGCAAGCCAAGCTCGACTTGCTGCGCGACGGCGTGACCATCAGCGGTGTCCGTTACGGCGCCATCGAGGCCGCACTCGAACGCGTGCAAGGTTCGAACCTGTGGCTCAGCTTCGCGATCCGGGAAGGCAAGAACCGCGAAGTGCGCACGGTGCTCAGCCATTTCGACCTGACGGTGACGCGGCTCATCCGGGTCTCGTTCGGCCCGTTCCAGCTCGGCGATCTCGAAACCGGCGCGGTCGAGGAAGTGCCGACGCGCGTGCTGCGCGAACAGCTCGGCGACAAGCTTGTGGCGCTCGCGGAAGCGGACTTTTCGACGCCGATCGCAGCGCCTCCGGCACCGCGCCGCGACGAGGCGCGCGACAAGCCGCTGTCGAAGCCGCCGCACGGCAAGGCCAAGGACCGCAAAGCCAAGGACCGCAAAGCGCCGGACCATTCCTGGCGCGCTCCCGCCGACGCGGGGACGGGCGGCAAGGCGCTGCGACGCGCATTCCACGGCGCTCGCGGCGACGCTGAAAAGCCCAAGCGCTCGCCCGGCGAGGTTCGCCTCGGGCAGACCAAGGATCGCAAAGGCCGTCCCATCGCCGTCGAGCGCTACGGCAAGCCACCGGTGCAAGAAACGCGTCAGGAGCCGCGTCAGGAGCGACCGACCAGAAACCCACGCAGTCCCGGTCGCCGTCGATCTCCCGACCGCGCCGCCGGCCCGCGGCCTCGCCAGCCGCGCGGCAAGGGTTAGACTTGAGCATGATCCTATCCGAAAACCGGTTCCCACTTTTCGGGATCATGCTCTGATGCGCGTCGTCGGCGGGCGCTTTCGCGGGCGCAACCTTGCGAGTCCGAAATCGCCGGCGATCCGGCCGACCGCCGACCGGCTGCGCGAGGCGCTGTTCAACATTTTGCTGCATGCCTATGGCGACCCGATCACCGGGGCGCGCGTGCTCGACCTCTTCGCCGGCACCGGCGCGCTCGGCATCGAGGCGGCCTCGCGGGGCGCTGCCTTCGTCCTGTTCGTCGACGACGGCGCCGAGGCACGCGCGCTGTTGCGCGAAAACGTCGCCGCGCTGGGGCTCGGCGGCAGTAGCCGCATCTTCCGCCGCGACGCGACCAAGCTCGGCCCGGCGCATCCGGTCGAGCCATTCTCGCTCGTCTTCCTCGATCCGCCGTACGGCCGAAAGCTCGCTGAGGCGGCGCTCGCCGCGGCCCGCGCCGGCGGCTGGCTGTTGCCCGACGCCTTGATCGTGGTCGAGGAAGCAGTCAAGTCGGCGTTCGCCGCGCCCGAAGGTTTCGTCGAACTGGAGCGCCGCCGCTACGATGATACGGAGTTCGTAATCTTGCGATTTAAGGCGTAATAGCGCTGGCGCATCCGCACCGCGGCAGCTCACGCCGCATCTGCCGGCCGCACCCGCTGCGCAATATCCTTGCCGCGCTCTCGCTCGATCACCGCGATGTCGTACTGGCCTTGCAGTTCAAGCCAGAATTGCGGCCTGTTACCGAAATAACGCGCCAAACGCACCGCCGTGTCGGCGGTGATCGAGCGCCGCTCGTTGAGAATATCCGTGATGCGTCCGGATGGCACGCCGAGGTCGATGGCGAGCCGGTTGGCGCTCAAACTGCGCGCCTTCAGCTCGCGTTTGAGCAGACGACCCGGATGAACGGCAGGAGCCATGATTCCTATCCTTTGTGGTAATCGACGATTTCGACGTCGTAAGCATCGCCCGCGCGAAACTCGAAGCAGACGCGCCAGCGCTGGTTTACCGTCATAGCCCACTGCCCTTTCCGATCGCCCCTGAGCTTATGCAACCCGACGCTTCTCAGCGGGCCGAGATCGTTGAGTGAGCACGCAACATTGAGCACGAGCAGGAGATCGGTAGCCGCTTCGAAATCGAGACCACGCAACTGGTTCGGCCGCTCGCCTTCCCAAACCTTTCGGGTCACGGTATTGCGCCACGAACGGATCATGGCGGAAATGTACTACGACAAACGGGGAACGACAAGTTTGGTTGGTGTTATTCCAAACCCTTCGGGCATCAGCGCCGGCCGAACAGCCGTTCGATGTCGGTGAGCTTGAGTTCCACATAGGTCGGGCGGCCGTGATTGCATTGGCCGGAATTCGGCGTGGTTTCCATTTCGCGAAGCAGCGCGTTCATCTCCTCCGGCTTGAGGCGCCGGCCGGCGCGCACCGAACCGTGACAGGCCATCGACGAGGCGACCTGCAGCAAGCGGCGTTCGAGCGGCAGCGTCTCGTCCCATTCGCTCATGTGCTCGGCAAGGTCGCGCACCAGCCCGCCGCCGTCGATCTCGCCGAGCAGCGCCGGCGTCTCTCGCAGCGCCACTGCCCCCGGACCGAAGGCTTCGAGCACCACTCCGTAGCGCGCCAGTTCGTCGGCGCGGGCGACGAGGCGGGCGACATCGGCCTCGTCGAGTTCGATCACTTCGGGAATGAGCAGGATCTGCCGCGCCACGCCGGTTTTTTCGAGCGCCGCCTTGAGCCGCTCGTAGACGATGCGTTCATGCGCGGCGTGCTGATCGACGATGACGAGACCGTCGCGGCTTTGCGCCACGATATAGCTGTCATGAACCTGCGCACGCGCCGCACCGAGCGGATGATCGACAAGGTCGGCTGACGCCGCGGCGCGTTCGTCGCCCTCGGCAAAGCCATCCGGAAAATCGGCGCGGAAGTCGGCACCCGGCCCGCCGGTATCGAAGGCCGACTGCGCCGCCTCGGCGAAGGCCCGCAGCGGCGCAAAAGACCGCCGCGGATCGTTCGGCCGCGCTGGTGAGCGGCGCCAATCCCAGCCGCGTTGAAAAGCGCTGACCGCGGCGGTGCCGCCGGTGGTCGCCGCGCGAGTGCCTTCGCGCGCCAGGGCCGCTTTGAGCGCGTGGACGATGAGCGCGCGAACCAGGCCGGCATTGCGAAAGCGCACTTCCGCTTTGGCCGGATGCACATTGATGTCGACGTCGCGCGGCGGAACCGTAACGAACAACGCCAGGAGCGGATGGCGGTCGCGCGGCAGATAATCGGCATAAGCGGCGCGCACGGCGCCGATCAGAAGCTTATCGCGCACCGGCCGGTCGTTGACGAACAGATATTGGCCAAGCGTATTGGCGCGCGTCAGCGTCGGCAATGCGGCGAAGCCGTCGACGTGGACGCCGTCGCGCTCGGCCGTGAGCTCGACCGCATTGGCGCGGAATTCGGCGCCGAGCGCGTCGCCGAGCCGCGCCAGCCGCCCGGTCGCGCCGGGCAGCGTCGCGGCGTAAGTGACCGGCGCCCGCTCCTCGCCGGCAAGCGTGAAGGCGACATCCGGCCGGCTCATGGCGAGCCGGCGCACCACTTCGCGCACGGCCTCCGCCTCGCTGCGATCGAGCTTCAGGAATTTCAACCGCGCCGGCGTCGCATAGAACAAGTCGCGCACTTCGACGCGGGTGCCCGCGCCGAGCGCCGTAGGCTTCACCGCGGATTTCTCGCCGGCATCGACATCGATCGCCCAGCCATGCGGCTCGCTCACGTGGCGCGTCGCGATCGACAGCCGCGCCACGCTGCCGATCGAGGGCAGCGCCTCGCCGCGGAAGCCGAGCGTGCGGATGAGGACGAGATCGTCGTCCGGCAATTTCGAGGTGGCGTGACGTTCGACCGCGAGTTCGAGATCGGCCCGCGTCATGCCCTCGCCGTCGTCGGACACGCGGATCAGGCGCCGGCCGCCACCGTCGGTGAGCACGTCGATGCGGTGCGCGCCGGCATCGAGCGCGTTCTCGACCAGCTCCTTGACCACGCTGGCCGGGCGCTCGACCACCTCGCCCGCCGCGATGCGGTTGACGACGGCTTCGCTCAGTTGTCGGATCGGCATGCGCGGGCGGCTTGCTGGAGCATGACCCGGAAAATCGGTTGCCGGTTTCCCGCAGCGATCATGCTCAATTCTTCGATTCGGTCGGCAACCTAACCCGGATTGAGTCTGGACGAAATCCGGGGCAAAAAGCCGGCGCAAACCCGGCGAGACTCGTGGAGTGGCGAATGGGACGGTACCTGCCTGGCGCGATGCTCGCCGCTTTCGGCGTGGTCGCCTATGTCATCGGTTGCGCCCTCTACATGGCCTACCGTCGGCAGCGCGCCAAGGACGCCAGCAGAACCTTGCAAATCTACGCGATCGCCATGATGATCCTCGGCATGCTGGCGCTGGGCGCGGGCCTCTATGCCCTGGAAATGAGCCAGCTCCGCGGTTTGGGCGGATGAGCCGGCGGACCGCTTCGGGTCGGACTGGAACCCGGACTTGCAACCCGGACTTGCAACCCCGACTTGGAACCGGCCGCCAGCTGCTGCGGAATGCTTTCAATCGAATGCCGACTTTGCGCCGCGCAGCCGCTTGACGCCGGCGCGGCGCTTCTTGCCTTCGATGCGACGCTCGCGCGAAGCCTTGGTCGGCTTGGTCGGCCGCCGCTTTACCGGCCGGATCGCGGCGCGGCGGATCAGCTCGATGAGGCGGTCGAGTGCGTCCTGCCGGTTGCGTCCTTGGGTGCGGTGACGCTGCGCGATGATGACCAAAACGCCGTCGCGCGTCAGCCGCGAGCCGGCGAGCTTTTCGAGCCGAGCGCGCAGATCGGGCGCCAACGAGGGTGAGTGCCGCACGTCGAAGCGAAGCTGCACCGCGGTCGAGAGCTTGTTGACGTTCTGCCCGCCCGGCCCCGAGGCGCGCACGAATTGCTCCTCGATTTCGCGCTCGTCGATCTCGATCTGGGGGGTGACGCGGATCATGGGCGGTCGCTGCTCCCTCCCCCCTTGTGGGGGAGGGTGGTGAGGGGGGTCGGGAGGCAACGCGTCAGCATAGACGAATGCAGGAAATCGTCGACGCCTGTACATGACCTCCCGAGCCCCACCCCTAACCCCTCCCCACAAGCTTGCACCCGGGCGCGCGCAAGCGCGGCCCGGGTGGGGGAGGGGAATGGAGCGGGCTAATTCGCCGTCGTCGAAGCGACGCCCTGCGGCCTGCCGACCACGGTGACCAGGAGGCCAGAGTCGAGCAGGCGTTTGGCCACGCGCTTGGAGTCGTCGAGCGTCACCGCTTCGATCATCGCCGGCCGTTTGCTGAAGTAATCGATACCGAGGTCGTCGAGCTGCAATTGCACCAACAGCGCCGCGATCTTGCTCGACGTATCGAGATTGAGCGCAAATGAGCTGTTCAAATAGTTCTTGGCCTCGGCGAGTTCCGCAGCCGTCGGGCCCTCGTCCGCGAGCCGATGGATTTCCTTTTCGATCAGATCGAGCGCCTCGCCGGTGCGGTCGGCACGGGTCGCGGTGCCGCCGAGGAACAGCGCGGAATGATTGAGCCAGATCAGGCTGTCGGCCACCGAATAAGCCAGCCCGCGCTTCTCACGCACTTCTTGGTATAGCCGCGAATCGGAGGCGCCGCTGCCGAGGACGTGATTGATGATATAGGCGGCCATGAAATCGGGGTCCTTGCGGGCGATGCCCGGACCGCCGAAATCGACCACCGCCTGCGGCACGTCGAGATTGACGACGATGCGGCGGCCGAGGCCTTGCAGCGTCACGTTCGCGACCGGCGTCAGGTCGGGCTGTTCCGGCAGCGCGCCGAACACCCGATCGAGCAGCGGCTTCAGCGTCTCGGCGTCGATGTCGCCGACGACCGCGATCTTGAGATTGGCCCGCGCCAGCGCCCGGTGCGTATAGGCTCTAAGATCGTCGGCGGTGATGTTGGGCAGGGATTCCACGGTGCCGTTGACGGGTCGGCCGTAGGGATGGCCCTCGAAGGCGGTTTCCCACCAGCGGCGGCTCGCGATATCGCCGGGACTCGTCGTCTGCCGGCGCAGGATCGAGATGGTCTGCGCGCGATTGAGCTCGACGTTCGAGGCGTCGAAACGCGGTTCCGTCAGCGCCAGCCGTAGCAGGTCGAAGGCCTCGTCGCGGTTTTCGCTCAGCGTGCGCAGCGAACCGCGGATGTTGTCGCGCTCGACGTTGAAGCCCATTTCGATGGCCTTGCGCTCGAGCCGATCCTGGAAGGTCTTGGAATCCAGATCGCCCGCGCCGTCGTCCAACAGCGAAGCGGCGAGACTGGCGGTGCCCGCTTTGCCCGGAGGGTCCTGCGTGGCGCCGCCGACGAATGCGAAATCGACGGCGATCAAAGGCACCGCCGGCTCGTGCACCAGCCAGGCCTCGATGCCTTTGGCGCTCACCACCCGCTCGATGGTGGTCGCCCGCGCCGGCAGCGCCGAGACTGCGAACAACAGGCACGGGACGAGCCCCGCCAGCACGGCATGCCGCGCAAGCGAACGAAACTTTACCGGCGCCGAATTGTTCACGAGTGGCTCTCCTCGGGCTGCAGGGTTTTGACCAGATAGCCCGTCACCGACTGGCGGCGGTCGAGCCAAGTGCGCGCGGCTTGCTGCACGGCGTCGGCGGTGACGGCGCGGACGCGATCGGGCCAGGAGCGGACCATGTCGACCGTCTGCCCGGTCGCCAGCGCCGAGCCGTACCACCGGGCCAAAGTCGCCTGATTGTCTTCGGCGTAGACGGCATCCGCGATCAAGCGGGTCTTGGCGCGATCGAGTTCATCCGCGGTGACGCCGTGCGCGATGACGTCGTCGAGAACGGCATCGATGCCGGCTTCGACCTGGTGCAAAGCGACCCCCGGCTTGGGCGCGCCATAGACGCCGAATTTGGCGTAATCGAGCGCCGTGCCGGCATAAAAAGCGCCGGCCGACAGCGCCAAGCCTTTGTCGACGACCAGGCTTCGATACAGCCGGCAATTCTCGCCTGAGCCGAGCACATGGGCGAGCACGTCGAGTGCTTCGCTTTCGCCGGGCTTGGCGGTGGTTTCCGACGGCACGAGATAATTGCGGCTCACGCTCGGCTGCTCGACGCGGGAATCGGCGAGCGTGACCGTGCGCGGCGCCTCTTGCACCGGCTCGGTCGGCCGCTGCCGCGGATTGGTCTCGGCGCGGTCGGCGACTTTGCCGTAGGTATCCTCGGCATCGGCTTTGACCTCGTCGGCGGTCACGTCGCCCGTGACGACGACGATGGCGTTGTTCGGGGTGTAGAAGCGCCGATAGAACGCCAGCGCATCCTCGCGGTCGAGCTTTTCGATTTCCTGCCGCCAGCCGATCACCGGCCGGCCATAGGGATGGTTGAGATAGAGCGCGGCGTCCATTTGCTCGCCGAGCCGCGCAGTCGGATTATTGGCGACCCGCATATTCTGCTCTTCGAGCACGACGTTGAGTTCGGGCCGCACCACGTCGTCGGTGAGGACCAGACCGGTGATGCGGTCGGCCTCGAACGCCATCATCTCCTTGAGATGGTCGCGCGGAACGCGTTGGAAGAACCCGGTATAGTCGCTCGTGGTGAAGGCGTTTTCCTGGCCGCCGATTTCCGTCACGTCGCGCGAGAACGTGGCGCGGGGGTTTTTCGCGGTGCCCTTGAACATCAGATGTTCGAGGAAATGAGCCAGGCCCGATTTGCCCGGCGTCTCGTCGGCGGCGCCGACTTTATACCAGATCATGTGGGTGACGACGGGCGCGCGATGATCGGGCACCACCAGGACTTCGAGCCCGTTCGCCAAAGTGAAATGCGCGACTTCGGGACCGGCGCCGGCACGCGCTACGCTCGCAGCGGCGCCGGCGACGGCGACGGCGACGGCTAGAATTTTAGCCACGCGCATTTTCGACAAGTGCAGCTTCGACAAGTGATGACCTCCGCGAGCCAAGCGCGCCCCCCCCCCCCGCATCCGATTACGCCGTAGATCGGGACCCTGTGCCGCCGCGGCAGGGTCCATTGGAGCCGGCAAAAAGCCGCGCTCGATCTGCTGGCTCGGAGTACCGACGGTACCGAATGACTCAGTACCAAGGTCAAGCACTTTGTTTGAGCACGATCCGATCCGAAAACAAGCAGCCGCTTTTCAGAATAGCCTACCGCGGCAGTTCCATACGCTCGCCGAGCGTCTGCGGCTTGTAGGCCTTTCTATCCGGACTGATGCCGTAGGGCTGATCCGGCGACGGCGTCTGATAGCCGGGCGGCGGATCGGTGAGGTTCGCCCGCACCGGCTCGCCGGTAAAGGTCGCGTATTCTTCCTTCTTCATCCAGTCGAAGCTGAAGAAGTTTTTCTTCGGTTCTCCGAGTTGGGAAGGCCTGCTCTGCTCGTTGGTGCCGGGAGCGGCGACGGTCGGCGTCACCCGGCCGACGCCGAGCTCATCCGGACGCAGGGGGCGCGAGGACTCCATCACGGAATCGTACGGCCGCACCACCGGTTTCTGATCGTCCTTGGACGCCTGGCGCCGGAGCACCTCGGGGTCTTTGGGCCAGTTCGGCGCCGGCAGGGCGCTGGATGTCAGCGGCGGCGGCAAATTCCGGCTCGGCGGCACGACCAGCGGCGAGCGCTCGCTGTAATTGATCTCATATTGCGTTTCGCCGGGATTATGCAGGCCCAAAGTCTGCATGATCTTGTCGGAGATCGACTGTTCCTGCGGGTCCGTATCGCCGGCTCGCGCGGCGGAGCTAATCGCGCCGATCGCGAGCGCCACCAGCGCCGTGCCGAACGCCGCCTGTGCAAGCTTGCTCCGGCGCGGCTGGCCTGCGTCGAACTCGAAGCGGTCAAATGCGGAGCCGTTAACCTTGCGGCCGTCGATCCGATCCTGCGGCATGCCCTCACCCCGACTTGCCGATGCGCCCGAACGCGCGGATAAAACCATGTATTGGGGAAAATCCAAATAGTGCAGGAATATCCCCGACCCGGCAGCAGGTTTATAAGCGCGATAAGGGCGGTTTTGCGGCGCCCCCACGCCAAAGCGATTCGTACAATAGCCCCACGACCCCGGCAACGATAGCCACATCGGCGAGATTGAACACATACCAGCGGAAGCTGAAGTTCGCCGTATCGATATGGAACAGCACGAAATCCATGACGCCCGGCCAATGCAGCCTGTCGACGGCGTTGCCGACCGCCCCGCCGATAATCAGCCCAAGCGCTGCGGCAGTCAGTCGCGACGGCGCCCGCGTGAGCCAGACCCAGAGAAAGACGACGGCCGCGACTTTGAAGGCCAAGAGCGCCGCCTGCCCGAGCGGGCCCTGCTGCTGCAGGAGCCCGTAGCTGATGCCGGTATTGAATGTCAGCGCGAGATCGATAAACGGCGTTAACGCGACCGGCGACTGGCCCGCCAGGTCGAAGTCGTAGAGCAGCCAATATTTGGACGCTTGATCGAGGAGGCAGCAGAAGGCAGCCACCGCCAGCCCGAACGCGCTCAAGCGGCCCCAGAGGTAGGCCCCGGCCGGCTGAAGCTTCGGCGAATCCGTCACGGCGCCCCCCTTACTCGGCCGCCTTGCGGATCGCTTCCCATTCGCGCAGCGCATTGGCGTCGCGCGGGGTAACGTCGGGGAATTGCGGATCGAGACCGACCGCGGGCGATATTTTCCAGGAGCGGGCGCATTTCTTCCCCTGCGCCGCCTGCGGCACCACGGCGACGCCCGCAACATCCGGCAGCCGGAAAGCGTCAGGCGGCCCCTCGCCTTCCACCAGAGCGGCGCCCGAGGTGATGCACACTTCGGCAAGGTCGATGTCGACCACCGCGGCAAACAGATCGGCGTCGGCGATGTGCACGATCGGATGCGCCTCGAGCGACGAGCCGATGCGCTTGCCGGCGCGTTCGAGTTCGAGCGCCCCGGTGACGACGCGGCGCACATTGCGCAATTTGCGCCACTTCTCGGCGAGCGCCTCGTCGCGCCAAGCCGCCGGCACGGCGGCAAAGGGCTCGAGATGCACCGAACTCGCGGCCGGATCACGCGCCAGCCACGCCTCTTCGGCGGTGAAGCACAGCATCGGCGCGAGCCAGGTGACGGTTGCGCGGAACAAATGGTCGAGCACGGTGAGGCAGGACTTGCGCACCGTCGAGGAATAAGGATCGCAATACAGCGCGTCCTTGCGAATATCGAAGTAGAACGCCGACAGGTCGGCCGTCATGAAGGCGTTCAGGGCCGCGAAGATGCGCTTATAGTCGAAATCGGCATAGGCGCCGCGAATGAGCGGATCGAGTTCGGCGAGCCGGTGCAACATCAGCCGTTCGAGTTCCGGCATGGCCGCGACCGCGACGCGGTCGGCGGCATGGAAATGCGCCAGATTGCCGAGCATCCAGCGCAACGTGTTGCGCAGCTTCCGGTAGGTATCGACCGTCGTCTTGAGGATTTCCGGTCCGATGCGCAGATCGTCGGCATAATCTGCCGCGCAGACCCACATCCGCAAAATATCGGCGCCGGCCTGTTTCATCACGTCCTGCGGCGCGGTGACGTTGCCGAGCGACTTCGACATTTTGCGCCCGGTCTCGTCGAGCACGAAGCCGTGGGTGAGGACGATGTCGAACGGCGCGCGGCCGCGGGTGCCGCAGCTTTCCAACAGCGACGAATGGAACCAGCCGCGATGCTGGTCGGAGCCTTCCAGATACATCACCGCTTCGGCGCCGCCGTCTGCCTTGCGCTTGATGTGAGCGAGGCTCGGAAAGTGCCGCGGATCTTCCAGCACGAAGGCGTGCGTCGAGCCGGAATCGAACCAGACATCGAGAATGTCGTCGACCTTCTGCCAGCCGTCGCCGGCGAGTTTGCCGAGGAAGCGCTCGCGCGCGCCGGGCTGGTACCAGGCGTCGGCGCCCTCGGCCTCGAAAGCTTCGACCACGCGGACATTCACCTCCGGATCGTTCAGGATATCGACCGAGCCGTCCGGTCTGTCCTTGATGAAGACCGTAATCGGCACGCCCCAGGCGCGCTGGCGCGAGATCACCCAATCGGGCCGGCTCTCGATCATGCCGGTGATGCGGTTCTCGCCCTGCGGCGGCACCCAGCGCGTCGCCTTGATCGCGGCAAGCGCGCGATGGCGCAAGGTGTCGCGGTGCCTGTCGATATCCTTATCCATCGCAATGAACCATTGCGGGGTATTGCGGAAGATCACCGGCTTCTTCGAGCGCCAGGAATGCGGATATTGATGCTTGAGCCGGCCGCGCCCGATCAGCATTCCGGCTTCGGTCAAGGCCTTGATGACCGCCTCGTTGGCGTCGCCCTTGTCGCCTTTCTCCGTCAGCACGCGCTTGCCGGTGAAGCCGGGCGCCTGTTCGGTGAAGCGGCCGTCGGCATCGACGGTATAGGGAATGATGGTATTGATGCCGTCCTTAGCGAGATCGCTCGCATTGGACGTCCAAACTTCGAAGTCCTCCCGCCCGTGGCCGGGCGCGGTGTGGACGAAGCCGGTGCCGGTATCGTCGGTGACGTGATCGCCGGCGAGCAGCGGCACAGCAAATTTGTAGCCGTCGTGAAAGCGCGCGAGCGGATGCGCGCATTCGATGGGAAACAGCTCGCTGGCCGACAGCGCGCGCAGGCGCCGATAGGCAAGCACCCGGGCCTGGCGCATCACGTCGATCGCAAGCTTGTCGGCAAGCACCAATCGCTCGCCTTTCTTGGCCCAATTCCCCTCGGGCACGTCGGTGATTTCATACAGCCCATATTCGATTTTCGGCGAATAGCTGATGGCGCGATTGCCGGGGATCGTCCACGGCGTCGTCGTCCAGATCACCACCGAGGCACCGAGAAGCTCATCGAGCTTGCCGAGGATGCGCTTGACCGGGAACTTCACCCAGACCGTGTCGCTCGTGTAGTCCTCGTATTCGACCTCGGCTTCGGCGAGCGCGGTCTTCTCGACCACCGACCACATCACCGGTTTACTGCCGCGATAGAGCATGCCGTTGGCGGCGAACTTCATCAGTTCGCGCGCGATCTGCGCTTCGGCGAAATTGTCCATCGTGGTGTAAGGATGCGCCCAGTCGCCGGTGACGCCGAGGCGTTCGAATTCCGCCTTCTGCACCTTGATCCAGTGCTCGGCGAATTGCCGGCATTCGCGGCGGAATTCGACCAAGGCCGCGGGATTCGACAGATCCGGCTTGGGCTTGCCCTTGGCGCGGTAATTCTCCTCCTCGATCTTCCACTCGATCGGCAGGCCGTGGCAGTCCCAGCCCGGCACGTAGTTCGAATCGTAGCCCAGCATCTGCTGGCTGCGCGTGACCACGTCCTTGAGAATTTTATTCAGCGCATGGCCGATATGGATATTGCCGTTGGCATAAGGCGGGCCGTCGTGCAGCACGAAGCGCGGCCGGCCCTTTCCCGCCGCCCGCAGCCGGCCGTAAAGGTCGTTCTCGCGCCAGCGCGCCAGAATCTCCGGCTCCTTCTGCGGCAGGCCGGCGCGCATCGGGAAATCGGTTTTGGGCAGAAACAGCGTCTCTGAGTAATCGCGCGCTTTGGGCTCGGTCGCTTTGGGGTCAGGCATGGGGACCTTCTAAGGCTGGGGCGCGTTCTAACAAGGCCCTTTGCACTGCGCAAAGAGCTTCCGCATTGCGCTGCAGACTGGACGAAGACGCCTTCCAATGCCATATTGGCATTTATTCGTGGCAAATGGCAGAAGTCATGGAACAGATCAGGAATGTAAAGAAAATTAGAGGGCTCGCTCATGATTACCGCTCTGCGCTTGGCATAAGTGACCAGGCCGCGCCAGATATGCTCGATGTCTTGAAAAAGCTTCCTAAAGCCTTTCCCACCGTTCACGTCGAGATTGTTCGAGATTCGAAGGCACTAGGCGCAGACGCTTGGGTCGAATCCCGAGGGCTATTTGTGAAAGAGAGCGTGCTCGAAAGCCTTGCTAAGGGAGACGCACGGGCTCGATGGACAGTCGCTCATGAAATTGCCCATCTGGCCCTAGTCCACAGCGGCCACAGGGCACGTTTATCTGGAAAATCTCTTGGTCAGCCGCTACTCAGAGCACAGAGTGCAGAACGGGAAGCAAATATCTTTGCTTCCGAGTTTTTAGCACCTACCCACCTTGCACAAGGCAGAACGGCTGAGGAGCTTCGAAAGCTTTTTCAGATAAGCCGTGAATGGGCCTCCGTGCGAGTAGTTGAGCTTCAATCGACCGATGAAGTGTCGCTCGCTCCTGCGGCTCGTGGCCGAGCGAAGATTGTAGACGAATTGGCCAAGTACGGATACTCCGAAGAAGAAATTTCGGGCTTGGTCGTACCTAAGCGCACCCTTGCCCGCCGGCGATCCGGAAACGAATTGCTGACCGTCGAGGAAACGGACAAGGCGCTCCGGCTCAAACGTATCGCCACGCTGGCCGAGCGCGTGTTCGGCGACAACGCCAAAGCACATCGCTGGCTGCGCAAGCCTAAGCGCAGTCTCGCGGGCGAAACGCCACTTGCGTACCTCGCCAGCGAGAACGGCGCACGCATTGTCGAGGAAATGCTAGGTCGGATCGAGCACGGCATCTACGCCTGATCGGATAATATGCGGCTCTGGAGAATCTCTGATTACGCCAATTTGTCCGGCGAGGGCGGGCTGCGAATATCGGGACGCTGGCATTCCCAAGGCCGCAGGATCGTCTATCTGGCAGATCATCCGGCTTCCCCGCTACTCGAAGTCTTGGTCCATTTGGAAGTTGATCCAGAAGACCTTCCGGATACGTATCAGCTTTTAGCGATCGACGTGCCGGACGACATTCGCTTTGAATCGATCGAAGAAAATCAACTCGCACTCGGATGGCCGGGCGATGAGACGCTAACGCGCGGTTTGGGCGATCGATGGCTGAACGAGAGGCGAACCGCGCTTCTGCGTGTGCCGTCGGCCGTCGTGCCGTTCGCCTGGAACTGGCTTCTGAACCCGGCGCACGCAGACAGTTCGAAGGTTCACATTGCCGAGATCATTCGCGCACCCTTCGATCCCAGACTCTTCAAGATGCCTTAGCTACCCAAGTTCGCCACTGCCCATGCCCATGCGCCGCACGGAACCGGGCGCTGAGACCTGGCGTTGACCCGGTGTCGATCCAGGCGCGCGGGGCGACGGAGGGTTTTGTGGACTATATTCGAGCGAGACGGGAAGTCCGCCACGCACTCGTCATTTCCGACCCGTTACCCGTCGACAGCGTCGGCAAGATCTGGGCGTCGGCCGGCCAGGGCGCGACCATCGGTATATTCCTGCTGTTGTTCGGCGCCTTTCTCTATGTCGGACACGCCATTTTGCTGCCGATCCTGGCGGCGCTGGTGATGGCGCTGGTGCTCGCGCCCCTGGTCAAACTGGCCAGGAGCTACGGCCTCCCGCCGTGGATCAGCGGCATTGTCATCATCCTCGTCGCGCTCGCCGCCATGGCCATGATCGTCACCGCGCTTGCCGGCCCGGTGAGCGAATGGATCGCGCGGGCGCCGGAGATCGGAGCAACCATCAAGCAGAAGCTGACAGTGCTCGATGCGCCACTCGCGTCGCTGCATGAATTGGAGAATTCGCTGTTCGGCGGCAACGGGCTGAGCATCAGCGAGCCGCCCAATGTGGTGCTGCCGGTGGTCGCCTTTCTCACGCCGGCGGCCGGCGAGCTGTTGTTGTTTTTCGCCACGCTGTTGTTTTTTCTCATCGGTCAGATCGAACTCCGCAACCATATCGTCTCGATGTTCGCGAGCCACGATTCCAAGCTGCGGTTCCTCAAGATCATGCGCGACATCGAGCGCAACCTGGCCGGCTATCTGACGGTGGTGACGATCGTCAATGCCGGGGTCGGGACCATCGTCGCGGTGGGGGCATGGCTGATCGGCTATCCCAATCCGGTGATTTTCGGGCTGTTGGCCGCGCTTTTGAATTATGTGCCCTATGTCGGACCCGCGGTCATGGTGATCGTGCTGTTCGGCGTCGGCCTGGTGACGTTTCCCGCGTTGAGCCACGCCTTCATCGCGCCGCTCGGGCTTGTCGCGGTGACCACCATGGAAGGGCATTTTGTCACGCCGACGATCGTCGGGCGCCGTCTCACGCTCAATCCGGTCCTGGTCTTTCTGGCGTTGGCGTTCTGGACCTGGATGTGGGGCCCGATCGGCGCGTTTCTCGCGGTGCCGCTGTCGATCATCGGTCTTGTCGTCGTCAACCATCTGTTTCCGACCGACGACGTCCGGCTACCCGATTGAGGTCGGCTATTTCGCAGCCGCGAGGCAAAAGATGGAACTGTTTCAGGTCTGGCCGATTATCCGGGTAACCCACCTCGTTGCAATTCACGGAGTAACGGCATGAACACCGCCTCACCGGTTGCGAACACTATCCGCGACACCGCCAAGGACACGGCAAGGGATGCGCGCGAAGGCGTGCGCGAAATCCGTAAAGCCGCGTCCGCCGCGTCGGGCGACATACAGGACGATCTGCAATCGCTACGCGAGGATTTCGGCCGCCTGGCCGAACAAGTCGGCGACATCTTGGCCGACAAGGGCAACGCCGCATGGCAGCGCGCGAAATCGAGCGTTGACGGCGTCGTCACTGACGCCCAGGGCAAGGGCCGCGAGGCCGTCGGCGTCATGCGCGACGTATCCGATCATATTGTCGGCGCCATCGACGACTCGCTCAAGACCCGCCCCTATGCCACGCTCGCGCTCGTCGCCGGCCTCGGCTTCTTGTTCGGCGCGACGTGGCGCCGGTAGACGTGGCGCCGATAGACGTGGCGCCGATAGACGTGGCGCCAATAGGCTTGGCGGCGATGGGCTTGGTGGCGCTGACGACCGGGTGATTCGATGCTCAAGACCGTGACGCGCGAGATCACGCTGGCGGTCCAGGCCAGAAACGGCGCAAGCACCGCCGTCGTGGTCTGGATGGGCGTGATCGTATTGGCGCTGCTCACGGCTTTCGTTTTTCTCTGCGTGAGCGGCTATGACTGGCTGGCGTTGCGCTACGGCAGTGTGCCCGCCGGCCTGATCATGACCGGCATTTTCGTTGTCATCGCCATCGCCGCCGCCATCATCAGCGCGCTGGTCCGGCACCGGGTCCGGCAGCGCGCAATTCACGCCCGCGCCGCGCGCGCGCATTCGCCGTCATGGTTGCTCGATCCGACTGTGCTCAACGCCGCGGTCCAGGTCGGCCGCTCCTTCGGCTGGCAGCGCATCGTGCCGGTCGCGCTGCTCGGCTTCATGGTGGCGCAGTGGGCGCGCGAACATCGCGACCGTGGCGAGCGGCATTTTTGATTTTCCGATGACTAGAGCCCTACTCGTCCTGATTGAATCAGAACTAGGCGCTAGCATGTTGTTTGCGCATGATCTTTCCGGAAAATGCTTTAGATCGGCGGAAACGCGGCGCCGGATCGCGCTAGAATTTCGCGCGCGCGGCGGCTGTCCTCCTGCATCTGCCGCACCAGATCCTGGACGGAGCCGAAAACCTGTTCGTCGCGCAGCCAGGCGATGAAGGCGACATCGAGCTTCGCGCCATAGAGATCGCCGGCAAAATCGAACAGAAAGACTTCGAGGAGCACGGTGCCGTTGTCGAACATCGGCCGCCGGCCGAAATTCGCCACGCCGTCGTAGCGCCGGCCGTGGACGGCAATACGCACCGCATAAACGCCGTGACGGAGCGCGCAGGCGGCATCGAGCTGTAAATTCGCGGTCGGGAAACCGAGTTCGCGGCCGCGCTTGTCGCCGTGGATGACGGCTCCGGATACGAACCAGGGATGGCCCAAAAACGCCGCCGCGCGGTCGAGCCGGCCTTGGCCGAGAGCCTGGCGAATCGGCCCGGAGGCGATCGGCTCGCCGCCATCCTTCAGCGGCGGGACGACATCGACGGCAAAGCCGCGCTTTTTCCCCTCGGCCACCAGGAAGTCGGGCGAACCCGTCCGATTTGCGCCGAAATGGAAGTTGAAGCCGATCGTGGCCCCGCCGACGGCAAAACGCTCGACCAGGACGCGGCCGACAAATTCTTCTGCCGAAAGCTTCGCCAGGGCGGCGTCGAAGGTCAGCACGATCGCGCCGTCGAGCCCGGTCGCGGCCAGCAAGCGCAGCTTCGCCGTCTCGTCGGTCAGCCGAAACAGCGACTCGCCGGGATTGAAGAAGGTACGTGGATGCGGCTCGAAGGTCAGCGCCGCGGCCGGCCTCGACAAGGCCGCGGCCCGTGCCCGCGCCGTCGCGATGACGGCCTGGTGGCCGCGGTGCACGCCGTCGAAATTGCCGATTGCGACGACCGCGCCAACGAGCGAGTCATGGGACGAGTCATGGGACGAACCGTGCAGCGCGGCATCGGATGCATGATCGCGCACGACGCGGAAGTTCTTCGTCATCCGAGCTACGGTGGTTAAGAATTTCTAAATTTGCGCCCGTAGGTGCCGTGGCGGGCATTGCAAAGTCAAGCACCGCGGCGGGGACGACGGCGCCGTGGCGGCACCAGCGCATGGCCGCGGCATGGCATCCGGTTAACCCCTTATTCAACGACCCGATGTAGCTTGCCTTTGGGAAGGGGACAGTCACGGCGGATCGCCGCCGCGACATATCGGCCGGCAGATTCCGGCGCCGCGCGTTGGCGCGCCTGAAGCCGCTTCCGTTCCAGTCGAATCGGTAGCGGGCTTTTCCGGAAGCCCGCGACGCGTTTCGGAATCTTGCTTAGGAACACAGCGATGGCGTTCGATCCGAATATGCCCGTGCTCGTCGTCGACGATTACGGCACTATGGTGCGTATCATCCGCAATTTGTTGCGCCAGCTCGGTTTCGTCGACGTCGACGATGCCGCCGACGGCCACACCGCGCTCGAGAAATTGGGCGCCAAGCGCTACGGCCTCGTCATCTCCGACTGGAACATGGAGCCGATGACCGGCTTCGATCTGTTGCAGCGGGTGCGCGCCAATCCCGCGCTCGAGGCCACGCCGTTCATCATGGTGACGGCGGAATCCAAAACCGAGAACGTGATCGCGGCGAAAAAAGCCGGCGTCAGCAATTACATCGTCAAGCCGTTCAACGCCCAGACGCTGAAGGCCAAGATCGAAGCGGTGTTCGCCGAAAAGGACGAGCGCGGCTCGGTCCGGTAGCGCTAGCGCCGTAACGCGGAATCTCACCACACCAGCGCGCGCATCGCCGCACGCGGCGCGACGCCTGCGGCGGCGAAGGTCGCCTTGAGCGCCGCGAGATCGGGCGCCTCGCGCGAACCGTACTGCGCGGCATGGATGCCCGAAGTGACGAACATGCAATCGAGCCCGAACGCCGTGGCGCCGGTAAGATCGGTGCGCACCGAATCGCCGATGGCGAGCACACGCCTCCTCCGCGGCGCCCGCCCGCCGCGCAATGCCGTAATGGTCGCCAGCGCCGTTTCGTAAATCGGCGCATGCGGCTTGCCACAATAAAGCGCCTCGCCGCCCAGCGCGACGTAAGCGTCCGCGAGCGCACCGGCGCAATAGACCAGCGTGTCGCCGCGTTCGACGACGATGTCGGGATTGGCGCAGACCATCGGCAGCGAACGGGCGCGCATCGCGGCCAGCATGTCGCGGTAGCTGTCCGGCGTTTCCGTCGTGTCGTCGAACAGGCCGGAACACACCACGTAATCGGCGCGCTCGAGCGGCGCGAGGGTGACGTCGAGGCCTGAGAAGATCGAATGGTCGCGCTCCGGGCCGAGATGGAACACGCTTTGGCCGAGCCGCGCTTCAACGATGCCGCGGGTCACGTCGCCGGAGCTGGTGATGGCGTCATAGGCTTCGCGCGGCACACCGAGCCGGTCGAGGATGCGCCCCACCGCGGCGCCGGAGCGCGGCGCATTGGTGACCAGAATCGCGGTGCCGCCGGCTTGGCGAAAGCGCATGAGCGCATCGCACGCCGCCGCAAACGCCGCAACGCCGTTATGCACCACGCCCCAGACGTCGCACAGCAGTGCGTCGTAATCGCGGGCGAGCGGCTCGAAACGTTCGATGAAATTTGGCAATGGAACCGCTCAGATGCGCCGCAGCCCGGCGCGCGCGAGTTGGCTGAGATGGCCGCCGGCCGCCGGCGCGGGCACCGCAGCGACAGCCCCGCTCGTCGCCGCCGGCGTGGCGGACGCGGCGGCAGCGTTTTTGGTGTCGCCGGCAGCGCCCTGCAGCGCCTCCGCCCGCACCGGGCGTGGCGGCGAGAACAGCAGGCCCTGCCCGAAGCGCACGTCGTAGTCGAGGAGATCGACGACGGTGGTTTCGTTCTCGATGCGCTCGGCGATCAGATCGATGCCGAAACGGCCGAGCAGGTCGGAGAAGTCGGCCGGGTGAATATCGGTCGAACCGACGCCCACGCGGTTGAACAGGAGCGACGCGGGCGCCTTGACGAAGCGGAAGCCGCGATCGTTGAGTTCACGCGCGTCGACACGCAGGTCGGTCAGGTTGTCGATCGAGAAGCGGAAGCCGCGCTCGGCGAGCGCGGCGAGGCTCTCATTCTCGATCGGTCCCATGGCGCGCACCGCGCTTTGGGTGAACTCCAAGACCAAAGCCTGCGCCAGCGCGCGGTTGGCATCCATGAATTCGAGGAATTTCGAAAAGCCGAAATCGGTCAATGTCGCGCTGGACAGATTGCAGAACAGTCCGATGTCGCGATTCTTGAGCAACAGCCGGCGCACCACCTGCACGCAGCGCAGCGTCGACAGGGCGTCGAGTCTCGGCATCAGCGAGCCGGCCTCCGCATAGGCGAGAAAGTCGCCGGCGGCGACGAGATCGCCATTGTCGGCGCGCAGCCGCGACAGCGCTTCGTAATAGCGGACCTTGCGCTGCGGCAGGGTGACGACCGGTTGCAGATAGAGCTCGATCTTGCTCGCCTCGATGGCGTTGCGGACCATGGCGATGATGCCGTCGCGGTCGAGACCGGCAAAGGCCGCGATCCTGTGTTCGAACGGTGCCGCAGGCACGAACGGCTCGCGCGCTGCCGCGCCATTGACCGGCGCGATCGGGATTGCGGCCGGCCCGCCGGGAATGATCGCAACCGGCGCCGGCTGCACGATCGGCGGCCGGCGGTCGCCGCCGAGCGCCGCCTCGTGCGCCGCCACCGAGTCGGCGAGTTGCTTGACCAGCGTCGAGAGTTCCTCGATTTCGGCGGCAAGCGGCTGCGCCGTCGCCAAAGCGCGGTCGATCACCGAATCGACCTTGACCTCCACCATGCTCAGGCGGCGGCTGAATTCGGCGAGCTGGCGGGCGAGGTCGCCGGAGCCGCGGGCGAGATTGGCGAGTTGGTTGTTCGCTTCCAGGCGGTCGCGCTTGCGCGCGGCGATGGCATTGTAGACCGCAAGCGCGGTCAGCGTGCCGAGGGCGACGAGAGCGGACTCGGCGCCGGTGAGGCCGAACCGCAGGAAAACGACGTAGCCAATCGACCCAGCAATGAGCACCATGCAGGCCGCGATGAAGATGGCGCTGATGCGCACCATGCCGCAAAACCCCCGTAGAACCAGTCACAACGATTCGCGCCCGTAGACCAGCTAGTGTCCACAAGCGCCGTTACGCCGCAAGTCCACAGCCGCATGATCCGGAACAAGCGGCCCGGATTTGCTCGAACCGAGCCAAGGCGTAACCAAGCCGTAGCCAAGCTTACCGCGTGCTCTTATAACGCGAAATCCGACGAACGACGTGTGCGATGTCCGAAACCGCTCCCGCCGCGGCGCCGGGCGCGGACGCCGATCGGGCATCCCGCCCGCCGGCCGCGCCCGCGACCAAGCCCGCGACCAAATCCGGCTTGATCGAAGTGATCGAACGCCGTCCGCAAGCGGCATTCGGCACGTTCCTGATCGCGCATTTTGCGGTCTGGACGGTTCTACCGGCGCTCCTTTACGCCAATCTGCCGCTCGATCTCATCGAGGCACTCACTTACGGCCGCGAATGGCAGCTCGGTTACGACAAGCTGCCGCCCCTGCCCTGGTGGCTCGTCGAAATCGCGCACCGGCTGTTCGCAACCGATGCCGCCTATTATGCGCTGGCCCAGATCGTCGTGGTCATCGGTTTTGCGCTCGTCTTCGCCACGGCGCGACCGCTCTGCGGCGCGGTCGGTGCGCTCGCCGCCGTGCTCATCGTCGACGGCTTCCATTACTTCCAATACACGGCGGTGAAGTTCAATCACGACGTCATTCAACTGCCGTTCTGGGCGCTGGCGGGCTACGCTTTTCATGCCGCGCTCAAACGCGGCCGGCTTGGCCATTGGGCCTTGCTCGGCATCGCCTTCGGCGGCGCACTATGGGCGAAATATTTCGTGGTCGTGCTGGCCTTGCCCTATGCGCTGTTCCTCTTGTGCGACCGGCAGGCGCGGCCCGCCTTGCGCGGCCCCGGACCATGGCTCGCGCTTGCCGTTGCCCTCCTCATCGCCGCGCCGCACGTGGTGTGGCTGTTTGCCACCGACTTTCTGCCTTTCGCCTATGCCAGCCATCGCGCCGCCGCGGTGCGCGGCTGGTTCGATCACATCCTGCATCCGGCGGCATTCGCGGTAAGCCAGATCTTCTTCGCGCTGCCGGCGCTGTTTATCGCGGCGGCGCTGTTCTGGCCGCGTTCGCAGAGGCCTCCCGACCCCCTACCCAGCCTTCTCCCGCAAGGGGTCAAGGTCGATAGCTTCGACCGCCGCATCGTGACGCTGCTCGCCTTCGGCCCCGCGCTCACCATGATCGCGCTCACCGCCGCGAGCGGCCGCGGCGCGGTGGCGATGTGGGGCTATCCGCTCTGGCTCTTTCTCGGCCTGTGGCTCGTCATGATCGCGCCGGTAGTCCTCGACAGCGCCCGTCTGACGCGGATCGTTACCGCGTGGGCCGCGGTGTTCGCGGTCTTTATCGTCGTCTTTGTCGCCGACTATTCGGTGCTGCCTGCTTTCGATCATCGCTACCGCGCCGTGTTTTTCCCCGGCGACAAGCTCGGCGAAGCCTTGACGGAGCGCTTTCGCGCGGCGACCGGGGCGCCGCTGCGCTATGTCATCGGCTCGATGTGGGATGCCGGCAATCTCGCGCATTATTCGCCGGACCAGCCGCGGGTGCTGATCGACGGCCTGCCGAACCGCGCGCCGTGGATCGATCTCGCCGATCTGGGCAACAAAGGCGCGGTCGCGGTCTGGACCCAGGGCAACCCCAAGGAACTGCCGGCGGAGTTCGCCCCGTTCGCCGCGAACGCCGTGGTCGGCGCGCCGTTCGACCTGCCGATGCGCCGCGGTTCCGGCGCCGTCCATGTCGGCTGGGCGATTTTGCAGCCGGCGCAGCACTAGCATGTCCCGCAAAAGCCTGCCCTCGGACTTGATCCGAGGGTGGAGTCCGGTTTTGCGAAAAGGGCATGCTAAAACAAAGGCCAGCCCGTTCGCGTCCGTCAAGCGACCTGCGCTGTTCCTTCGGTCGCGGTCCGCCGGACCTGCCAGAAGCGCAGAACCCGCTGGGCATTGCCGATCGACAGATTGCGGTAATCGACCTGCGCTTGCTCGAGATCGTCGGCCGAGGTTCGCCGGCCCACGGTTCTGCAGGTGAGGATAAGCCGGACCGTCGGCCATTGCAGGCCTGAGGCCTTGCAGGGGACGAGATAGGCTTCGAGATGCTCGCTCTCGAGCAGTTGCACCATCAATTTCAACGGCGCCTCGCTCAGCACCGAAAGCGCAGCCACGATGTCGGCGTAGCGGCCGGATTTCGCGAAGTCGAAAATCACCGCTTCGTCGAGTTCGTTCCGCTGTTGCAGTCGCAGCACCCGCTCGCGGGCCTCGATGAAATCGTACTCGACCGGGATGCCAACCTCGCGACTCGCGTTGTCGCAGATGCCGGCGAGGACTTTCTGGATACGGCTGAGATTGTCGGGCGTGGTCACGGCGAGGAGGCGCGCGCGCACGGCCGCGGTGGCGCGCGACAACAGTTCGCGGAACAGCCGCAACGGCACGTCCAAACGAAGCCCGACTTTTTCGGCCAATTGCACGTCACGCTCCGCGCGCCGCAGCAAAGAGGCAAAGCCGTCGTTCGAGAAGCTGGCGTCGTGGTTTTCGGCGAGTTTATGAAGCACCTGACCGTCGCCGCGTTGCAGCAACACATCGGTAACCGTCGTAGCGATGCGCGGACGCGAGGAAATCGCCAACAGGTGCGCCTGCGTTTTCGTGCTGGCGATGTCGACGAGATCCTTGTCGCTGAGCCGGGTCGACCGCGACAGGACCGGTTCGGCGATGGCGATATCGTCGTCGCGGGCAAGCCGCCGCACCACCTCGATCGGCGCGCTGTTGATCGGCGCCAGGCGTTGGCTCAATTCGACGAGCGCCCGCCGCTCGATTCTTTCGATCAGTTGTTGTAGCAAGTCGTCGAACAACTCGATCTGCCGGTCATTGAGGCGATTGACCTCGGCGACGAACAGGTCGGTGATGCGGCGCATCGTGTCGATGCGCCTGTCCTTGGAACCGCCCCTGATGGCTTCTTCCAACTCGGCGATGAGCGAGCTTTCTGCGCGCATCCTTGACACCCCGCGCGCCGGTCTCGATGAGCCGGCGCGATTATGATTTTTGAGCACTCGTGGCCGCGAACGGTCCGCGCGCTGTAAGGAAAAGAATGGTCGGCAGACTTTAACAAGCTGTAAAAATAGGGCTCAAGGTACTTTAAGTAGATTCCCTTATAACGCGCGTCAGCTTTGCAAAAATCTCAGCGATCTGCGCTTCGCTTACGATCAATGGTGGCGACAGCGCGATGGTATCGCCGGTGATGCGAATGAGCAGGCTCTCCTCGGCGAAGGCCCGCTGCATGGCCTCGTAGGCGCGCAGACCCGGCGCGCCCGGCCGCGCGGCGAGGTCGATGCCTACCGTCAATCCCACCGTGCGGATATCGAGCACGCCCGGCAGATCTTTCAACGCCATCGCGGCGTCGGCGAACTGGGGCTCGATCGCCTTGGCGCGCTCGAACAGTTTTTCGTCGCGATAGAGATCGAGCGTCGCGAGGCCCGCGGCGCAGGCGAGCGGATGCGCGGAATAGGTATAGCCGTGGAACAATTCGATGACGTGCTCGGGTCCGCGCATGAAGGCTTCGTAGATGTTGTCGCGCGCGATCACGCCGCCCATCGGCACCGCGCCCGAGGTGATGCCCTTGGCGAAGGCGATCATGTCCGGCACCACGCCGTAGCGCTCGGCGGCGAAAGCATGGCCGAGCCGGCCGAAGCCGGTGATGACCTCGTCGAAGATCAACAAAATACCGTGGCGGTCGCAGATCGCGCGCAGCCGCGCCAGATAGCCCTTCGGCGGCGGCAAGACGCCGGTGGAGCCCGCCATCGGCTCGACGATGACGGCTGCGATGGTGGAAGCGTCGTGCAGCGCGACGAGACGTTCGAGGTCGTCGGCGAGGTGGCCGCCCCAGTCCGGCTCGCCCTTGGTGAAGGCCTGGTGTTCGCGGCTATAGGTCGCCGGCAGATGATCGACGCCGGCCAGAAGCGTGCCGAAGAATTTGCGGTTGGGCACGATGCCGCCGACCGCGATGCCGCCGAAGCCGGTGCCGTGATAGCCGCGCTCGCGCCCGATCAGGCGGGTGCGCGAACCTTCGCCGCGCACGTTATGATAAGCGAGCGCGATCTTGAGCGCGGTGTCGACCGCCTCCGAGCCGGAATTGCAGAAGAACACGCGGTTGAGATCGGCCGGCGCCAGCGCCGCCACCCGGCTCGCCAGTTCGAACGATTTGGGATGTGCGAACTGGAAGGCCGGCGAGTAGTCGAGTTCGGCCGCCTGCTGTTGGATCGCAGCGACGATCGGGTCGCGGTTATGGCCGGCATTGGTGCACCACAGCCCGGCGCAGCCGTCGAGCACGGCGCGGCCCTCGGGCGTGAAATAGTGCATGCCCTTGGCGGAAACGATCAGCCGCGGGGCGCGCTTGAAGGCGCGGTTCGGCGTGAACGGCAGCCAAAAGGAATCAAGGTCGTTGGGGATCGGGGTTGTTACCGGCACGTCACCCTCCACCGTCATGCCCGGCTTTATGCCGGGCATCCACGTCTTCATCGCCGTAGTCCGGGATAGAAGACGTGGATGGCCGGGACAAGCCCGGCCATGACGAATTTCGGAGCTAACTTGCCGGTTTTTGGCGTGGCTGCTAACACCGCGCCGATGACCGACAAACCCGAAAAATCCGACAAGCCCGAAAAATCCAACAAGCTCAAAGCACGCCTGCCGCGCGGGCTTGCCGACCGGGGACCGGGCGAGATCGCCGCGACCCGCGCGATGATCGAGAAAATCCGCGCCGTCTACGAGCTTTACGGCTTCGAGCCGGTGGAAACGCCGGCGATCGAATATACCGATGCACTCGGCAAATTCTTGCCCGACCAGGACCGGCCCAACGACGGCGTGTTCTCGTTCCAGGACGACGACGAGCAGTGGCTGTCGCTGCGCTACGATCTCACCGCGCCGCTCGCCCGCTATGTCGCGGAAAATTTCGACACTTTGCCGAAGCCCTACCGCAGCTACCGCGTCGGCCAGGTGTTCCGCAACGAAAAGCCCGGCCCCGGCCGCTTCCGGCAATTCATGCAGTTCGACGCCGACACCGTGGGCTCGGCCTCCCCCGCCGCTGATGCGGAAATGTGCATGATGGCTGCGGATGCGATGGAGGCGCTGGGGTTGAAGGGGCACTACGTCGTCAAGGTCAATAATCGCAAAGTACTGGATGGAATTCTAGAGTCGATTGGTCTTGGCGGCGAGGCCAACGCAGCAAAACGCCTGATCGTGCTGCGCGCAATTGACAAGTATGATCGCCTTGGTCGGAGCGGCGTGCACGCGCTGCTCGGTGGAGGTCGAAAAGATGAAAGCGGTGATTTCACTAAAGGCGCCGGCCTGAACGAACAACAAGCCGAGAGAGTTTTGAACTACGTTGAATTTCAGCTCGATGAGAATACTGGTGACCTCGAAAGCGTGCTGAACGATTGGTCGAGAGAAATCGGTACGAGCCCCATCGGGCTGGAGGGCATTAACGAGCTAGCGCAAATCGGCAATCTAGTGCGCGCGGCAAAGTATGGGCCGGATCGCGTAAGCATTGAGTCTAGTGTCGTCCGCGGCCTCGAATACTACACCGGCCCGGTGTTCGAAGTTGAATTGACTTTCCCGACCGGCAAAGACGGCTCACCGCGCTTCGGCTCGGTCGGCGGCGGCGGGCGTTATGACGGTCTC
>Ga0181533_1000821_pt1 | contig 41813 bp, 31 predicted proteins | sample PEATcosm2014_Bin_45_FD_119772 | JGI IMG/M metagenome (GOLD analysis project Ga0181533, IMG submission 119772) | Peatland microbial communities from MTU Mesocosm Facility, Houghton, MI, USA - PEATcosm2014_Bin11_60_metaG | ecosystem: Environmental > Terrestrial > Soil > Wetlands > Peat | place...
CAGGAACAATCTCAGGCCCCACTCCATCCCCCTGAATGACCGCTATCCTGTACCGTGGCATACCCAATCCAGCCCCATTTCGCCTTGCAAATCGACTAAGCTGTTCACGGTAAAAAAACAGTCGTAGACTGGTTGGGTTAGTTGGGGCATTTATGGGGGTCGAAGTCTATGGGGGGAGGGTAGGGCGGTGGACGAAGCCTTCCTAAAACTACTCACCGAAAAAAGTACGTAACTAGGTAACTACGACTTGTGGTTACCAGCATCTCTGATCTCTAGCTTTTCGTCATCTTACACTGACTTTTTTCTTCTGGTTTTCACATAAGCGTATGCGATAACTGCGACTAAGGCGACCAATGCAATTATCAGCATACTGTACGGGCTGAGGAAGCCCTGTTCTGCGCTAACTGTAAATGGCGTCATGGTCTGTACAGTGTTATAGACGGATTGCTGAAATCGGGTGGAGTAGAGTATCGTTGTCGCAGTGTAAACTTCACTTGAAGCCGTCATAATAGTAACGGTAAGTTGGGCCGCTTGAGTCCTACCTTGTGGAAAGTAAAGGAACAGTAGATTGTAGCTGGTATTGGGCTGTACGTTCTGCGGGACGCGGTAATTCACCGTGACTGATGTAACATTTCTCGCCACAGCCAATAGTTGCACGGACTTCGGGGGAGCTGCACATGGACCCGATTGGAGCCATACCAAAGACTCGTTGAGTGAAGTCAAATACACATCAAGTCCCTCCGTTGAGTTAGCCGTCGCCGAAATGAGCTGGCTACTGTTCGCAACGAACGTCCACGAACTGTAGAAGCATGGCGACACTGGCAGCAAAGTATCTGAGAAGTTAAATTCTGTACTCGCGCTCGTTTCTGTAGCGTTTACCAGCGTCATTTCAGCAGAGACATTCGAAAACGTACTCGTATATGGTGTTGTGACAGTCATCATGCTAGTGGCCGTTGTAACGTTTTGACTTTCAGTTTGCGGTGCAGATCCTAGCGCTGGCAACGCAAAAAGGGCGATCAACAACAAAACTTTCAATTTGTTCAAGGAAAAACGTTTGTCGCAAGACTGACTCTCTTGATAAGATTTGCGCCCAGAGAGTTGGTCCAGCCCATTGAATTTCAAGTCAAAAAAATGTCTACGCAGGTGTAAACAACTCTCCTCGTAGCCGTACCAAGAGTGAGTGAGGCGAAGGGCGAACAGGACAAGGCGCTGACTCTTCAATATGGAAAACTCTTACGTGACATTTTGTAGGAACGGAGCTAGACGCTAATCCGAAACGCGCTGGCTGACCATCTTCCCATGGACGGGCCGCCACACCAACGGTTTGATCTCACAGAGTTTTTCTTTAAATCCTCGCATCCCATGAGGCAGTTGCCCACAATGGGAGAATTTTTGGTTGATCGTAGATTTTCATAACCATTTCTATCCTCAATCCTATATGAACGAACTCAAGAAACAGGAAGGTTACGCGAGGTCAAGCACGGACAATAAGGATAGACTTCTGATCCAGTATACTGGAGACTACAATGTTGTAGCTGATTCCCACGTCAATCTAGCAGTTAGATTGAAAGCTATGGACAAAGCCGGCGTCGACATGCAAGTTCTAAGCCTCACTACTCCGGGAGTCGAGCGTGAGACGGCTGAACGAGGCGTCAAGTTATCAAGATTAACGAACGATGAGTTCGGACAGATTAAGGAGAAACATCCAGACAGGTTCACGGCGCTTGCTGCGCTGCCCGTACAGGAACCGGAGGCTGCAGTAACGGAGCTTGAGAGGGCCGTTAAGGAATGTGGGTTACCTGGAGCTCTCTTGTTCTCCAACGCTAATGGCCGTCCGCTCGACTCAAAAGAGTACATGCCATTATACGAAAAGGCCGTCAAGCTAGACGTACCCCTCTTCATCCATCCCACCACCCCCATCAATTACGCTTCAATGGAGGACTATAGGCTCGTTCCCATCATGGGGTTCACGGTAGATACTGCTCTAGCTGTGTTTAGATTGGTATTTGGGGGGGTCCTAAAGCGGCTTCCGAACTTGAAATTAGTGGCTTCTCACCTAGGCGGCGTCTTTCCATACCTTCGTGGCAGAATCGAGATTGCTTACAAGGCTTATCCTGAATGCAAGGTCAACATCTCCGAACCCCCATCGGTCTATCTGAAGAAAATCTGGGCAGACTCAGTATGTTATAATTCCGACATCTTCATGTCCACCTACGCTTTTTCCGGCGCCGAGAAATTAGTGCTGGGAACAGACTTTCCACACGAAATCCATGACTTGTACCATGCTGTGGAACGCATTAAGAGCCTGAAGATTAGCGAAGAGGACAAAGAGAAGATTCTAGGAGAAAACGCGATCAAACTACTGAAATTGTAAAAAGCCTCGATCACCTACACTCAGCATGTGCAACGAAAACTAATTGTAAAGTTTGATTCTCCATTTGGTTTTCGTAAGAGACATGCCAACGACAGTCAACCCATTTCAAGAAGCTTCGAGAGTTGAAAAAATAGTTAAGATAAGGAGACAAATAAGACTAGAAGCAGCCAGAACTTCGAAGAAATAGGACTAGTGCCAAAGAGGCTTTTGTCCGTTATGAGAAGTCTACCGAAACTGATCGTGATAATCATTGTGATCGCGGCAGTACTAACAGCCTACTCTGCGTGGTTTAACTCGTCGAGCACTGATCAAACGCATTCATGCTCAGGGTTACCTGGCTGTGGGTATACAGCAACGATGACTTGTTTCCTTGATGGCTGTATTCCTGTCGCTTGTCCTGGAGGACTTTGTGGTGGTGGGATCGTAACAACGACGATCTCTAGCTATTTGAGTTCAACTCAAGCCAGCCAGACATTGGTTGGGACTGTGAAGATTATTCCTGGAACCGGATCAGGTGTGTATTTCTTTGATGTTGGCTCGGTCCAATACCATTTGGTCTTTTGCCAATGTATCGGAACGGGATTGTGCAATTGTCCAATGATACCCGCATTGACTGATGGACAGAGCATCCAGGTAACCGGAACAGTTGTCACTCCTTCAACTTACGGACCCGTTTGGGCTCCAGGCGGCGACATTTACGTGACATCATGGTCGACTGAACACCTGACATCTCTCTCCGTCCAAATGATCAATGCTAGGAATGATGAGGGTCCCCTATTCGAAGGGTTTGTATAATCTTCTGGCTTGCCAACGCGAAGGCTCGAGGGGTGACTCCTCGTGCTCACTCATGCCGTCGGAGAATTACAGCTTGCTAGGAATGAGTCTATCAGTTTGCGTGCAATGCTCATTTCACCGGGCAGCTGAGGAGGTAGTTTCTCGGCCGTGAACCAGCCCACATCAATGTTTTCCGAATCATTCAACGCGATTTGGCCGCTGGCATAGTTTGCGGTGAAACCGATCATGAGCGAATGCGGAAAGGGCCAAGGTTGGCTTCCGAAGTAACGGATGTCCTTGACAGTAATTCCACTCTCTTCTTTCACCTCGCGCACGACTGCTTCCTCCAATGTTTCACCAGGTTCTACGAAGCCAGCCAGCGTACTGTACATGGGTGTTGTAAAACGACGTCCTCTGGCCAGCAGCATCTCCCGGTCGCGTCGGACGAGGACAATGATCGCGGGGGCGAGACGGGGAAAATGGAGAAGACCACATTTCGGGCATTCCTTAGCTCGTTCTGTAGTGTGCGTTCTAGTCTCAGATCCGCACCTGCCACAGAACTGGTTTGTCCTGTCCCAATCAATAATCTGCAGCGCTCGGCCGGCTAACGCGAAAAGGTATTCATCTATTCGTCCATAGATTTGACGCAGACCCTCAAACATCATCCCGTGAGTAGGCGTAACTTCTTCAGCCACCTCAACCACATAGCAGTCACCTCCATCCAGTCGGCCAAGGTAATGCTGACGCAAGACCTCTAATCCGAACTCGACAAAGTCTACAACTCGCGGAATTGTCGCTTCAGATGTCTCTTGCTGAATAAGCACCTTATCCCCTTGGATTGCGAACCACCAGGCCTGGCCCACTTTTTCTTTTGGCGGTACGACAAGAGAGATGAATTCCTTCTTCATCATGGGTTCCGTCGCCTTCCTTGGTGACTCCAGGTGCGCGTATTCTTGTCGGGGCCTATGTAATCCTGAACCGTTAAAGTAGATATCATTGGATATGTAATTTCGGGACGCGAGCCAAATAGAGTCTCTTCGTCTGCCTCTACGCGTTGTTAATTCGAGGTGTTCAAGGATGGGGTAGATGATTCTTACTCCACTTTACCGGTACATATACCCGGTTCCTAACTGGTCACTCGCACCACTAGATCGACACACAAGGAACTAGATGCAGGCCAGAGATGATGAACGGGGTTTCCTCCAAACCCCCTTACGGGTCTACGTGAAGTCTTAGGAAGCCGGAATCCTTTAGACTAGTTCTGGGTAGAAATAGGGCTAGAAATCCTGCGACAAGCGCGAATCCGGTGAAGATGCTGAAAGCAGCGCTTAAGCCGAGAATGTCAGCCACAGCCCCAAACCCTAAAGCTGCCACGCCTCCAATTCCAATATAGAAACCCAGCATCAATCCCGAAACGGCTCCAACATTACTTGGGGCTGCTTCCGAAGACATCACCACAATCACCGACCAGCTAGCATACAACGCGCCGCCGGACAAGGCTAGTAAAATTAGCGAAACAAATCCATTTGTGAGAAGAAAGCCGTAGAACAAAACGGCACCGAGTAGAAGCGAGGCCACTATTATTGGCCGTCGGCCAACACGGTCCGAAAAGTACCCACCTCCAAGCTGGCCAAGGACACCTACTCCAAGCCATATGGACGCGATTAACGTTGCTATCAAGAGCGATTCACCTCGTGCGACGAAGTACAAAGGTAGGAAAGTGACTATGCTTTGCACAGTTATGGAGCTGAAAGCCGTAATGCTAGCTAGTATACTCAAGAGACGCTTGTTCGCAGGGTAATGACGCTGTACTGTCGCGGGTTCGCTTTCTTTTGATCTTACGTTTGTTTTGAGGAGAATTACGACAACCAGCAATCCAAGCGGAAGCAACACCACCATCCCACGCAGACCCAGAGCGGTGCCCAGTGCACCCGCCACGAATGGCCCCAGAAAGAAGCCTGTGTTTCCGGCCGAGAGAAAGATGCCCATATCCTTCCCTCTTGAAGAGCTGCTTGACTTCACAACTGCGGAAAATGCTGGTGGATGGAAAGATGCTGACCCCAACCCTGCTGTCCCCACGAAGAGTAAGAGCAAAACATAGCTCGAGGAGAAGCCAAGTAAACTCATACCAACGCAGTTCAACGCCAAACCTGCTTCCAGAAGCCACGTAACGTGAGTGCGGTCGAACCAATGACCAAACACCGGTTGCATGACTGATGAGGTAACGTTGAGGACCATGGCGACAACCCCCGCGAGCAGATACGACAGACCGAATAGGCTTGTGATTAACGGCAGTAAGCCAGAGAGGCTGTTCGAGAAGAGATCGTTGACGCCGTGACCCAGAGCTAACGATGATGAACGCGAGAGCTTCAAGGCCGTAATCTCACGATTTGTGAATTCACGACGTTATATTCCCCGACGGCCGTCAAACAGCTCAGCCAATCACAAAAAGCGTTTGCTTAGGTTGCTAATCGGGATGATCATAATCACAGAGCAGAGTCGTAGAATCAAAAATGATTGCTTTGGTTAAGAAAGGCGTCACCTGAATATAGCTCGGGGGAGAGATTGTGACCCCAATTACCGGTACATATAACCCGGTTCAAATTTGGTTGCACTACCAGGCACACGCAGAAACTAGGCCTTGCTCGACAGCCTTGGTTCTGTTTTTTCTAGGTCGCGTCTTGCGCCGAGTTTTCTGAAGATCTCCGCGGCTTCAAGCAGTCGCCGGTGGGATTCTTCAGGTTTCGATTGAGCGAGTGCTTCGGAATAGGCTGTGAGTGTCTTCGCCTTGTAGTACGGCCAACGAGCCTTCTCCCAGAAACCCAGCGCTTCCCGATAGGTTTCCAGGGCGCCGTTTCTGTCCTCTTTGGACAAGAGAACGTTCGCTCTAGCTTCCTCAGCCATCGCTAACCCCGCATCACTCTTCAACGTCCCAGCAAGGCGCAGAGCCCAATCACCCATCTTGCTTGCCTCCTCCACTCGTCCCTGCTTGTAGTAAATTGAGGTTAGCAAAAGTAACGTCTCAATGTGCAGTAAGGGCATAGTGGAAAATTCGGCTTTCTTGAAGGCGTCAATGCATTTCTCAAGAGACGCCTGCGTCTCCTCAAGTCTGCCCTGCTCAAACCTAACCTTCCCAATCCCCAGGTTAGTTTGGACAATTCTGTGTATCTGCTGCTCGTTCCTCGCGGCCGCGGCCTCAAAGTATCTCTCCGCCTGCTCCATATCCCCAAGGCTCAGGCGGAGCATTCCGCCCCAAACCTCAGCAACAAAACTTCTAATGTTGAATTCCAATCGCTTTTGAATCTCAAACGTCGCGTTAACCTCCTCCAAAGCCGCGGTCCAACTGCCACCTAACCAGTCCAAGAACGACAGCAAACACAAGGCATTAGCCTGTTCGTTGGGATTATTTTCCCGTTTACTCAACTCCAACCAATGCGAGGCGAAGTTTCGAGCCTTACTCAGGTCGCGTGGATAAGTGTAAACAGCCAAATTAAGAAGGGCCAGCGTGGTTTGATCGTATATTTCATGCTGACTGGCGACCGCCAGGCACTGCTCTAGGAGTGGAAGCCCTTCGTCCACGCGGCCCGTATCAACCAAGTTCACCCCATTAACAAAAAGTGATTCAGCGACGGCGGTGAAGTTCCCGCTCTTCTCACCCACCCCTTGCGCCTTCTGCGCCCATTCTTTTGCTTCCTCAACTTCGTCGATGGTACCAAGCAAATTTGCCAGATTGGAGTAGATTCCCGCAGCTGCCGCGCTCTCCTTGGCATCTTCAACGTATTTGAGAGCCTGTTTCGCCACCGACAGCGCTTCCTGTGCTCCCTCTACACGATACACCACCCATGACAGTTGTGGGATTATGCGGGCGCATGACTCCGCGTCGTGTAGCCTCTCGTAAGTAGCTATGGCCTGCCGGTAAGTTTGAATGCTTTCCTGAAACATTCCACCCGACGCTTGGCTCTGGGCTAACTTATCGAGGACTCCAGCCCTCTCCGCATCCTTCCCTTCATCAATGAGTGTTAACGCCCGCGAATAATCCCTTGCAGCCTGCTCATGCGCAAAGATTGTCCTGTTCCGGTCCCCAGCAATAATTGAATATTTGAGGGCTAGCTCTTTGTTATCTGCGTCTGAATAATGCGCGGCAATGGCTTCAGCCCGGCCTTCCAGGTTCTTCGCGTACGTCTTCTCCATGGCTTCAGCTATTTTGGCGTGGCACCTCTTCTTTTTGAGTTGAATAAGTTCGTCCAGGAGTAGTTCTCTAATGCGTTCATCCGCGAACGCAAAAGTGTTAGCCTGACGCGGAACCTCAACAACTAATCCCTGCTTGACCGTCGATTCAAGCTTATCCAGTAACGTATCGTCACTAAGTTGGGTTGCCTCCTTTAGTACTTCGAAGTCAAATTCGACGCCAACGACGGCGGCCCACTGAAGCATAGAAAGAGTCTCCTTGTCAAGTTTCGTCAACCTACTCCTAAGCGCCGTCTTCACAGTTTGAGGTATGGCTATGTCCTGTATGGGTTTCCTATCCCAACCTTTCTCGGTTCGGAAGATTGTTCCATTCTCGACAAGGGAGTGGAGGACCTCCTCAACGAAGAACGGATTCCCACTCGTGTGCTGGTAGACTAGGTTCGCGAATTCAGGCGAAACCGCCTGTTCCCCGAAAGCTGCCTCGATAAGCTCCACTGTCTCCGGTTCTCCCAGGTTCTTCACGTTGATGTTCTCCAGCATGCGTTCCCTGTTCAACTCAAAGAAGACCTGCTCAAGTGGACCCGACTCAGCCTGCTGCGGAGGGGCAGAGCAAATGGTTAGAACACGAAGATTGTTCGTGCTCCTAACGAAATACTGCAACAGATCCAATGATGGCTGGTCAGCGTACTGCATATCCTCAAACAGCAGCAAAAGCGGAGCCTGATTGCTGACGGCTTTGAAGAACTGGGTTACGGTTTCGTAGAAACGGATCTTATCCTGAGCCTCGCCTAGGGGTCTTGGCGGCGGAATCGTTCCCAGCTTAGCAGCAATATCCGGGACCAACTTCACAAGTTCGGACGCATTACCGCCTAACATACGCCGCAGGGCTTCGCCAGGAGCTGCGGACGTGTACTGCCTCGTTACATCAACCCAAGGCGCGTACGGAAGCCCGTTCTCGGTTGCTCTCCCAGACAGGACTGAGGCGCCATTGGTCTGAGCGTAACTTCCAAACTCATGCATCAGACGACTCTTCCCAACACCAGCCTCCCCACGCAGAGCGACTAGGTTCGACCTTTTTGCGAGGGCGTTGTCGAATAGGCTCCGGAGTTTAGATAGCTCCTCAGTACGACTGATCAGTGGCGTGGTCCAGCGTGGTTCCTTGAATGCGGTGACGGGAACCGCAACTTGACGTGTAGGCTGTGTTTGGGGTTTTGCGGTCAAGTCGACTAACTGGAACTCTTTCTCGGTTATGTCCACGCCGTGCATCCATTTTACGCGCAGAAACTTCCTAAGTGAACCTTCAACATTCTGTTCGAATAACTCCAAATTGCCGTCGAAGAGGTCGACGATGGCTTCCACATCTTCCTTAGCATGCATGTAGGGGTTTATGACCGCAAGAGTTGTGACCCCCCTCGACCTAAGCCTAGACAGGAACTCGGAAAGCCACTTCCGGGTTTGAAGCACCTTATGGCGCAGCAGAACCTCAGATAGGATATCTAAAGCAACACGCTTCGGCTCACACGCCTTCAGGCCCTCATTGATCTGCAGATTCACCTCTGTAAGGTTATCAACACTCCTCCCTGGAATAATATTCTTGGACGGTGGAACCGCCTCACTGCAAACTAGAACCATCAGGTTATCAGATTCTGTTTGCGAGATTGCCTGCGCCGCGGAAAGACTTCTACAGATCAGCAAACCCTGCCCCTGAGTGGGCGTTAAGAAGTTTCTTAGAAGAAGAGGGACTTCGTCACTTGCAGGAGCACTTAAGACCACTGCGGAACCCTCAAGGAATCCGCCTTGAAGCGCCTCGTCCAGCCTACCGTAACCCGTCGAAACCCTGGCCCGTAAGGGACTGATCGAAGCCGAGCCATCAGTCAATTGCGGAGTTCCTAAACATATCCGGCCGGTTGCACAGAATAGGTTTCCGGTCTATCGAATCAATCTGACTTTACGAATTCTCAATTGCTATAGAGAAAGAATCTTTCAGAGATGGAGGGATTCTGACCAGGCATTCGTCAGTAGAAGTAGACTCGGAACGTTTTTCTCAAAACATTCGATCTGCTGCGAAAATCTGATATCTAACGCCTGAGGACATAGTTGATGAACATAGACCTAGGGAATTAAGTTGACAGCGTATGCACCTAAAATGGCTACGCTAAGCCCCGGGATAGTTCCAACCGTCGCTTGTATCAACAGCGCCAGGGTCCCGCTTGGAGTCGATTTCGATGGGCTTGTCGCTACGCTGCAAAAGTTCGCTGAGACGATTCTGTTTCCCGTCTGGGGGGCCTCGGCTCAGGTGTTCAAGTCTGAAAGATTCGTTCCTGGTGCTTGGGCGATGGTATTCCTAGACGATGCGAATGATCAGAACACACTAGGCTACCATGACTTAACTCCCGATGGCTTGCCACTCTCGAAAATCTTTGTTGAGTCAACGCTCAAGGTGGCACAGAAGGTAAGCGTTACAGCCTGCCATGAGCTTGCCGAGATGCTTATCGACCCGGCCACTAACCTCATGTCAACCGCGTCAACCAACCGACCGAGCAAAACATTCTACGCGTATGAAATCTGCGATGCGGTGGAGGAGGAAGAGTTCGAGGTTGACGGCATTCCCATGTGCGATTTCGTCTACCCATCCTGGTTTGAAAGTTTCCACCGCCCTGGGTCAACACAATTCGATTATTTGAAGAAGGTCGGTAGGCCATTCGAAATTCTACCAGGTGGATACATGCCTGTCTTCCGGAGAGGTAAATGGACTCAGATCTTCGGTTCAAAGGCGAAAGAGAAACGTTTCAGGCAAGAAGATCGGCGAGGCCACAGGAGCACATACCGCGACCATCCGCGCGCTAAGCGCTCACGCCCATCGCCTTAAGCTCCATAAAATCCTTCATCGTGCAACACTCCGATACTTAATGCCCGCCTGCAGAGGCACTGAAATGTCGCGAAGAAAAATCAGAATTGACCCTCAGAAGATTTTCAATGGTGCGAGGGAGAGGGGTTCTGACCCCAATTCACCAGTACACATAAGCTGCCCTCGGAAAGTGTGATAAGGGTACGCAATCGAACACTTGAATGGTGCCGCTGGATCGTCGTCGGTTCCTGAAGTACGCTGGTGCTACCGCGGCTGTTGGTGGAGCTTCAGCTCTAGGGTTGGATTATCTTCTTTCTCCCCAGCGAACACGCACTAGCTTAACAGCTTCACCGTCAACGAGTTATCCCACATCGAGTCCATACGCAACAACAACTTCGGACTCGACTTCCAACCGGCTTAATGACTTGAAATTACAGTTGTTCATGCCTGATACTAACTGCAAAGAGTTTGTCGCATAGCTAAGATCTGCTGAGACCGTCAAATCAAATTCGTTTTGACCTTATTTCGGGCTTACAGAGAATCGTTGGGCAACTTTCCAGGGGTCGTATTTTTCGGTCCCTTTGGTTGGAACAAGTTTGCGGCGGATGGAACCGATAATGTAAGGTACAACTTTCCAGGGATCGTATTTTACGGGTTTTTGCCTCTTCTTGGTTGGATAAACAAGTTTGCGATGGGTGAAACCGATGTGTGTAATGTAAGGTACATCGCAGTAGATTGGCCCACGGTATACGACTCTGTAGAGACCCGGACGCAAATCTTTAGTGGAAAACTGCCAGCGATGATCTGCCCAGCTCAATTGCCAGTCATGCTTCTTTCCCCCTAAGAGTTTGATCCCTTCAGACACTCCGAGTCCACTAATCTTCAGTGGTTTTTTCATCGTTGTGTCGTTTTCCCTATGAACGGTTAACACGTGAACTCCGCGCGGCAAATGCAAATCCTCACGGCCGACATTGCTGATCGTTACCAGGACGCTTTCTCCTTGTTCATACTCGTATGCGTCTATCACAAGGTTGACCCAGGGACGAATGTCTACTGCGTTCTCCATGATCACGATGCATACGATAGCGACAGTCACCATGACTAAGAGTGTCAAGTGATAATGTAGGTCAAACGTGATATGCGGATAAAGCCCAGACATGATTTTGGTTATGTCGTTGGGTGTGTAGTAGATGGTCGCGAGTATCGCACATACTGAAATGAATCCAAGAGTGAACGTACCCAACCACCGTGATGACCGGTCCTGCCTAGGATATAGGGTACACCATGCAAGACCATACATTGCAACCCCAAATGCGACCAACAGAAGCAGATAATATGACGCGCCCGCGAGAATGAACCATCCCAGAAGAAGAGCTGCCAAAGTAAACATGATGTACACAGTCTGGAAAAAGAATTTGACGTGGGCGTCGTTGTATATTCGACTGATTGTCTGAGTGAGGTTCACCTCACTTCGTCTCTCAAGAAACTGTGCGTCAATTGTGGCTGCTAACTGAACAACACGATAGTTTCTATCTACCAAATTCAACGATACTATCAGGCAGAGAGTTGCGATCAGCGCCGCTAACTTCCAGCTAAGTGGAATAGTGGATGGACCGGCAAAGAGAGCATCAACACTTAGCAGGCCTGTGATAAAGCTGAATCCGTACTTCCTTAGGTCGTGTAGCCTCTCATCGAAGTTATTGAGAACGTCTCTCGCCGCCCCCCATTCCTTCGAATTGTTATCGTCGCTTTGGGAGGCGCTTGACAACTCACTTCACTCTTCGTCGGCCGGCGTGTGAAATGGAATTGAAGCCAAGAGAAGTAAGGGAATACAGATCGCTATCCAAAAACGCATTTGACTCGTGGGTATATGAGTAATCTCGTTTGAGTTAATTCTTCGCTATTACCTACGGCATGTGACGATAGGGTTCACCCGAACGATGCTTTTCAGGTCCCCAAACTCTTATTCACGCATGTGATTTACGAACTGCTGGAATTGGATATACTCCCTCTGTCAAACCAATAGTTCCCATCGCTCACGTTCGCACGTTTCATCTCATCAAATCCTTTAGCAACGCTGGCTGTGATCTAATCCTTTGAAGACAGGTGACGTTCGTCTTTCAGAACCTAAATAGAGTCAGAGACGAGGATTTGAACTGACAAAGGTTCAAGCTCAGAGACGTAGAGTGGATTCTGACCCCAATTTACCGGTACATATAACCCGGTTGCCAGTTACAGCGAAGTTCAGCTAGAGGAATTCTTCATCGAGGTAAAAGCATGAGAGACTACTTGATTGAACCCATAGGGTTTATTCGATCCGAGATAAAGAGGAGAGAAGACGCACCCTTATTTTACACGGAAGGAGCTCCCAATGCCTTCTTGGAGCTAAACTCAAAATACAGAGATGGTTTGGATCAAATGAAAGTCGGTGACGACATCATCGTCATCACCTGGCTTCATCGCGCTCATAGAGACATTCTAAAAGTCCATCCTAGAGGAGATGCGTCTCGCCCGCTTACAGGAGTCTTCTTGACGCGATCACCGGACCGCCCCAATCCGTTGGGTCTTCATCGCGCAAAGGTCTTAGAAATAAGTGCAAACGGCGTATATGTCGGCCCGATCGAAGCAATCGACGGAACGCCGATTGTCGACATAAAACCGGTAGTTGACCAATCAGATGATTTCTAGGCTTCTTGAACCCAGCCGACGACGCTGTACGTGAACGCACAGATGAACTCGGAGCTCGGATTGATGGGGCAGGGGATTCTACCCCAATCTACCGGTACATGTGAGCTCCCTTACCGCTACCAGGAAGCCCTGCAGCATATGGTTGAGGAGATGCAGCTGCACGGTTTGTTTGGGCAGGAGGTCAGATTTGTTCCAGAATAGATGGTCAAATAACCCCTACTGTTCTATTGTGGTGTCATGCGGCAGGGGAAGAAGGAAGAGGAGGGCTGCTGCCACGACTACGACGAGGCGTGGGTGTGCAGAATCTGCGGCTACCAACTTCCGGCCGCGATTCAGAAGAAGATCAGGCGGATCGGCGAGGAGGGAGGAAGTGAAGCGTGAGGCAGCCTTGCAGGCCATCGAAACCCTAGAACGCCTAGACTAAGTTCGGCGGCGTGTCAAGAAGCTCGAGAAAACACTTTACGATAGACGAAAGTGTCTGTTTCTTGTTTTCTGTTCGTGGAACATTATTTCGTTGACACTTGTTCTCCACGGTTGGTGGATTAGTTTCGGGTTTCTCTCAGCTTGGTCGATGACCGACCGGCGTGGTGGTTGTTTGTACACCGGGGAGAAACAAGCAAGGACCATAGTGTAGCGTTGGTGGCTTATCTCGTTTTTCTCTTGACCCGATTGACCGTGTCAGGATATCGCCGAAGTCAATCATTAGTTTCGAGAACCCATGGTCTTTAGCTTCTACCTTACTTACCTCAGTTCGGTAAATAGTTGATAAAAACCGTGTTCAGAATAGTTAATAAGAACCGTGTCACAAAAGTGACATCATGACTTCGCAATCGGGATTGGATCCAATTGACGCATGGCTTCGGGACTCAAAAACCAAAGCGGATCGAAGGGCCATCTTGAACCGTTTCTTTGAGTGTAACAAAACAACAGCAGCGGAGCTCCTCAGACTCGGCGGTACAGTTCTTCAAGGTCAACCGCAAACGGAAATCCAGGAGAAACTCGATCACTATGTTAAGGTCCGCAAAGACTTGGGCATTGCAGGAAGCACTATTACGAAGGAAGTCGGTGCGATAATCGCTTTTTTCAGAACGAATCGTCTAATCATTGAAGCACCGAAGAGACTTTCGCTCGAACCCAGGTACGAGCAGCATAGGCTGTTGGAGAAAACGGACGTCAAGCATATGCTGGATGTTGTTGCGTCAGAGCCACAAAAGCAAGCCGTGATCTTAACACTCGCTCAAACTGGACAGTCGCTCCGTGTTCTGACTGCGCTTTCTTGGACCAAATCCAAACGACTAGCTCTGCTTCAGGTATCTGATAGATGGGGATTCGTGACGATACGCCCTGACATGCGGAATTGGTTGAATGAATCATTCAACAGGGCCAACGTGAATTACACTTTCCTCGTTCATCCTGAAAGTCTGGAAATTCTACGCAAGATACAGGTTCGACACGAGAACAGAGTCTTCACCATCCGTCCCCGTCATATGCAAAGAATCGTTGAGGAAGCGGCGTTAAAAGCGGACATTCAGGAACCCATTCCACGCCGACTAAAGGGAGCAAAATGGCACAACGTGCATGCCGCTGTCTTTCAACGCTATTGGGAAGGGAGAATGCGTCTTGCTGGGATAGACAGTGATCTCTTGAAGTACCTAATGGGACGGAAGGTAACGTTAGCACCGAGCCAGGTGCTTCGAGATCATCTCCTCGAGGTATACGAGAAAGCACGGGCATCGCTTAGCCTCAGCTCCTAATCATCAATTCGAAGAAGGCGGATGAGTTTGGAAGAGACCGGTAGAGACAGATTCAGGAGACAAATGGATGCGCTAACCAAAGAGATAGATGGGATGCCATCAGGATTCCGAAGGGCGTTCAGCGCAATGCAAGACATGCTCTACGAACTGTTCTGTGAAGTGAACCGAGAACCAAGCCGACAATAACGTACTGCGTTTGCGGTGAGCTCTCATGGAGTTGCAAATCGATTGGCTCTTCACAAATGAAACATTTGTGAGCTTGACTCTCGAACAAATTGTGTCGCAGGTCACCAATCTGCTGAGAGTTAAGTGACGCAAGATACCCATCTCAACAGGGTAGATCGTTCAAATTCAGTAGCCACCGCCACGCCACCCCCACACTGGTTCACAGTAACAGTTCCTAGGTAATTGCAGGGAACTTAGCTAGCTCTGTATCTATTCTCTTCACGATACTATCATGATCATGATTTTCCCACGCCTTCAACCCGTCGAGATCGCTCCTAGCCAAGTAGTACCACGACTTGGATTTCTCATCAGTTTTTCCTTTGAGCCTTTCCAGTGCATAAACTATGACATCGATCGCCATCTTAGCGATCTCTGGATACTCTTTGACCACCGAACGCCCAATCACGCCCCAATTAAGTTCTTCTTCATAGAAACCTCCGTCGATGCTCACGTGAACCATTTCAGCGTAGACTGAAACGACATACGTACCAAACTCCGGAACGTCTTCTTTCTTCATGCGTTTGATTGTATACTGCAACGTCTCTGTCGAGAATGTAGTCTCGTTAGCGCCGTTCAGAAGGAGGTCTTGCAGAAGAAATAAACCGCTCGAACTGTTCATGGTCTCTCTGCCTAGCGTATTGAGAGCGGGCTCAATAACCTCTCACGATTTCTCACAAAACGCATTAGAATCGCCACTTGTTCTCCTACTCGCTCATTTGCGTAACTTGACTTTGTCCTTCGGTGTTCAACGTGACTTGGAATCGTGTGTCTGCAGCTGTTAACAGTTCTGGGTGGTGGTCAACGATTATGAGTTGCGGCACTCGTCTAAGGTTCTCGAGAACATTCACTAGTTCCTTTCTTCTGTTTTCATCAAGATGGGTTGTCGGTTCGTCTAGGATTAAGAAGTCCAATTGGCTGAGAACTTCGCTGAGAGCCATTAGGAAAGCCATGCTTGCGAGTACTTGCTGGCCGCCGCTCAGCCTTCGGGCATGTCTCTTGTATCCAGCACGTGTTACGATGAATTGATAGTCCTCAGTCAACTCGAAATTCTCGAGCTCTGCACCTGCATAGAGTCGTTGCAGGTAATCGTTAGCGCTCTTACTGGTCTGAGCAACGAATCTGCGCCTCACTACTGGTTGGATTTCCCTAAGCGATCTTCTGATTAGTTCAAGCATAGTCAGCTTCTTTCCATCCAAATCAATCGTGGGCTCTAACAACAGGATTTGACTCTGCGTTTCCTCTGCTTCCTTCACGCGTGCAATCTGGGGGTTCAAGACTTTTTCGTCAAAGGATTTGAGTTCATCTGACAACTCCTGGACTCTTGAGAAAAGTTGCCCTATTTGATTAGGGAGAGACAGTGCCTGTGTGACCACTTCCTCATCGGTCTTGGCATTACTTATCGAGAGTAGTGTTCTTAGCTCCACAAGAAGCTCTGCTCTAGTTTTGATTGGTTCTTGGTCTTGGTTTTGTTCAATTATACGGCGTTGATTCTCAATCTGCTTCACAATTGGAATCGCGTGTCCTAAGTTTGTGACGGTTGTCCGCGCGGCGTCCCAGAATTTGCGACGAGCCTTTACCTCCATCTCGGCTATCTCTAGGCTTTTCTGAAAGTCCCCAGTCTGCTCACTGAGTTTTATGATTGATTCTCGTTGCTCTTTGAGATGTTTCTGCCATTGTGACTTTGATAGTATGCTACCGCATCGATCACAGACAATTTTCGGTTGTATGCCTTTTCCAGCCAAATATTCTTCGACTGCGTCCAACTCTTGTTGAATGTTCTCAAGATTCTGGTTCGACGTGTCTAAGTTTGCTTGAATCCCGCTTGCCTTTGTCACGCTATTCGAGTGTTCTTTGTCCCGTAGCTTTTCTTCTTCTGTTGCTGTATGCAGCTCCTGGCCCAATGTGTTGGTGAATTCGGCAATTTCGGGAGAGGGAATCTCCATTAGCTTCTTTCTAGCTGAAGCGGGCAAGTAACCCTCACCATGATTGATGAGAGTCTTGATTTGGCTGTGAGCGTTCTCGGTGGCTGCGTGTGCCTTTCGAATGCTATCTTCAACCAGGCTCAACCGCTCTAGAGTTTTGGAGTTTTTCTCGGCGACCGCCTTCAGCCTGTCATGCGCTGTTTGTAGGTTTCTTTTGTCCTCGTCTTTCTTTTTCCGTTGTTCTCTGAGCTGTTCGAGGTTGGTTCGTTCTTGGTTAAGTTTCTTAGCGATCTCACCTAATCGTTTCTTCTCTGATTCGTTTGCTTGTTTTCTTTGTTTGATTTGTGTGATGGGTGCTTCTTGACGGCCTAATTCTTGATACGTGCTTTCAAGTTGGGAGACTTCGAACAGTTTATCCAAGGAACTCTTTCTGTCCTGGGTCTCTTCGAGGAGGTCTCCGAATTTTCCTTGTGCCACGTGAACGATGTATCTCCAAACTGATGAATCGACTCCAAATGATTCTAGGGTTTTCCGTACTGGGTCGGGGCGCTTTACAACTTCATTTGTAGCTAAGTTTGTAATTGAACACTCGTGGTCCGCTTTTTCACTAGTTTTCTCGCGCGTGAGCGTTCTGTGTATTACGTATGTTTGCCCGGTTCTGGGGTCGTCGTATTCTACGATCACTTCGGCTGTTTCGGAGCCGTCGGCTATCAGTTCGGGCAGGTTCACATCTGAAATCTTGTCGCCCATGAACGCGAAGTCGATTGCCTGTAGAATGTTGGTCTTACCCGAACCCGTCGCCCCAATTATGACATTCTTTCCGTTCACAAAGTCAAGCTGGGTGTCCTCGTGGCTTGCGAAATTGTGCAACTCAACGTGTCTAATCATGGCGGAAGCTTCCATTGGTCAACGATTTCTAGAGCTTCTTGATTTGCCGTCTGGGTTTTCTTCTCGTATACCTTCAGAATCTTCATGGCCAACTTGGCGGTTTCCTGTGCGGAGTTTCCCACGAGGGACGCGAAGTATTGTTCCAGAATTGTAGACAGTTCAGACGTCTGCGCATATTGGAGTTGATTCAACGGTTGTTCGAAGTTCAGAAGTGGATAGGCTAAGTAGAGCACTTTCTGTTTCAGTGAAAGAATTTCCGATAGGTTGATGTCGGCTCTGGATGAGGAGGGGTTCATTCTTCCGGAGAACACAGGCCGAATTATTGCACGTTCAGACAGATTATTGGAGATGGCCTGTTTGGCGGCTTTGGTTACTTGATCGCCAGTAGCGTTCTCATAATGGATTTGAATGTTCTTCACATCGCGTGTTTGAAGAGGGATGAATTGGGCATTGATTATCTCACCGTTCACCTCTACCAAATAGTAACCGTGCTCCACTAGCTCTCGAGAATCTTCTTCGAGCGTCCCGTCGTGGCTTAGATGGTAGCCGATTGTTGGGGCGTCAGCGAAACTCGTGATTTCTGGCGACCCTGGGTTGTAAACTTCCATTTGCGGATGTTGCCATCTTCTGTGGTTATGGCCGAGGGCAACGCAGTCTACGTATCGGGAAGAAAGCAGCTCCTCAATCGTATCTGATTTCACTGTTGGCCCTACGAAGTGGAGCATGTTCGAGACGGAGCCGTGCATGAGAAGAATCTTGAATTCAGAGCCCTCATGCATCATTATCTTCAGCTTTTGCAACTCGGTTGCCTGCTCGGCTCCGTGATCCCCCAATCCGTAGACAACCACCCTCTTGCCAGAACCGGTTTCGAAGCTGAAGGTAGGTTGGCGACCGGTGTCGACCCTGTTGACTAAGCCAAGCCTCCTATCCAGAACGTCCAATACGTCGCCTCCAGCCCTGTCGAAGTATGATTCAGGCTCGTCGTGCGAGCCTGGGGTCACGATGAAGGGAATACCTGCCTGCTTCAGTTTCGGAAGCTCCTGCAGTATGCGATTCCAAGCGACGGTCGGCGCCCTAGGGCGATCTACGAAGTCTCCTCCATGAAGGACGAAATCAACGTGATGCGTTAGAGCTGCTTCGATTACATTGGCGAACGCCTGTCCGTAGATTGGAACCTGAATCTGTTCTCTTCGTCCAATAGCAGGCCAATTGGATCCGAGGTGAGTGTCGGCGAAGTGTATGAACTTCAAATCCGGTTTAGGGCTAGGCGATGTCAAAATAGTCACCTGCGGGCGCAATTGGGGCCGGGGGTTGCTCATGCTCTGGTTCAGCGACAGTGCTCATGTCCGGAATGATTCGGGCTTCCTCTCTCCTCTTGTAGGTCGGGAGCTCAATGCCAAGTTCATCTGGGGTCAAGTGCTCAATGCGAGTGTGCGGGAGTGATTGAATTCTGTTAAGAATTTCGTTAAATCTTTCGTGGCCTTGGTACGTCGCTAAATTTGTTAGTATTACAAGTTTCTCGCGCGCCCTGCTGAGAGAGACGTTCAGTCGGTTCGGTTGGAGTGTGAAGCCAACCTCACTATTAGGATTGGCTCGGACCAGGTCGAGAATGATTAGGTCTCTTTCTTGGCCTTGAAAACTGTCGACCGTTCCGATACTTTCTGTTCTCCCAAGAGCTTTCGCGAGTAGGCGTTGTTGCTCCTTGTATGGCGTTATGATTCCAATTTGATTTGAAGTCAGTCCTGCTGATTCGAGGGACGCCAGGAGGCGTAAATCAACACGCAGGTTCGCCTGGTTGTAAGTACTCTTCCCACGGTACTCTTCCACGCCTTCAATGTCGATCACTCCGATCACCGTTGATGGGTCTAGGATTCTGGCGAGTTGCGGTGGTTCAACCGTTGGCACGCCTCGGTATAGAGGAGGTCTTTCACGAATTTGAGCCGCAGAATCAAGCCTCCCCTCATAGAACGTGGCGTTAATGAGGTTGCAGATTTCTTCCCGCATCCTGTACTGAAGCCTGAGGTCTCGAATCAGAATCGACTCGAGGTTATTTCGGCGCAACGTCCCCATAGCGATCTCGAGCAAGCTGCTAATTGGTTTGTTTAGTTGGGAGACCGGCGAGAGCTGTTTATCATCGCCGATTATGACCGCCTTATTGCCTTGCGTTAGTGCTGCGAAAGCGTCCTGCATTCGAATTTGGCTAGCTTCCTCGAAGATGATTATGTCGAAATGTCCCGCCTTCACCAAGTCTAAAGAAGCGCTGCTGCACGTTGTCAAGACTGTGGCTGCGCTGCGCATCCTATCGACCGCAGCCAGCGCGAGGTCTCCTTCACCAGTCAGAATGTTAACGAGCGCCACCTCCATTGCGCGTTCCCTGATCTTGTACCAGTTTCCAAACCTGATGCCGAATCTGTGACCCTGATCAAGGAGGCGTTCCACGATGTTGTCTACGGCGGCGTTTGTGATCGAAACAGCCAGCGCACGCTTCCCTTCTCGTGCAATCTGCACAAGCATCTCAACTATGACAGCCGTCTTGCCGGTTCCCGGAGGACCCAAGACTATGGCATAGTCGGGGGCGCTGAGAGCAACTCTGACAGCATCCTTCTGGTTTGCATTCAGGCTTCCAGCGAATTCGACTTGCCTTAGTTCAATGGTCGTTCTAGGAGGTTCGACGCCCAGTATTCGTCGTGCGAGTTCGCCGGCCCTCCCTTGGGCTCGATGCACTGCGTCTACAGAGCGGAGTTGGCGACGTGTCAAGTCGATATCGTATAGATCGATTGTCAAGCCGTGAGTTGGAAGGCCCATCGGCAAATCGCCGTACGGGACAATTATCACCGAGTTCTCGTTCAATTCGGAAACTTCACCGATGAAACTTGGAGTGGTAAGTGGGTTTCCGCCACTCACTATAACGGTGTCGTCGGGGAGGAGGTTAGGTTGATTATCTTTGACCAGGCGGACTCGCTTAGGTTCGAGCTCCGATATCCTATAGCCGACATCCGTGATACCTAGTTCGATCCTAGCCGCTTCAGGAAGAAGCTTGCTCCTCCACTTCCACTGCTGCTTCAGCCCCTTTTCCTCAAGCGTCTCCATCCTCAACCTCCAAAGATATTTGCGAATGTTGGGAGGCTGAGAATCATTGAAGTAGTGCTGGCAAGCCTGGTTCACACCACAGACAGCGCAAACCTGCGGAATCGGCCTAGCAGGACCCTGAGCATGTTCGTAGATCTCAGCAATTGCTTGAATTCCTTCGTGTAGGTGTCGGCGCCTCGTGTCTGTCATTCGTACGTTGACGACGTCGTCTCTCGAGTACACTTTGACTCTGAATTCTGCGTTCGGGTAGAGTGCTTCTAGGAGAAGCATGTATCCGCAAGCTTGTAGTTTGCTTGTCTCGGTTACTCTGGCGCCGCCGTAGCTCTTGAACTCTCGTATCTCTATGCGTAGAGGATTGTTGTAGATTCGGTACTCGTCTGGGACGCCTTCCAGGGGCAGGTCAAGGTTGATGATGTGGTGGCCTGTGATGATCTTGTCTGGTTTACGGTAGCCTTCTTGGATTTCTTCAGCTAGGTGGCGCGAGAAGCCGCGAAGGTTCTCGAGGACAGCTCGTCGTCCGTCTTGCGAACTCATCTGTGCGTCGGCGAAAACTCTCCAGGATTCGTTGATCTTCTGCTCGGCGGCGTTCACCCATCGCTGATAGACTTGGTTTGCGATCTCATCGACGGGAGTGTTTCCATCGACTTCCCCGACGACTTTCGATTCAATTCGGCCTAACTCGGCTAGAGCGGAATGGGTAACCGTGCCGATGGCTAACCCTCCGCTGTACTCGCCAGAAGCCCCATAGACCAGTCTGAGAAGGGAAATACGGGGACAAGTGGCGGCTGCAGCCACATCGACAACGTTGGGAACGAATGGCCTTCTAGGCATACGTTGCCTTAACTGAGCCATATAATCGACAGCGGTCAAACAGATCTATCCCGGAAACTCATGATTGCTTCAATTAATCAGTTCAGCAAAGATTTGAAACCAGAGGTCGTTGTGGGTTCGCCTGTTTGGTTGATTATTTAGGTGAGAGGGGTCTGCTGTCTTTGACCGAATTCTGCGGGTAGTTTCGCTGGTCTCTCACTCTCTGGAAATTGCACATTCCAACCATGATTAATCAAACACGGTCTAACTACGAACTGTGAGTTACGATGCAATGTCCATCGTGCGGGGTCGGTTCAGCGATCGAATGCTATGAGCAGGTACGGAATAAGGGGAACTTGGAGTGGCGAGCAACTTTCTACTGCTATTCCTGCAGCACCCAGTCCAAACCCACAACGCACTCAAACTGATCAAACTTGGTGCCTTGAATTGAATTGTCCATTCTGCGCAGGTCAGCTAGAAGCTGAAAGTCAAGAGCAAATTTGGAACGGCGTCAGCTTCACCGTAAGAACCAACTACCAATGCCAAAAATGCGAGTTGACAGTCCCCGACCAGTACCTAAGATCTCATCAGGGTTACACAGAGGACTAATCCTGGCGGCGTATTCCTATTCCCCCGATGGTTGCACGTTGCTTCCTATCGAACCAGCAGAGGCCAACTTACAGCAAATCCGCCGAGCACATTTTCGTATAGCTGTTATTGGTTATCATGAGGGCTGATTTGCGTGAGTGATTCATGGTAACTCGTATATTCGCCTGTAGTCTTGCGAAGTGTCTCGACAGGCTGTAGGACTCATGAGGCTAAGTCTGAGCTTGAGGCTTGGAAACCATGAAGATTGTGGCACTCGGGGACAGTCTAACGGTTGGAGAAACCGGCTTCTCTACTCTTGATGAATCCGTCTCATATCCGAAATATCTTGAGGCCCTTGCTAAACAACACCTGGCCAGCCTCCAATCGGACTTGGAGGTGAACGTGCTGAACAGGGGAATTAACGGTGATCTGACCTCGGGTATGCTTGAAAGGTTCTCGCGGGACGTGGTTGATGAGAAGGCGGATTATGTGGTCATACTTGGAGGAGCCAATGACATAGGTTGGGGTTTCGATCCGTCAATGATTGCCCACAACTTGACTGCGATGTACGATGCCGCTCTGAACGAGGGCATAGGACCTGTGGCATGCTCGGTGCCATCAATTCTCGGATCCGACGCGCTGATCCCGCCCAGACTCCAGCTTAACAGAATAATCCGTACGGAGGCGGAGAAGAGAAGCATACGGTTCGTGGATTTTTTCACAACAACCGCCGACCCACAGACCAATAGGCTCTCAGAGGATTACTCCTCCGACGGGCTTCATCTAAACACAATGGGTTACCAGCAAATGGGAAAGTACATGTTCGACGAATGGTTGAGGGCGCTTCTGGACCAACATACTAAGTAGTTTCGAATCCCGTTGCTAGGCTTATGCAAAGAGAATCTGATTCTCATCGTGAGAAGCCTTTCAGGTTTATCGTTGACGCACACGAAGACATCGCATTCAACGCTGAGCAAGGACGTGATTTCAAGCTTTCAGCTCTTGAGAAACGGAAGCTGGAAACCCCTCCCGACAGCGGCAAGGGAATCGCGACCGTCGGGTTGCCCGAGCTCATGCAAGCGGATGTGCGCATAGTTTTCGCAACTCTGTGGGCCGCGCCCTGCAACATGCCCGAACCCAAGGCCAAACCATGCTACGAAACCCCGCAGCAGGCGTATGAGTTGGCGAGAAAGCAACTCGAATACTACAACGGTCTCGCCAAAGACCCACGCATCACACTAATTCGCTCAAGAAGTGACATTGACTCCGTACTCAACCCAGACAGTTCACGTCTTGGCGTGGTTCTACTTATGGAAGGAGCGGATCCAATTGTAACTCCGAAGCAGGCTCGGGAATGGTTTGAGGCGGGTGTTCGAATCGTCGGCCCAGCTTGGCACGGAACCCGCTATTCGGGTGGCACACAAGCGCCTGGACCGCTTACCGGACTCGGCCGCGAATTGATGGGAGAGCTGGAGAGAACTGGCCTAATCCTGGACGTATCGCATATGGCTGAGGCTAGTTTCTTTGAGGCGCTGGAACTATTCCATGGGCCCGTGATAGCCAGCCATTCCAATTGCCGCACCATCGTCCCAACTGACAGGCAGCTAAGCAACGAAATGATCTCGGCCCTAGTAGCACGCGAAGGCGTCATTGGGACAGTGCTATACAACAAATTTCTGCAGTCTGACTGGAAGCAAACGGGCGCAATAAAATCAAAAGTCACTTTGTCAGACGTCGTAAAACACATTCGCCATACGTGCGACCTGGTCGGCGACAGGCTCCACGTGGGAATTGGTTCTGATTTTGACGGTGGGTTTGGGGCTGAAAGCATTCCCGCCGAATTAGACACGGCGGCAGACCTGCCGAAGGTTGGTGAAGCACTCGGCGGCGCCGGCTTTTCTCAGACCGACATCGACAACATCCTTGGCGGCAACTGGGTCAGATTGCTTAGACGCGCTCTCCCGTGACGAACATGCTGGTTGACCGAGATTTTCGGGATTGTGAATTGCTGTTCTTGTGGGCTACGGCAAGTTCGTTGAATTCAACTTCAGGCGTTGGTTAACTGTCACGTGATTGTACCTGAATATTTCCTTGGGGGTCCACTGTCGCCAGGCTCTTATTGGGAATTGATTTCCACTCCCCCGGTATGATCTGTTCCTGGCAGAGTATCATAGCATGATCCACTTGAAGGTAGTGAAGAGTGTAGTAATCCGTGTCCGATTGACTAGCGAAATCTCTCAGTGCGTATAGCGACACTCCATCAGACATGAGGAATGTCAGAGAGGAGTAAGTTCTACGCGAATCGTCTGGGTTGCTCATTATCTCGTTTCGAATATTTCGTACCGTTTCAAGGATCGTAGACTCCGGACTAACACTTGGATCTTTGTCTTCAATGGCTACCCTGAGTCTGTCAAAGAGAACTACGGTATCAGAGGCAGCATCACCTTCTCTGAATCTGGGCGAGTAGATGGTGCCATTGTGAGCGAAGCTCCACTTACCGCGCAGAAACGGTTGCGTATTCTCTAGAGACCTAACTCCGACAGAAGCCTTCCTCAGGTGTCCCATTACGACTCTAGAGTGATGAGCTCCCGCTAATGAATCGCAAGCTGCGAGATAGCCCCTGTCCGACGATGCATCCTCCGGTGACCTACCCAGATATCTCGGTGAGCCGTTATAGCAGACTAAACCCCAACCATCTCTATGCCCGCTATTCGGCTTCGACTTCACACCAACTTTGCCTGTAACAGCCAGTTCTCGGAAAGCAAGCAAGAACTCTCGCCGACCTGAGTACTCTCCCACAATTGCTGTCATTCTGCACATTGACAATCATGCCTCGGAGAGGACAATTTCGTTTCCAACGAACCTATCAACCCTTCTAACCAAGGCCGTAAAATCAGAGTTCAACCGTCAGTTCAGGCATAGTTTTCGAGTGCGGGGCTACTGGTGCGAGTAAAGTAAATTGAACCGTCGTCGTCCGGTATCATGGTGCGCTACAACAAAACACCCGCGCACTAACCAACCTTCTACTCGAAGAAAACAGGTAAATCATCTGCAATTAGCCCACAAATATCCGAAAACAGCCAACTTAGACCTGAAGCTTTTTTATGATTCGTCCAGGACTTTGGTAGGAAAGATGTGTGATGGCGAAGCGTAAACAGCATGTTCTTTTCATCTGTGCTGCCAATGTTTTCAGGAGCAAGTTGGCGGAGCAGGCTATGCGTGATTCGTATGGCGGTCGTGTAATTGTTCGGTCAGCTGGAATTTTGCGTCCACCCGCTGGCGCGCGAGCAGAGGACTTGGAGGAGCCTGAAACACCTAAAATTCTGCGTGCTCACGGAGTCAAACCTCCAACCGGCCTATGTCGCAGAGTAGAGCGGGCGGATTTGGAGTGGGCTGATCATGTGCTCGTGATGGAAAGTTGGATGAAAAAGATTCTTGCTGAAAGGTACCAGAAGTTTGATTCTAAAGTCGAGCTGCTTCGTAGATTCGCTCACATGGGAGGCAATCTGAACATAGCTGACGACGACCCCGACGCGGGGGTAGTCACTGAGAAGAGAGTCATGACTGCGTGCACAGAAGTGTATGCGGCGGTCAATAGAATAAAGCAGCTAAATCTTCTTTGAACTCTGGAGCAACGATATTTTCTTCTCGTAGTCGGTTGATGTTCATTCGGGAGTTGTTGCCCAAACCTTGACTAGGTTCACAATTACTTCTGATGCTTTCTTCATATCTTGAATTGAAATCCATTCAAGTTTCGAGTGGAAGTTGTGTTGGCCGCTTCCTAAGTTAGGTGTTGGAAGTCCCATGTAACATAGCCTAGCTCCATCTGTTCCTCCACGGACGATATCGGGTCTAGGTTGCAATCCGGCCATCTTGGTGGCTTCCATAGCTTTCTCTACGACTTGTGGATGCTTGTCAAGTACGCGTTTCATGTTCCTATAGGATTCTTCAACTTCAAAAGTGAAGTTCGACTTCGGATAGCTTCGCACCGTGTCTTCCGCTAGGGCCCTTATCGTTTCTTCCTTTTTCTTGAGTTCGTCGTCATCGAAATCTCTGATGATGAATTTGACGGATGTGCTTTCAACTCCGCCTTCGATGTCGTAAGGGTGAACAAATCCTTCCATATTCTCCGTTGTTTCTGGAGAAAGCCTGTCTTTAGGAAGCTTGTTCACAAATGCCGATGCTATCTTGATTGAGTTAACTAATCGATCCTTGGCGTATCCTGGGTGGAATGATATTCCGCGAAAGGTCACATGGACGGAATCTGCGGAGAATGTTTCGTTTTTCACTTCACCGATGGTCCCTCCGTCCATGGTGTAAGCGTATTGGGCACCGAACTTTCGCACGTCGAAATGTGCCACTCCACTACCTACTTCTTCGTCGGGTGTAAAGGCAACTTTGATTGTTCCATGTTGAATCTCGGGGTTATTCACGAGGTAATGTACCGCATCCACAATCTCGGCTACGCCTGCCTTATCATCTGTCCCCAGGAGGGTCGTTCCGTCCGACGTTATTATTCCGTTTCCGATCTTCTTCAATAATTCTGGGTTTTCTGAAGGCCGAATGATCTGTGTCTTGTCGCCGGGGAGAACTATGTCATCCCCTGCGTAGTCCTCGTGAATTTGAGGCTTAACGTCTTTCCCAGATACCGCAGGCGAAGTATCCATGTGGGCGATGAAGCCAATTACAGGAACAGTCCGCTGAATATTAGTAGGCAATGTTGCTATAACATAACCGTGTTCATCGATCGACGCATCTTCTAGACCGAGCTCCTTCAGCTCTTTCACAATCTGCCTGCCAAGCTCCTTTTGCTTCTCGGTGCTCGGGTAGGTCTCAGAATTTTCCACAGACTGGGTGTCATACTTCACATACCTTAGAAAACGTTCAACAACGGTTTGACCAATCTCCACTACCAAGTAGACTCAGCCGGACAGGATCGATACACATGGGATAAAAAAGAATTAGCTAATGCGATTGAGATTCGCAGATTACGGAAAGGTCAGTTCAGCACGCCGTCTGCCTCTCCTCATACCAACTCCGAGAGGGGTCACAAAGAGCATTGTAACGGCCTAGCCTAACGCTAGAATTGAAGAAGGGGCAACGCCTCAGTTCGAAAGGAGGACAGGTTGTTACCGTTGGTCTTTGAGGTGTTGCGTGAAGAAGCTGGTTATCTTACTGTAGCAAGTTATCCTGTTGTTGAGTTTGATCACGTCATGTCCCTCATCCTCAAACACCAAGTAATCTACGGGCACTCCGCGCGATCGCAACCTTTCAACCACGTCCGCGGTTTCCCGTTCTACGACCCTCGGGTCGTTTCTCCCTTGAACCATTAGCATTGGGCACTTTACTTCGTCAATGTAAGTGTAGGGCGATCGTTCTAGGAGGAATTCCTTATCCTTCTCGGGGTGGCCGACGGCGAGGTAGAAGAATGTTCGCCAGCTCTCGGGCAGGCGCTCTATGAAAGTTATCAAATTATACGGTCCGAACATGTCCACGCCCGCCTTCCAGAGGTCGGGAAATCTCGACACTAAGGTTAACGTCATGTATCCACCGTACGATCTCCCGATCACGGCACGCCTCGACGAGTTAATGCGCGGGTCCTTTTCGAGCCGTTTCAATCCCTCAACTTGATCCAACGCATCCTTACCACCCCAGTCGTGGTCTACCATTTTCATGAACTTCGAACCGTAACCCGAGCTACCCCTTACGTTTGGTACGAAAACCGCGAAACCATTCAGCGTCAAATGCTGAATGAGGGGCATCGAAAACCAGGTAAAGTCCGGTCTCTCCTGGCCTTGCGGCCCGCCATGCACGTAGAGCACGAGCGGATAGGGTTGCGCTAAGCCTAGCGCTTTCGACGGCAAATATAGGCGAGCGCTAATTCGAAGTCCGTCAAAGCTCCTGTAGCTCGCATCCTCACCCTGGCTGAGGTATTTATCCGGGATTCCTAGAACACGCTCAGAGGACAGTACGGCGTACTGTTTCGCTTTGGGTGCTCGCGGCCTGTAGAGGTACAGCTGTGATGGGCTAGTTGCCGTCGTGAAGGAGAACGCATATCCAGCCTCACGTTTCCTCCGCAACGAGTAAACCCAAGACTCAATCCCCAAGACAACGCCGTCTGACACGGGAGGTTTTCCAACTACCGTCCGGTCGACTATAAAACGGGGTTTACTGGCGTTGCTGAACTTTCCCTCATAGATCCAAGTGCAACCATCAATATTGTACTGCAGGAGATACTTGTCGTCATCCTTCCGTACATCCTCAAGTTCCCCAGAGCCTCGGTGTTTGATTCCCTTCACTTGTACGGGTGTGAGTTTGGAGGGGTTGTCGAAGCTTATGTAAGCCAGCGACCCTTCGTCGCTCAGTAGTGTTGTTCTCACGAGAATGCCGCGCTCGTCGTCGGTGAAGTTGCTTCGAGAAATCCCTGAGGGAGGGTATTGCTTGTTCTGCTCTCGTTTGTCAACGGGTATGCCGAAGAATAGCTCACGTTTCTTCCCCTTATCGGCCCAGAGGTACAGAACATTGTCGTCGGCAGTGTAGCCGTCCACCAGAATTACTTTCGAGTGGTCCTTACTGGTTCCGGCACAGTAGTTCCCATAGATACTCGTCCCCAGCGACAGCTCCTCAAAGTCTTCGAGGTCTGTTCTGAGGCATTCGATGTTCGGAGTCTTCCTGTCATCTCTATGGAAGTAGACAATGTTCTTGGCTCGGTCGTAGTGGGTGCAAGCTAACTGCTGCTTCTGGTACTTATCGCCGAAGATGTGTTCCGGAATGCCGCCCTCTAAGGGTACAAAGCATGGCTGATAATTCTCGTCACCATTGTTGTCAATCATAACCAGAATCTTCGCTAGGTCTGGAAAGACAACGAAAGATTCTCCGACCATCAGATGCGGATTCTGAAGAGCAATAGTCGAAGGAAGCAATGGCTCAGGCATGCTCCCTTCCCTACTCATCCTGTACAGACTGATCAGGCCGCTAGCATCGCTCAGGAAGTAGAGGTAATCATCAACAAGCTGGGGAGAAACAACACGCCTCGCAGAGAGAAGGGATTCCATGGAAAACTGCTTAACCAACAACCCATCTCCAACCCAATTCGTGAGTCTGAACAAGATAGGTGAAAGGTTTTCGTCTGCAAATTTCCGTTTGCTGGTACACGGATTATGCTTGCATACGATTAGCTGATTTAGGATATTCGGTTACTCGCAACCTCAAGAAGGTAGACACACCATTCCTTCTGGAATGCGAATCTTCCACAACTACGTTCAACGGCACATGGCACTTAACGGCAGAACACCCTCTGACAAAGGGAGAATCGAGGTCTGGGGTGAGAACAAGGTGGTTGACTTTGATTCAGAACGCTTCTAAACGGGAAAGTTGATTACGCCTGAATTCTCGCATTAGACGAATTGGCTGGGTGGAATGTATGGTGCAGGGTGTGAGGCTTCTTGGCTTCTTTGTTCTCCTATCCTTGGGGTTGTTGTTCGTTAGCGTGAAGCCTGCGTGGGGCAATACTGTTACTCCCTCCACACCCACGGCTGGGGTTGCCTTCAATATTAGCGGGAACGAAGAGCTTGCTACTGGGGGATCCTTAGCCGTTTATGACAGTGGGGGATGTGGAACAGGAATAGGAAACTCAGTCTTCTCCACTCTACTTGCCTACGGTCCGTATAGTGTTACTGTCCCCGGTCAACCAGCCGGTCAATATAGCGCAGAAGCTTTTGGTGATAGTCCCGGTTGTGTAGGTTTTACAATTAATCCCGCGGTTACAACCGCAACTTCGACAGCAGCCCCAACACCTGGATACGTGTTAGCGTTACCCGTACTCGCCGTCCTAATGCTAATCGGATATGGCTTAATTCGACGCAGAAACCAAAAACTAACCAGTCCAAACTGACCAAACGGCATTTGACAACCCTAAACGCCCAACATAGACTTAGCCCGAGCGTAGCTTACCCAATCAGCGCTACCGCGTTCGCTTCCTCTTCCCACCCATAGTCAAGGCGAGAACAGCCATCTTCGTATACATTCCATTCTCCGCCTGCGGGTAAATCACCGAATGAGGTCCATCCATAACCTCGTCCGTAGCCTCTTCTCCCCTCAGCACCGGCAACACATGTGTCACGATGGCTTTCCTATCCATCCGATCGAGAAGCGCTTGAGTTAGAGTCCAATCCCTATGTCTCTCATGTAATTCAGCCTCACGCTCCTTCCCGAACTTGCTCGCTCCCATCGAAAGCAGTTCATAGGAGGCCCAGTTTCTCGGAAACACACCCTGCGCTCCTTCCACCGCCGAGTTGAGGTCGTTGGTAACCTGGAACTCGCCACCTGAAGCTTGGGCGTTCGATTTCGCTTGCTCAACAATCTTCGGGTCAATCTCAAACCCAGGTGGATAAGCGAGGACAACATCCATCCCATACCTTGGCATGAGCAAAGCTTCCTCCTGTATACTGCATCGGCCTCGGAAGCTTTTCGCGTAAGCCCACATTATCACATACTTCTTCTTCCGAACCTTCCCAAGCCCTTCCTGAACCGTCATCAAATCTGCTAAGCCCTGGGTTGGGTGGTATGTGCAACAGGCCATGTTAATGACAGGAATCTCCGCACAGCGCGCATACTCTCGTACGACAGACACCCCCGCCCCATACAAGTAATCGATCGCCGAATCCAGAATACGAACACCGAGGCCCTGGCCGTACCCCTCATACATCTTAGCAACATCCTTCGCCGCCTCCCCTGAACCCAACCGCGTCGTAGAAACGTCAATGTACTGTCCGTGGCCCCCAAGGTAAGTCATCCCCGCCTCAAACGCAGCCCTCGTTCTCGTTGAAGGGGCGTAGAAAAGCATGAAGAAAGTCTTGTCTGCAAGAAGATGCGGGACTCGGCCACGATGATATTTTACCTTGAGGTCTCTTGCCAGCTTAAGCGTAACATCTAGTTCTTCAAGCGACCAATCTTGAGTAGTGATCAGATCCTTACCTGCCAGATCTACTTTCGGCAACTTTCTCTCCTTCGTTCTGAATACGATCTGTGTCCCCTAAATAGCCAACTAGATAGAGGTTCCTGCGCGGGAAACGTCGTGAAGATTGATAAAGATATGATGAGAGGTATGATGGTCTTCGATCAGTGCGAAGTGTTTCAAGTTTGACAGAGAAGCTTATTGTGATTGCGCTTGGGGGAAACGCTCTGCTCCAACGAGGCCAGAAAGGTTCCTTCGATGATCAAAATCAGAATGTCAAAGGGACTGTGGCGAAGATCGCCGACCTGATCGAGCGAGGGCACAAGATCGTATTAACGCACGGCAACGGGCCACAAGTCGGGGCAACCCTACTGAGGCATGAGGCGGCGAAGAACATAGTTCCACCATTTCCACTGGACGCATGCGGCGCTGAAACGCAAGGCTTCATCGGGTACATGATACAACAGGCACTAAGAAATGAACTCAAGTCACGCGGAATCGACAAGTTCGTCGTGACAATGATAACTAGGGTTATCGTCGATAAACACGACTCAGCCTTTCAGAACCCAACGAAACCAATCGGGCCATTCTACACGAAAGAAGAAGCTGACAAGGTGCGAGAACAGAAACCTGAGTTAGTTATCAAGGAAGACGCTGGCCGCGGCTACAGGCGCGTAGTGCCTTCGCCTGATCCCAAGATTATAGCCGAACGCCTCGCGATAAGAGCGCTTGTTGACGCCGGCTTCGTCGTTGTTGCATGCGGGGGAGGCGGGATTCCCATAATCGAGGAGAACGGAAACGCAGTTGGGGTTGAAGCCGTCATCGACAAAGACCTAGCAGGTCAAAGACTCGCGACACTTATCGGCGCTAACATATTCGTAGTCTTGACAGATGTCAATGGTGCCTACGTTAACTATGGTAAACCTAATCAAGAAATAATCAAGGAAATCACAACAGGGAAATTGAGGAGCTATTCGAAGGAAGGACAATTCAAAGAGGGAAGTATGGCACCTAAGATCGAGGCTGCAATCCGTTTTGTTGAAAGCGGAGGCGAACGTGCGGTAATCGCAGCCCTTGGAGAGCTGATCGAAGCTTTAGACGGTAAAGCGGGAACGCAGATAACTGTGCCAAAGGTTTAAGTCGAATCACAGGTCGAGTGGAATTGAGGTAGTAAGTTTGGTTTCATTCGTAGGGTTATGGAGTGGTAAAAGCTTCCTTAACACGAACGATTTCTCACAAGAGGAGGTCAAGAGAATCCTTGACGCGGCCGACGTGCTGAGAAAACTTTTCCGGACACACAAGAAACATGAGTATCTGCCCGGTAAGACGCTTTTCATGATGTTTTACAATCGTTCCCTCAGAACGAGAAACTCATTCGAGGCAGGGATGTATCAACTCGGTGGGAACGCTCACTTCCTCAGCCCACAAGACGTTTACACACCAGCATTACCGGAAGACATGGTAGCCTACCAAACCGAAGCGATCTCCGACGTCGCTAGGGTGCTGAGCAGGTACGGTGACGCGATCGCTATCCGAATCTATGGCGACGCTGCAAAGTGGGTTATTGGCAGAGGTCACAAGGTTGTTCAAGAATTCGCCAAACACGCCACGATCCCGGTCCTGAACATGGAGGATGACATGTATCATCCGTTTCAGGCTCTCGCGGACGTGCAGGCTATGAGAAGTGCGATTCCCAAGCTAAAGGGGAAGAAACTAGTCGTATCCTACGCATACTCGGGAGGTCTCAAACCTCTCGCTGTTCCTCAAAATGAAGCGCTTATCGGAACTCAGATGGGAATGGATGTTGTTCTGGCGCATCCTCCAGGGTTCGAACTTGAAGATGTAGTAACTCAGGCTTGCAAGGCGAATGCCGATCGCTATGGCGGCGGCTTCCGCGTGGTGAACGATATGAAGGAGGCTTTCGAAGGGGCAGATGTTGTCTATCCCAAAGCTTGGTCTCCAAAGAACTACTTCCCACCCCACAACGGGTCACTGGACAAGAATGGTGCCACAGCCTACCAAGACAAATTCAAGGACTGGATATGTACCAAAGAGATGATGGACCTCACGAATAAGGGGAAGTACATGCACTGCGGGCCAGCCGACCGGGGACAAGAAGTCACCGACGACGTAATTGATAACAAGGACTATTCACTGTACTTCGAAGAAGCCGAGGATCGTTTACATGTCCAGAAAGCAGTCATGTGCATGGTGATGGGCGGACGCCCGTCAAAGCGGCGAAAATGAAGACTTAGCCTGAAACAGGGTTCTGCATCGTGAAACCGCACGCAGAACCCATCATACTGGCGAATTGGGGAAGACGCTTTATCGCTTGGATGATAGACTACATAATCATCAACGTCATGCTCGCATACTTTCGTCTTGAGGATCTAGAAACCAAACTCTTACCCCCGTACCTGCTGCCGCAGTTTTGGTCCCCGTTATCGATACTCATTCTCTTTCTGTACTGGACATTCTCGGAATGGTATTTTGGCAGATCAATTGGACAACTACTACTCAACATTCGCCTGACGGATACTAAGGGAGGAAACGTAAGTCTCGTTGCCTCCGCAATTCAAAGCGTCGGAAAATCCATTTCCTTCCCAGTGCTCCCGTTGGACTGCCTAATTGGCTGGGCCTACCAACCGACCCGAAAGGCTAGGCAGAGAGTCTTCAACAAACTGTCTAATACTATTGTCATATACCTCGGCAAACCCATGCGCACAGTCAACCACGGCGATTACGCGAAGGAAGTCTAGTTACAAACCGCCGGAAAATCAAGCAAGAATTTTGTTCGATAGATTAAAGGTTCAACTTATAATTCGTCAACCGAATTTGGAGGTTGAAGCAGCATGGCAGAGTACGATGTTATCGTAATTGGTTCAGGTCCTGCAGGTCTCACTGCCGCAATCTATGCTGGCCGTGCGCTGGTGAAGACTCTCGTGGTGGGGGGTCGGTTATCTGGTGGGCAGCTCATGCTAACAAGCGGCGTAGAGAATTTTCCAGGGTTCTCAGAGGCGGTACAAGGCCCTCAACTTATGCAGGAGATGAGAAAGCAGGCCGAGCGATTTTGCACTCAAATTATCGACGATGACGTTGAGTCAGTCGATTTTTCACACACTCCGTTCAAAGTCACGGTAGGCAAGAACGTTTACACTTCGAAAGCGGTCATAATAGCAACTGGGTCTTCCGCAAAATGGCTAGGTTTACCCTCCGAAACTAGGTTACGCGGCCGTGGCGTTTCAAGCTGCGCAACGTGTGATGGCTATTTCTTTCGTGGAAAGCGTGTTGTCGTCGTCGGGGGTGGGGACACGGCGACGGAAGAGGCTCTCTTCTTGACGAAGTACGCAACTGAGGTTGTTGTTGTTCATAGACGGGATGAGTTACGGGCTAGCAAGATAATGCAACGCAGGGCCCTGTCAAACGAGAAGATCAAACCTGTTTGGAACTCAATGGTCGACGAGATCCTGGGGGAGCAGAAGGTGGAGGGTGTGAAAGTAAGGAACATCAAGACCGGTGCACTGTCGATTCTAGCGTGTGACGGCGTATTCGTAGCGATCGGGTTCGAACCAAACACGAAAATATTTGGACGGCAAATCAAAATGGACGAGAAGGGGTACATTCTCTCCGAGCACGGAACGAAAACGTCCGTAGATGGTATATTCGTTGCAGGGGACGTACATGATTACAAGTATCGGCAGGCCGTGACGGCTGCTGGTGAGGGATGCAAAGCCGCTCTGGATGCGCTAGCATATCTGGAAGAACAGAAGGAAGTTACGATAGCTGCGCTAGAAAAATAGTTCCGCTAGACACCGGTGCCGTTTTCAACCCGCGTCCCAGAGTTAACCTGGGACTTCGAACTGAACACTCTGATTCGATGGTCGAACGGCGTAGCAATTCGATACGGCGAAACTAGGTTACTCCTAGATCCGTTGGACAGCGACCCTACTATCCCGAACCTGTTCATTACTCATGCGCATTACGACCATTCAAAAGGTTTCCAGTTTCCCCTCCCGAAGAAGTACTCGACCAAGGAAACGAACGAACTCTATGAAGCTGACACTGGTCGGAGGGCGGGTAATTGGGAACCAATCCGGGTTGGCCGGCGTGTTAAGTTAGGGGAGGTTGAGGTCGAGGCGCACGATGCGGGGCACGTGCTTGGATCAGTTCAATATGAAATCATAACCCAAAATGAAATTGTAGTTTATGCAAGCCACATCAATTTCACTGATACTTTGGTCTCTAAGGCGGCGGAAGTAGCACCGTGCGATACCCTAATCCTCGAAGCAACATTTCCCGCAGCCTCTCAAACCCTTCCACCTCGTGAATCAGTTATCGCTGACATCGTCAAATGGGCACTGGAGTGCGTTGGTGAGCGTAGAGTTCCAACATTTGCAACAGATCCCATCGGGAACGCGCAGGAGCTGGTCAAGGTTTTCAACACGTGGACGGAACTGCCCGTGATCGTCCACCCGCGAATTGCCCGTATCACCCAAGTTTATGCGAATAACGGGGTTGGGTTGCGCTTTGTGGACGCCGCAACCGAGGAGGCACAGTCGCTGATAGGAGACGCTAGATGTGTGGTGATAATTCCGAAGCGATTCGATGCTACTCGGTACGGGGAATTCAGGATTGCCCATGTAACGGGTTGGCCAACCGCAGCTGAGAGGGCCGCAGGAAAAGTATTCACCTTAAGCGAACAAGCTGACCTAGACCAGTTGCTTCGGTTCGTGAAGGAAGCTCATCCTAAGACAGTTTTCACATTTCGAGGAGGCAGCAAACTTCTTGCAGAACTTGTCTCCAAGCGGTTCGGTATGGTAGGACGAGCGCTTGTCGCTGACATACAACGCGCCAAGCCCACTGAATCAACACTTGATGAGGAAAGAGTGGGAGCTTGCGAGGATTTCCTCCTGAAAGTCATTCAGGTCCAGGACTTCACTTATGAAAAAGCCGAGCTTGTTGCCCGAGTGTTCAAGGAAGGCTTCAAACTGCAAGAAATTGAGGAGGCATTGAATCGCTTGACACGCAAGAGTTTGTTACGATACTCCGAAGTGACAGGCGGATACTCGCTGTCCAGCGTGCCGCCATAATTCCTAGGAAAATTAGAGGCCTAGACCTCGGAACAGGAACTTCTTTTGGCAGTAGGGGCAGCTCGGGCTTTCGCGGGGTATAGTTTGGCTGCAATAACCACATCTAATGTATGCTGAGGCAACCTGCAACTTTCATCAAGCCGTATGGCGGGTGAATTTTCTTTTTGATATTTAATCCCTATACTTGCAAACTTGCTCCCAGCTACCAAGCGCATTATTACAAGGTCCAAGCAAGGTAAACTGGCTCGTTGGAAAACCTGAAATCGTGTCCTGATTGTAAAGGATTCCCGTGCTCTAACAATGGAGGAAGTCAGTTCTAAAGAAACTGCTTATACTAAGCGGACTCCACTCTCTCGTGCGCTCTTCGCCCGCGCAAAGCGAGTTCAACCTGCAGGGGTCTCATACAGCTACCGGTACTTTGAACCGTACCCGTTCTTCGTCAGGGAAGCTCACGGGGCCAAACTCATCGATCTTGACGGTAACGAATACACCGACTACTGGTGCACACATTTCGCCATGATCCTTGGGCATGCACATCCAATCGTCATGCAAGCAATCAAGAATCAGGCGGAACTTGGTTGGCATTTCGGATTTGAACACGAGCTAGAGGTGACACTTGCGGAAACGATAAGCAAGCACATACCAAGCGCGGAAATGGTCCGCTACACCAGCTCAGGAAGCGAAGCCAATTTCTTCGCAATTCGTTTAGCCAGGACATTCACGAAGAGAGACCGAATCGCCAAGTTTGAGGGAGGCTGGCACGGCGCCTATGATCCGCTCCATATTGCGCTGAGACCACCGTTCGACAAACCCCTCTCGGGTGGCATCACAAGGAGTTCCCAGGCCGACACAGTCGTGGTTCCCTACAACGATCTTGAGGGATTTTTGGAACAGGCTAAACGGGAAGAGCTAGCATGCGTCATCGTCGAACCCGTCCTAGGGGCGGGAGGAATGATTCCGGCGGACGAGGAGTTTCTCAAGGGGGTAAGGGAATACTGCGACGATACGGGCGCGCTGCTGATTTTCGATGAAGTGATTACAGGGTTTAGGGTTGGCTTGAGCGGTGCGCAGGGTTATTTCAACGTGAAACCCGATGTTACGGTACTGGGGAAGATAATAGGCGGTGGCCTACCCATCGGCGCGGTCTGTGGGTCACGCGAGATAATGGAGAGAATGGACCATAGAAAATACTCGGGCTTAGAATTGGCTTACCATGGTGGTACATTCGCCGGCAACGCGCTGACCCTATCTGCAGGACTCGCTACGATCGACATACTCGAACACACCCCCGTCTACGAGCATATCGATAAGCTCGGAAAAAAGGCGAGGGAGTCACTCAACACAATTTTCAAGGAGAACGAGTTCCCTGCTCAAACGACTGGAATCGGTTCACTCGTAAGCATTCACGCCACCGCCAAAGGACCAATCAAAGATGCGAAAGCCTACGCTGGTGTTGATCGCAAGAAGTCAATGAGGCTGTTCGAGCACTTGCTTGATGATGGGATAGTGATGCTTATGCCGGAGAGGTTGCACGGCGCGATTAGTTATGCACACACGGAGTCGGACGTTGGCAGTCTAATAGCGTCCGTAGCAGAATTCGTGACGAGTAACTCGTAGGTTCGGCTTGTTGTTAGAAGGTCTTGAGCGTAACTGATCGATCTTCTCCCGAGAGATCAAGGCGTGGTGTGATTGGTGGTAGGTCAAGCATTGTTCTCAGTCCAGGTTCCAGTTTCTTCAGGCGGGGTATTGAGTTGACTATGATTGCTGGTGTTGCGCTATCTCCTTGAACTCCGCCGCGAATCGTCATGTCTACGGGCGGTATGCCGTCGATGAGAACTGAGTCGTGCGGGTTTGGAGCGCCCAAATACATGCGTAGGTCGAGCACCACTAATTCTTGGCCAGCTAGAATTCCCTTAGCGACCTGCCGGACCCCTGCGACTGCCCCTGCTTGAACCTTAATGAAATCACTCTGCACTTCCTTCTCAGCGATTACAGGCGTAATTCTTTCTTGAATCTCACCCACCTTCCAACCCATCGCCAAGGAGACGAGGCTCACCGACTCAGGTAAGCCAACATGTTTGATTGATCCATCCGCAGCTTTCTTCTCGAATTCAGCCGGAGACATTCCGGCTCCAATCTTTTTCTGAAGAGGCAGCCTACGCCGTGACGCGTCCACCACCCTCTCCGCTCGAATAGAGTTTACCTTCTGGCAAACACCGCTCAACGCCACGACTAAGGTATCTAATAGAAAGCCTGGATTCACACCCGTCCCGAGCACTACGACGTTTCTGTTTTTTGCGCGTTCATCCAAATCCTTCGCCAGCTCGGGATACTTAGCGAACGGGTAGCTGAGTTCTTCAGCGGTCGACACGACGCTTGACCCATCGTCAAGAATCTCGACCAATTGAGGATGAATAGTTTTCATGTAGGAGGAAGTTGCGTGTGTTACGACATCCGGCCGAGCACTTCTCAAGACGCTCGATACTTTATCGGTTACAAGGACGCCTGTGTTTCGAGGGTTCGGAAGTAGCTGGCCAACATCCTTCCCCACTTTAGCTCGGTCAATATCCACCGCACCAACAAGTTGTACCCAAGGTCTCGACAAAAGAACTTCAATTATCCCAACTCCTATAGGACCCAATCCATACTGGACTACCTTGATTTTTTCCACCATTAATCTACCACAATATTCCTTGGCGCGCGAGTGGCTGCGAAGCTAAGTTAAAGATGTTCAGTGATTGCCGTGAATGCAGTAGGCGCGAAACTTCTTTTAACACAATGTAACCCGCAAAGTCAGGGCCTCGGTTTGACTGAACCGCACCGCATAACCTACGACCTCCTGCCGCCACTCACCTCCCTAATCATGTACATGGTTCTCTCGGGGTTCGCCCTAGTATTCCTGTACGGCTTCTATCGACGCCTACGACTTTATTTCAAAGGTTCACCCGCACTGAAATTCAACCACGTTCGCGAGAGGCTCTGGAGGACTCTCACTAACGTCTTTGCTCAGAGGAAAGTCGCAAAGAAACCGTATCCTGGACTAATGCATTTATTGATTTACAGTGGCATAATTGTTCTATTCATCGGAACCACCCTTGTTATGATAGATAGTGACCTCTGGGTTCCCCTTTTCCACCATCAAATCTTAGTCGGCTACTTTTACCTCACATTCGAAACTTTCCTAGACGCTTTCGGCCTGGTCGCAATATCCGGCCTCATAATAGCCATCTTCAGACGCGTTTTTTCCAGACCATCCAACCTTCCCACTTCGCGGGATGACATATTCATCTTCTCAATCATCATCGTCATACTCTCTACGGGCTATTTGCTTGAAGGCATACGGTTAGCAGTCGACCGTCCCCCTTGGGCTCCTTGGTCTTTCGTGGGAAATCAGATTGCCCTCTTCATAACCAACCGTGGCTTAGCTGGGCCATGGATAGTTGGCTTCTATCAGTACTTGTGGTGGTTCCACGCTCTCCTAGCATTCACAGCAGTCGCCAGCATTCCCTACACCAAACTCTTTCACATCTTCACCTCCCCCCTAAACGCACTCTTCATCCACCTTCGCCCCAAAGGACAACTTAGTTCGCCCTTCGATCTCAGACAGATCCTGGCCTCGGGAAGTTTCGACGTGAAAGTTGGGGCTTCAACGATCAGGGATTTCTCATGGCAACAGAGGCTATCATTTGATTCGTGCACGCAATGCGGCCGATGCACGAACGCATGTCCCGCAACTGCCGCCGGAACACTCCTCTCCCCCATGCACCTGGTACTCAAACTCAGAAACGTGATGCTAACTCAAAGCACTCTTGATGGAGGGAGCCCCATCATGCCGAGCATTGTTAACCCGGAGGAACTATGGGCATGCACAACCTGTCGCGCATGCGTCAACGAATGCCCAGTCCTCATCGACCACGTGGATGCGATAGTCGACATGAGAAGGCACATAGTAGGCGAGGGCAAGCTCGATCGTCCAAAAAGGGACCTGTTAACTAATCTAGGTAATTCCGCAAATCCGTACGGGCTACCCCAATCAGATCGCATGAAGTGGGCAGAAGGTTTGGGGGTACAGACAGCGAGGGAACAGCCTGAGTTTGAAATCCTCTACTGGGTTGGATGCTCAGGATCGTACGACCCAAGAAATCAAGCCGTCTCGCGGGCGATCGTGAAGATCCTTCAAGCCGCGAATATTCGTTTCGTTATTCTCGGAACCGAAGAGAAATGCAACTGTGAAGCTGCCAGACGGTTGGGGGAGGAGGGACGTTTCCAGCAGAGTGCGATAGAGTTGGTGGAGCTCTTCAAGAAGTACAATGTAAAAACGGTTCTAACGCAGTGCCCACACTGCTTCAATACCTTCAAGAACGAATATCCTGAATTCGGAACAGACTTCACCGTCCTGCACCACTCACAATTCATCGAACACCTCATCAGGACCGGGAAATTAAAAATCAAACCTGCAGCCAAAGGTACAATCACCTTCCATGATCCCTGCTACCTAGGCCGCTACAATGGAGTATTCGATTCTCCGAGGGAGATAATCTCCTCATTGGGTCCCGAAGCGACGGTGGAGATGAAACGATCTAGGGAGGACAGTTTCTGCTGTGGGGCAGGGGGAGCAAACTTCTGGTATAAGGTTGAACAGAAGAAGAAAGTAGGAGCGATCCGTTTCGAGGAAGCACAAGAAACGCAGGCAAACATCCTAGCCACCGCCTGCCCCTTCTGCACGTCTATGCTTGAAGACGCATCAGTTGCGGCAGGCGCCAAGGAATCCCTTACAGTGCGTGACATAGCCGAACTTGTAGCTGAGCAAATCTCAGCTACATAACGTATTAATTCAATGATGCGTTGAGGCGCCCACCTTCTTGTGATCGGCGATGGTAAACATCCTAGTTCTCATGAAACAAGTCTTTCAAACGGCTGACCTGAGAGTCGACCGTAGTTCCAAGACCATCGTAACCCAAGGCGTGCCCCGAGTCATTAGCGAGGCTGACAAGAATGCCCTGGAAGAGGCCGTTAGAATCAAGGAGAAACATGGAGGCAAAATCACTGCGATCACCCTGGGTCCACCCGAGGCAAAAGAGGCGCTAAGAGAGGCGTTAGCGATGGGAGCGGACGAAGCCTGCTTGCTCACAGACCCACTCTTTCAAGGGTCAGATGCTCACGCAACCGCGAATGTCTTAGCAGCAGCCGTTACAAAGATCCTTGAATATGACTTAGTTATCTGCGGCGCATACTCAGAGGACCTTTTTGCGTTCCAAGTCGGACCACGACTCGCGGAGATGTGCAACTTGCCGCAGATAACATACGCGGCCAAATTATCCTTGGAGACCGATCGAGTCATCGTGGAGAGAGACCTAGAGAATGAACGGCAAGTCGTGGAAGCTAAACTACCGTGCCTTGTAAGTGTAGTTAGAGAGATCAACGAGCCGCGCCTTCCAACCCTGATGGCAATTATGGCCGCGTCGAAGAAACCCACAAACATTTGGAATGCGGCTGACCTTGCTCTCGGACCGGAAGAGCTTGGATTTAACGGATCGTTGATCGAAGTCCTAAGAAGCACCGTTACGGTCGGCGAAAGAAAACGGATTTTGTTCCAAGGTGACGCGAAAGAAATAGCG